>Ga0055451_10000353_pt1 | contig 18208 bp, 18 predicted proteins | sample China_Galinas_PW_3_FD_57745 | JGI IMG/M metagenome (GOLD analysis project Ga0055451, IMG submission 57745) | Wetland microbial communities from San Francisco Bay, California, USA, that impact long-term carbon sequestration - China_Galinas_PWB_D2 | ecosystem: Environmental > Aquatic > Marine >... | reverse complement strand
CCGCCGATACGGTCGCCCGCCACCTGGTCGCGGCGGGTGAACTGATCGAGGAGGACCCGCAGGCCGCACTCGAGCATGCCCAAGCCGCCCGCGCTCGGTCGGGCCGGATCGCTGCCGTCCGCGAGGCGGTCGGCATCGCCGCCTACCACTGCGGCGACTGGGCCCAGGCGTTGTCGGAGTTCCGGGCCGCTCGCCGGATGGGCGCCAAATCGCAGCTGCTGCCCCTGATCGCAGATTGCGAACGCGGCGTGGGCCGGCCGGAGCGCGCCATCGAGATGGCGCGCAGCGCCGAGGCCGCCCAGCTCACCGGTGACGACGCCGACGAGATGCGCATCGTCGCCGCCGGCGCCCGCGCAGACCTCGGGCAGCTCGAACAGGCGCTCGCGGTATTGGCCAGCCCACAACCGGATGCTTCCCGCACCGGCTCGACGGCGGCCAGGCTGTTCTATGCCTACGCGGAGGCCTTGCTGGCCCTCGGCCGTGGCGATGAGGCCCTGCAGTGGTTCATCCACGCCGCGGCCGCCGACGTCGACGGCATCACCGACGCCGAAGACCGGGTCAGCGAGCTGGCCTGACGTGGCAACCCTTACCCAGCAATACGATTGCCTGTTGCTCGACCTGGACGGCACGCTGTTCCGCGGTCATGAGGCAACCGAGGGCGCGGTGGCGGCGGTAGACGCCGCCGAGGGGCGCAAACTGTTCGTCACGAACAACGCCTCGCGCGCCGCCGGCGAGGTCGCCGCCCATCTCAACGAGCTCGGATTCACCGCTCCGGCAGACGACGTGGTGACCAGCGCCCAAAGCGCCGCGCGGCTGTTGGCCCGTCAATTGCCCGCCGGATCGCGGGTGCTGGTCGTGGGAACCGACGCACTGGCCGCCGAAGTCGCCGGTGCGGGTTTGCAGCCGGTGCGGTTGTGGGCCGACGAGCCGGTCGCCGTGGTTCAGGGCCACTCGACGGCCACCTGCTGGGCTGAACTCGCCGAAGCAGCTCTGGCGATTCGCTCAGGTGCGCTGTGGGTGGCCGCCAATGTGGACCGCACCTTGCCCACCGAGCGGGGGCTGCTGCCGGGTAACGGATCCATGGTGGCCGCCCTGGAGGCGGCCACCGACGCCGGGCCGCAGGTGGCCGGCAAGCCTGCTCCGGCGTTGATGACGGACGCGTTGTCGCGCGGGCAGTTTCGAACCCCGCTGGTCGTCGGCGACCGCCTCGACACCGACATCGCCGGTGCGAACGCCGCCGCTCTGCCCAGCCTGATGGTGCTCACCGGGGCGAGCACCGCGGCGCAGGCCGTGCATGCCGAGCCCGATCAGCGCCCCACGTTCATCGGCGCCGATCTGCGCGCGCTACATGTCGATCCGAGGGAACTCGCGGTGGCCGCACACCCGGCATGGCGGGTCGAACTGGGCGAGGGCGCGGTGACGGTCACCGCGACCGGCCACGATCCCGGCGACGACGGGCTGTCGGTGGTCCGGGCGACGGCCCGGGCGGTGTGGGACGCCGAGGGCGCCGCCGGGCATCTGGTTGTGCTGGCCGGTGACGACACCGCGCGTGCGGCGCTGGAACGCTGGTCGGTGCTGCGCACACCGGATCGGCTAGCGTGAGTAGTGCGATGACTACCGAACCTGATCAGATCCGCACCGAGATCGACGCTGTGCTGGCCGAATTGCCCAGCATCGATCCGGACAACGCCGACCTCAGCGGTGTCGACATCGACGCGATGGGGCGCCGGCTCGAGGAAGCGCATGAGCTGCTGGTCCATGCGCTGGAATCGGTGGAGAAGGGCTGAGGTCAGCGTGACGCGGCGGGCCCGGGTTGACGCTGAACTGGTCCGTCGCGGCCTGGCCCGATCACGTCAGCAGGCGGCCGAGCTCATCGGTGCGGGCCGGGTCACCATCGACGGAATGCCTGCGATGAAACCGGCCACCGCGGTCGCGGTCACCGCCGTGCTGACCGTCGAGGGAGCCGACGAGAAGAACTGGGTCTCGCGGGGTGCGCACAAGCTCATCGGTGCGCTGGACGCCTTCGACATCGACGTCACCGGCCGTCGTTGCCTGGATGCCGGGGCATCGACGGGCGGATTCACCGAGGTGCTGCTCGAGCGGGGGGCGCGCGAGGTGGTCGCGGTCGACGTGGGCTATGGCCAGCTGGCCTGGTCGTTGCGCTCGGACCCGCGGGTGTGCGTCATCGAGCGCACCAATGTTCGTGACCTGGCTGTCGAGGCGATCGGTGGCCGGGTCGATATGGTGGTCGCCGACCTGTCGTTCATCTCGCTGGCCACGGTGTTGCCCGCACTGGCTGCGTGTGCCGACCAGCGCGCCGATATCGTTCCCATGGTGAAGCCGCAGTTCGAGGTCGGAAGGGATCAGGTGGGCGCCGGTGGTGTGGTGGCCGACCCGCAGTTGCGGGCCGCCGCGGTGCGCTCCGTCGCCGCGCGCGCTGCCGAACTGGGCTGGGAGACTGTCGACGTGACCGCCAGCCCGCTTCCGGGGCCCTCAGGAAATGTCGAGTACTTTCTGCGGCTACGGGCCCACTCCGGCCGCGCGCTGCGCGGAGATGCGTTGGACGACGCGGTGCGCCGCGTCGTCGCGGAAGGACCCCAATGAACCGTGAGCGGGTGATCCTGCTCGTCGTGCACACCGGTCGCGACGAGGCCACCGAGACCGCGCGCCGCGTGGAGAAGGTTCTGGGCGACAACGGAATCGGACTGCGGGTGCTGTCAGCCGAGGCTGTCGACCGGGGACCGCTGCGCCTGGATCCCGGCGACCTGCGGGCCATCGGCGTCGACATCGAGGTGGTCGACCCCGACGAGTACGCCGCCGTGGGCTGCGAACTGGTCCTCGTGCTGGGCGGGGACGGAACCTTCCTGCGGGCCGCGGAGCTGGCCCGCAACGCCGAGATTCCGGTGCTGGGGGTCAATCTGGGGCGCATCGGGTTCCTCGCCGAAGCCGAGGCCGAGGCCATCGACACGGTGCTGGAGCATGTCATCGCCCGCGACTACCGCATCGAGCAACGGATGACCCTCGACATCGTGGTCCGCGCCGAAGGCCGGGTCATCACCCACGGGTGGGCGCTCAACGAGGCCAGCCTGGAAAAGGGGGCGCGGCTGGGCGTGCTGGGCGTCGTCGTCGAGATCGACGGGAGGCCGGTGTCGGCGTTCGGCTGCGACGGTGTGCTGGTGTCGAGCCCGACCGGTTCCACGGCCTATGCGTTCTCCGCCGGCGGCCCGGTGGTCTGGCCCGACCTGGAGGCGATCCTGGTCGTGCCCAACAACGCCCACGCGCTGTTCGCCCGCCCCATGGTGACGAGCCCGAACGCGATGATCGCCATCGAGATCGAAGCCGACAGCCATGAGGCCCTGGTGTTCTGCGACGGCCGCCGCGAGATGCGGGTGCCCGCCGGTGGGCGACTCGAGGTGACCAAGTGCGCTGCGCCACTGAAGTGGGTGCGACTGGACAGTGCGCCGTTCACCGACCGGCTGGTGCGCAAGTTCCGCCTGCCGGTCACCGGTTGGCGCGGGCAGTGAGCAGGGGATGCTTGCCGAGATACGGATTGAGTCGCTAGGCGCGATCAGCGCCGCGACCGCCGAGTTCGGCCGCGGCCTGACCGTGCTCACCGGAGAAACCGGTACCGGTAAGACCATGGTGGTCACCGGATTGCACCTGCTGGGCGGCGCGCGCGCCGATGCGACCCGGGTGCGGTCGGGCTCGGCGCGGGCGGTGGTGGAGGGGCGGTTCAGCACCGACGATCTCGATGCCCGTGTCGCCGCCCAGATCGACGAGGTTCTCGATTCGTCGGGCGCCGACCGCGACGACGACGGCAGCATCATCGCGCTGCGTTCGGTGAACCGGGAGGGCCCCTCGCGGGCCTATCTCGGCGGCCGCAGCGTGCCGGCGAAGTCGCTGAGCACGTTCACCACGGGCCTGCTGACCCTGCACGGCCAGAACGACCAGCTACGGCTGATGCGGCCCGAGGAGCAGCGCGGTGCACTGGACCGCTTCGCCGCGGTCGAGGCACGGCTGGAGCGCTACCGGAAGGTGCGTGAGGAGTGGCAGGTCGCCCGTCGTGACCTCGTCGACCGGACCAATCGCGCGCGCGAACTCGCCCAGGAGGCCGACCGGCTGAAGTTCGCCCTGGCCGAAATCGACGGAGTCGACCCCGCCCCGGGTGAGGACGAGGCCCTGGTGGCCGATATCCGGCGGCTCTCCGAACTGGACGCCGTGCGGGAGGCGGCCGCGGGTGCGCGCGAGGCGCTCTCGGGTGCGTTCGAGGAGGCCGCCGACGCCGAGCCGCAATCGGCCTCCGACACGATCGGACGGGCGATGTCGGTGCTGGAAGCCACCGACGACGCCGCGCTGCAGGGTCTGGCCCGCCAGCTCGAGGAGGTGCTGATGGTCGTCGGCGACACCGCCCGGGAGCTCGGCGAGTTCCTCGGGGGTCTGCCCGACGACGCCAGCGCGCTGGAGGTCAAGCTGGCCCGCCAGGCCGAGCTTCGCGGCCTGACCCGCAAGTACGCCGCCGATGTCGACGGAGTGCTGCGGTGGGCGGCGCAGTCGCGGGAGCGCCTGGCCCAGCTCGACGTGTCCGAGGAGGCGCTGGCCGGGCTGTCACGCCGGGTCGACGAACTGGCCCAACGGGTGGCCGCCGCGGCGATCGAGCTGTCGGGGGCCCGGACGAAGGCCGCCACCCGGTTGGCCAAGGCGGTGACCACCGAGCTGTCCGGGTTGGCGATGGCCGACGCGGACTTCACCGTCGCAGTGACGACGCTGCCTGCCCGCGCCGACGACAGCGCACCGCTGCCGTTGCCGTCCGGCGAGGTGGCGCACGCCGGTAGCGACGGGATCGACCTGGTCGAGTTCGGTTTCACCGCGCACCGGGGCACCGATGTGCTGCCGCTGAACAAGAGCGCGTCCGGGGGCGAGCTGTCCCGCGTGATGCTGGCCCTGGAAGTCGTCCTGGCGGCGTCGGCCGAGGGCACGACGATGGTCTTCGACGAGGTCGACGCCGGGGTCGGCGGTCGCGCGGCCGTCCAGATCGGCCGGCGGCTGGCGCGGTTGGCGCGGACCCATCAGGTCATCGTCGTCACCCATCTGCCGCAGGTGGCGGCCTATGCCGACGTTCACCTGGTGGTCGACGGCGGCGGTCGCACCGGAGCCAGTGAGGTGCGTCGGCTCGGCGATGAGGATCGGGTGGCCGAACTGGCTCGCATGCTGGCCGGCCTGGGGGAGTCCGACACCGGCCGGGCCCATGCACGTGAGCTGCTTGCTGCCGCTCGCGACGAGCGGGAGGCGACCTGAATCGTTGTTACATTTGTGACAGAATGTGACTTCTGGGGCCAGTGTTACGGCGCGCCTCCCCGGATATCCGCGGCGGCGCCGACAGAATCGGCCCATGAAGATGCCAGCGCTGCTCTCGCGTAATGCCAATACACGGCCGGGCGTCACAGGCACAGCCCGCGTCGACCGTGACATCGACCGGCTGCTGCGCCGGGTGGGACCGGGCGACATCGTCGTTCTCGACGTTCTCGACCTGGACCGGATGACGGCGGACGCACTGGTCGACGCGAATATCGCTGGTGTCGTCAACGCCTCCCCGTCGATCTCCGGGCGCTACCCGAATCTCGGACCGGAGGTGCTGGTCGCCAACCACATCGCCCTGATCGACAACGCCGGACCCGAGGTCTTCAAGAAGCTCAAGGACGGTGCGAAGATCCGGCTGCACAACGGGGGCGTGTACTCCGGGGACCGCCGGCTGATCCACGGTGTCGAACGCACCGAGGAGGAGATCGCCGACCTGATGCACGACGCCAAGACCGGGCTCGTCGCACACCTGGAGGCCTTTGCCGGAAACACCATCGAGTTCATCCGCAGCGAAAGCCCGCTGCTCATCGACGGAATCGGCATCCCCGACATCGACGTCGACGTCTACCGCCGTCATGTCGTGGTCGTTTCCGACGGCCCCGGCGCCGGGGACGATCTCAAGGCCCTCAAGCCGTTCATCAAGGAGTACCAGCCGGTGCTGGTCGGCGTCGGCGCCGGTGCCGACATCCTGCAGAAGGGCGGCTACCGGCCCCAGCTGATCGTCGGCAACCCCGACCAGATGACTGCCGAGGTGCTCAAGTGCGGTGCTCAGGTGGTGCTGCCGGCCGATGCCGACGGTCACGCCAACGGGCTGGAACGCATTCAGGATCTGGGCGTCGGGGCGATGACCTTCCCGGCGGCCGGCTCGGCAGCGGATCTGGCGCTGCTGCTCGTCGATCACCACGGCGCTGCGCTGATCGTCACAGCCGGGCACTCGGCCACCATCGAGGAGTTCTTCGACCGCTCCCGACAACAGAGCAACCCGTCGACATTCCTCACCCGGCTCAAGGTCGGTGAGAAACTCGTCGACGCGAAAGCGGTTGCCACGCTGTACCGCAACCACATCTCCGGTGGGGCGATCGCCATGCTCATCCTGGCGGTGCTGGTCGCCATCATCGCCGCACTGTGGGTGTCGCAGGCCGACACCGTGGTCATCGACTGGATCCTGGACTACTGGAACCGCTTCTCCCTGTGGGTGCAGAGCTGGGTGACATAGCTCGGGTGTGAGAGCAGAAAGGCTCATCGGCTGTGATATCACTGCGCCACCACGCCATCTCCCTTGCAGCTGTCTTCCTCGCACTCGCCGTCGGCGTGGTCCTGGGTTCGGGTGTGCTCTCCGACACGTTGCTGTCGGGGCTGCGCAACGAGAAGAGGGACCTGCACCAGCAGATCACGTCGCTGACCGACCAGCGCAATGCGCTGAACGAAAAGCTGGGTTCTGCAAACGAATTCGACACGCTGATGGCGAATCGGATCGTGCGTGGCACGCTTGCGGACAAGTCGGTCGTGCTGTTCCGCACCCCCGACGCCGACAACGACGACGTCGACGCGGTGGCCCGGATCGTGGGTCAGGCCGGCGGCACGGTCAGCGGCACGGTGGCGCTGACCAAGGAGTTCGTCGACGCCAACTCGGCGGAGAAGCTGCGGTCGGTGGTGAACTCGTCGATCGTGCCCGCGGGCGCACAGCTGAGTACCGTGCTGGTGGACCAGGGCTCCCAGGCCGGCGACCTGCTCGGCATCGCGCTGCTGATCAATCGCGACCCCGCGGTCCCGCCGGTCGACGACGCTGCGCGTGACACCGTGCTGGCGGCCCTGCGCGACACCGGCTTCCTGACCTACCAGGGTGATCGGGTGGGGGCGGCGAACACCGCGATCGTCGTCACCGGCGGGGCGTTGGGCGACGACGCCGGCAACCAGGGTTCCACGGTCGCCCGCTTTGCCGCGGCCCTGGCTCCGCACGGTTCGGGGACGGTGCTGGCCGGCCGGGACGGCTCGGCGACGGGCACCTCGGCGGTGGCGGTGACCCGCGCCGACGCCGGGATCGCCGACGCGGTGACCACGGTCGACGACATCGGCGCGGAGTCCGGGCGGATCACCGCGGTGCTGGCCCTGCAGAGCCTGATCAATGGCGCACATCCGGCCCAGTACGGCATCGGTCCCGGTGCGACATCGGTGACGGTGCCGCAGTAACACGGCCGCCGGGCGTGTTAGCGACGCCTTGTCGGGGTCGGTGTTAAGGTGAGATTCCGTGGGTCGGCAGGCCCCAGCTAGCTCACAGCGATCCCCTGCCCGTCGTCACGGAGGTTGCTCTTGCCACCATTGCGCAGGCACCCGCAGACCGCTACCAAGCACCTCTTCGTCAGCGGCGGCGTCGCGTCCTCACTGGGGAAGGGGCTCACCGCCAGCAGCCTCGGTCAGTTGCTGACCGCCCGGGGTCTGCAGGTGACGATGCAGAAACTCGACCCTTATCTCAACGTCGACCCCGGAACCATGAACCCGTTCCAGCACGGTGAGGTTTTCGTGACCGAGGACGGCGCCGAGACCGACCTCGACGTGGGCCACTACGAGCGATTCCTCGACCGCAACCTGTCCGGATCGGCCAATGTGACTACGGGACAGGTGTATTCGACGGTCATTGCCAAGGAGCGCCGCGGCGAGTACCTCGGTGACACCGTTCAGGTGATTCCGCATATCACCGACGAGATCAAGGGTCGCATCCTGGCGATGGCCGAACCCGATCGCGGCGGGCGACGGCCCGACGTCGTGATCACCGAGATCGGTGGCACCGTCGGCGACATCGAATCACAGCCGTTCCTGGAGGCCGCTCGCCAGGTGCGTCACGAGGTCGGCCGGGACAACTGCTTCTTCCTGCACGTGTCACTGGTGCCCTACCTGGCGCCCTCCGGCGAGCTGAAGACCAAACCGACCCAGCACTCGGTGGCCGCCCTGCGCAGCATCGGCATCACCCCGGACGCGCTGATCCTGCGTTGTGACCGCGACGTGCCCGAGCCGCTGAAGAACAAGATCGCGTTGATGTGCGACGTCGACATTGACGGGGTGATCTCCACCCCCGACGCCCCCTCGATCTATGACATCCCGAAGGTGCTGCACCGCGAGGAGCTGGACGCCTACGTGGTGCGCCGGCTCAGCCTGCCGTTCCGCGACGTCGACTGGACCGGCTGGGACGACCTGCTGCGCCGGGTGCACGAGCCCAAGGAGACCGTGCGAATCGCGTTGGTGGGCAAGTACGTGGACCTCTCCGATGCGTATCTGTCGGTTGCCGAGGCACTGCGGGCCGGCGGGTTCGCCCACCGCGCCAAGGTCGACATGCGCTGGGTGGCCTCTGACGACTGCGAGACCGACAGCGGGGCGGCCGCGGTTCTGGATGACGTGCACGCCGTGCTCATTCCCGGCGGGTTCGGGATCCGCGGCATCGAGGGCAAGATCGGTGCGATCCGGTATGCCCGCAGCCGCGGGCTGCCGGTGCTCGGGTTGTGTCTCGGGCTGCAGTGCATCGTCATCGAGGCCGCCCGGTCGGTCGGGCTGACCGAGGCCAACTCCGCGGAGTTCGACCCCGGCACACCGGACCCGGTGATCTCGACGATGGCCGACCAGCGCGACGCGGTCGCCGGTGAGGCAGACCTGGGCGGGACCATGCGGCTGGGCGCCTATCCGGCGGTGCTGGAGCCGGGATCGATTGTGGCCGAGGCCTATCAGACCACCAAGGCCTCGGAACGCCATCGTCACCGCTACGAGGTGAACAACGACTACCGCGACCGGATCGCACAGAGCGGTCTGCGGTTCTCCGGGACCTCTCCGGACGGTCATCTGGTCGAGTTCGTCGAGTACCCGCGGGAGGTCCATCCGTTCCTGGTCGGCACGCAGGCCCATCCGGAACTGAAGAGCCGGCCGACCCGTCCGCACCCGCTGTTCGTGTCGTTCATCGGTGCGGCCATCGACTACCGGGCCGCCGAACGGCTTCCGGTGGAGATCCCCGAACAGCAGTCCAATGGCCGGGAGCGCCCCGACGACGTCGCCCAGTCGTTGGCCGGACATGTTCCAGAACGCCTGGCCCGTGGCTGAGCACGACTTCGCGACAGTCCTCTCTGAAACCGTCTACCGCGGAAAGATTCTCACGCTGCGGGCCGACGAGGTGAGGATGCCGGGCGGCCATACCGCCAGGCGGGAAGTCGTCGAGCACTTCGGTGCGGTGGCCGTGGCCGCCGTCGACGAGACCGGCCGGGTCGCGCTGGTCTACCAGTACCGCCATCCGCTGGGCCACCGGCTGTGGGAGTTGCCCGCCGGCCTGCTCGACGAGGCCGGTGAGGACCCGGCGGTGACGGCTGCGCGCGAACTGCACGAAGAGGTGGGCCTGGTCGCCGAACGCTGGTGCGTGCTGGTCGACGTGGCGTCCTCGCCGGGGTTCAGCGACGAGTCGGTTCGGGTGTATCTGGCCCGCGGGCTGGGCCATGTCGGCCGCCCGGAAGCCCACGACGAAGAAGCGGATCTCACCGTGCACTGGTTCGACATCGACCATGCCGTCGACCGGGTGCTGCGCGGTGAGATCGTCAACTCGACTGCTGCGGCGGGAATCCTGGCCGCACACGCGGTCGTGGTGGGCGGAAAGCCGGCCAGGCCGGTGGACGCCCCGTGGCCGGACCGGCCCACGGCGTTGGCTGCGCGACTGGAGCGGTCATGACCACGTTTCCCGCCGAACTGCCGAGCCGCTCCGCCCCGGTGATCCGCACTGTGCTCGACGGGCAGCTGCAGGGCTACCTCGACCACCTCACCATCGAGCGTGGCGTGGCGGCCAACACCCTCAGCTCCTATCGGCGTGACCTGCGCCGCTATGCCGAACACCTGACCCTGCGCGGCATCGACGACCTGCGGGCCGTCACCGAGAGCGATGTCAGCGACTTTCTGGTGGTGTTGCGCCGCGGCGACCCGGACACCGGTGTGGTCGCGCTGTCGGCGGTGTCGGCGGCGCGCGCGCTGATCGCCGTGCGCGGGCTGCATCGGTTCGCCGCGGCCGAAGGTGTCATCGACGTCGACGTCGCGCGTGCGGTCAAGCCGCCGACGCCCAGCCGCCGGCTGCCCAAGAGCCTGACCATCGACGAGGTGGCGGCGCTGCTGGACGGCGCCGGCGGGGACAGTCCCTCCGACGGCCCGCTGACGCTGCGCAACCGTGCGCTGCTGGAGCTGCTGTATTCGACCGGCGCGCGGATCTCGGAGGCCGTCGGCCTGGACGTCGACGACATCGACACCGAGGCCCGCTCGGTGCTGCTGCGGGGCAAGGGCGGCAAGCAGCGGCTGGTCCCGGTCGGGCGCCCGGCGATCGCCGCCCTGGACGCCTACCTGGTGCGGGGCCGCCCGGGACTGGCGCAGCGGGGCCGCGGCACGGCGGCGATCTTCCTCAACGCCCGCGGCGGGCGGCTGTCACGGCAGAGCGCGTGGCAGGTGTTGCAGGACGCCGCCGAACGTGCGGGGATCACCGCGGCGGTCTCTCCGCACACGCTGCGGCACTCCTTTGCCACCCATCTGCTCGACGGTGGTGCCGATGTCCGGGTGGTGCAGGAGCTGCTCGGCCACGCTTCGGTGACGACCACGCAGATCTACACGCTGGTCACGGTGCACGCATTGCGAGAGGTGTGGGCGGGAGCCCATCCGCGGGCATGACGGGCGACGGTCGCGATGGTGAACCCGGATCAAACGGTTGTCGCGGGTCTGCCTCTGGCAGGGCCGACACCCGGATAGACTTTCGCGGATGTTCGCCACGCCGCCGATTGCCCTGATCCGGGGGGCCCGCCCAGGAGTTGAGGCGTGACCGACGAGGCAGACGACGACGCACCGATCGGTCTCACCGGCCGCCCACCTCGCAACATTCCCGACCCCGCACCGCTGACCACGCACGGACCGGCCAAGGTCATCTCGATGTGCAACCAGAAAGGTGGCGTCGGCAAGACCACCTCGACGATCAACCTCGGCGCGGCGCTGGCCGAGTACGGTCGCCGGGTGCTGCTGGTCGACCTCGACCCGCAGGGGGCGCTGTCGGCCGGCCTGGGTGTGCCGCACTACGAGCTGGCCGCCACCGTGCACAACCTGATGATCGAGCCGCGGGTGCAGATCGACGACGTGCTGATCCATACCCGGGTCAAGGGCATGGACCTGGTTCCGAGCAACATCGACCTGTCGGCCGCCGAGATCCAGCTGGTCAACGAGGTCGGGCGGGAGCAGACGCTGGGCCGGGCGCTGCACCCGGTGCTGGATCGCTACGACTACGTGCTCATCGACTGCCAGCCTTCGCTGGGCCTGCTGACCGTCAACGCGCTGGCCTGCTCGGACGGGGTCGTCATCCCGACGGAGTGCGAATACTTCTCGCTGCGGGGCCTGGCGCTGCTCACCGACACTGTGGACAAGGTCCACGACCGGCTCAACCCACGGCTGGCGATCAGCGGGATCCTGATCACCCGGTTCGACTCGCGCACGGTCAACGCCCGCGAGGTGATGGCCCGGGTGCTCGAGCGGTTCGGCGACCTGGTGTTCGACACCGTCATCACCCGCACCGTGCGTTTCCCCGAGACCAGTGTCGCCGGCGAACCCATCACCACCTGGGCTCCGAAATCCGTTGGCGCACTGGCCTACCGTTCGCTGGCCCGTGAGGTCATCGACCGCTTCGGCAAGTGACGGACGAACCGGCCCCGGAGAAGGGCTTCCGTGTCCGGCTGACCAACTTCGAGGGGCCGTTCGATCTGCTGCTGCAGCTGATCTTCGCTCACCGCCTCGACGTGACCGAGGTCGCGTTGCACCAGGTGACCGACGAGTTCATCGCCTACACCCGCGAGATCGGCCCGAAGCTGGAACTCGACGAGACCACCGCGTTCCTGGTGATCGCGGCCACGCTGCTGGACCTGAAGGCCGCGCGGCTGCTGCCGGCCGGGGAGGTGCACGACGAGGATGATCTGGCCCTGCTGGAGGTGCGTGACCTGCTGTTCGCCCGGCTGTTGCAGTACCGGGCGTTCAAGCACGTTGCGGGGATGTTCGCCGAGCTGGAGGCGGCCGCGTTGCGCAGCTATCCGCGTGCGGTGGCCCTCGAGGACCGGTTCGCCGAGCTGCTGCCCGAGGTGATGCTGGGTGTGGATGCCCAGAGCTTCGCGCAGATCGCGGCGGCGGCGTTCACCCCGCGCCCGGTGCCGACGGTGGCCACCGAGCATCTGCACGCGCCGGGCGTGTCGGTGGCCGAACAGGCGCAGCGGCTCCTGGAACTGCTGGAACGGCGTGGGGTGGGCCAGTGGGCGTCGTTTTCCGAGCTGGTGGCCGGGTGCGATGCGCCGATCCAGATCGTCGGGCGGTTCCTTGCGCTGCTCGAACTCTATCGGGCCAGGGCGGTAGCATTCGAGCAGTCAGAACCGCTTGGTGTTCTCCAGGTTTCGTGGACCGGAGACAGTCCGGCGAACGATGAGCTGGTTAGAGCCGAGTTGGAAGAAGAACAAGACCAACCATGACCGACGAAGTACCCGAACTGGATCTCGGGGAGGACCTGGGTATCGACGTCGCGACAGCCGAGCTGGACGACGGCGAACTCGCCCGGGTGCTGGAGGCGCTGCTGCTGGTCGTGGACAGCCCGGTCAGCGCGCAGACGCTGGCCACGGTGACCGAACAGCCGATCTACCGCATCACCGCCAAGCTGGCGTTGATGGCCCAGGAGCTGGCCGAGCGGGACAGCGGGATCGATCTGCGGGAGGCCGGTGGGGGATGGCGGATGTACACCCGCGCCCGGTTCGCGCCCTACGTGGAGCGGCTGCTGCTGGACGGTTCGCGCTCCAGGCTGACCCGCGCCGCGCTGGAGACGCTGGCGGTGGTGGCCTACCGGCAGCCGGTCACCCGGGCCCGGGTGAGTGCGGTGCGTGGTGTCAATGTGGATGCGGTGATGCGCACGCTGGTGGCGCGCGGGCTGATCACCGAGGCGGGCAGCGATGCCGATAGCGGCGCGACGACGTTCGCGACGACCGAACTGTTTCTGGAGCGGCTCGGGTTGTCGTCGCTGACCGATCTGCCCGATATCGCACCGCTGCTGCCCGACGTCGACGTGATCGACGAGTTGAGCCAGAGCCTGGACACTGAGCCGCGGTTCGTCAAGCTCGCCGGTGGGCAGTCCGGCGAGCAGCGCATCTCGTTCGACCTCGATCAGGACTCCGATGGCTGACGCCGAGGGGGTCCGGTTGCAGAAAGTGTTGTCGCAGGCCGGTATTGCGTCGCGGCGTGTCGCCGAGCGGATGATCATCGACGGCCGGGTGGAGATCGACGGGCAGGTCGTCACCGAGCTCGGCACCCGGGTCGATCCGGCCGCCGCCGATATCCGGGTCGACGGGACGCGGGTGGTGCTCGACGACTCGATGGTCTATCTGGCGTTGAACAAACCGCGCGGCATGCACTCGACGATGTCGGACGACCGTGGGCGCCCGTGCATCGGGGATCTGGTCGAGCATCGGGTGCGCGGCAACAAGAAGCTGTTCCACGTGGGGCGGCTGGACGCCGACACCGAGGGACTGTTGTTGCTCACCAACGACGGCGAGTTGGCACATCGGCTGATGCACCCGTCGTTCGAGGTGCCCAAGACCTATCTCGCGACGGTGACCGGTTCGGTGCCGCGCGGACTGGGCAAGAGGTTGCGGGCCGGGATCGAGCTCGACGACGGCCCGGCGAAGGTCGATGATTTCGCGGTGGTGGATGCTGTTCCGGGAAAGACACTGGTGCGGGTGACGTTGCACGAGGGACGCAAACGGATCGTGCGCCGGCTGCTGGCCGCCGCCGGGTATCCGGTGCAGGCCCTGGTGCGCACGGATATCGGCGCGGTGTCGCTGGGGGAGCAGCGGCCGGGCAGTATCCGGGCGCTGAGCCGCAAGGAGGTCGGCGAACTGTACAAGGCGGTGGGCCTGTGAGTACCCGCGGACGACGATGCCGGTCGACACGACCGGGTGAGGAGCCGTGGAGGTGAACGCTGTGGTGGTCGCGGTCGACGGACCGGCCGGTACCGGGAAGTCCTCGGTGTCACGGGGATTGGCGCGGGCGCTGGGTGCGCGCTACCTGGACACCGGCGCGATGTACCGGATCGTGACGCTGTCGATGTTGCGCGCCCACGTGGATCTGACCGATCCCGAGGCGATCGCGGCGGCCGCCGATGTGCCGCTGTCGGTGGGCTATGACCCCGGTGCGGATACCGCTTTTCTTGGCGCCGAGGATGTTTCGGTCGAGATTCGCGGTGACGAGGTGACCCGCTCGGTCTCGGCGGTGTCGGCGGTTCCTGCGGTGCGCACCCGGCTGGTGCGCCTGCAACGGCAGCTGGCGTCGGGCCCGGACAACGTGGTGGTCGAGGGGCGTGACATCGGCACGGTGGTGCTGCCGGGTGCGGATGTGAAGATCTTCCTGACGGCCTCGGCGGCGACCCGTGCGCACCGGCGCAACGACCAGAACGTGGCGGCCGGGTTGCCCGACGACTATCCCGGCGTTCTGGCCGACGTGCGCCGTCGTGACCACCTCGACTCCACCCGCGCCGTCTCACCGCTGCGTCCCGCCGACGACGCGTTGATCGTCGACACCAGCGACATGACCGAGGCTGAGGTGGTGGCCCGGCTGCTGGAGCTGGTCGAACAGCGGTCCGGGGCGGTGCGATGACCCAGGACGGGACGTGGTCGGAGGAAAGCGAGTGGGATCTCGCGCAGGAGTACGGATTCGACGAGGAGGGTGAGGCCGCGGGCCCGCCGCCGGTGGTGGCCGTGGTCGGCAGGCCCAATGTCGGCAAGTCGACACTGGTGAACCGGATCCTGGGCCGGCGCGAGGCCGTCGTGCAGGACCTGCCCGGGGTGACCCGTGACCGGGTGTCCTATGACGCGTCGTGGACGGGCCGGCGGTTCTTCGTGCAGGACACCGGCGGGTGGGAGCCCGACGCCAAGGGCTTGCAGCAGCTGGTGGCCGAGCAGGCCTCGGTGGCGATGAAGACCGCCGACGCCGTGGTCCTGGTGGTCGACGCGGTGGTGGGCGCCACCGCCGGCGACGAGGCTGCGGCCCGGATCCTTCGGCGCTCGGGTAAGCCGGTGTTCCTGGCGGCCAACAAGGTTGACAACGAGAAGGGCGAGGCCGACGCGGCGGCGCTGTGGTCGTTGGGTCTGGGGCAGCCGCATTCGATCAGCGCCATGCACGGGCGGGGGGTGGCCGATCTGCTCGACGAGGTCGTCGCTGCGTTGCCGGAGGTGTCCGAGGCGGCGCCGGCCGGTGGCGGGCCGCGACGGGTGGCGTTGGTGGGCAAGCCGAACGTCGGGAAGAGCTCGCTGCTCAATCGGCTGGCCGGCGCCGAGCGTTCGGTGGTCCACGATGTCGCCGGAACCACCGTCGATCCGGTGGATTCCCTGATCGAATTGGGTGGCAGGGTTTGGCGTTTCGTCGACACCGCCGGGCTGCGGAGACGGGTCGGGCAGGCTAGCGGGCACGAGTTCTACGCTTCGGTGCGCACGCACAGCGCGATCGACGCCGCCGAGGTGGTCGTCGTGTTGATCGACGCCTCGCAGACGCTGACCGAGCAGGACCAGCGGGTGCTGTCGATGGTGATCGAGGCCGGCCGGGCGTTGGTGCTGGCGTTCAACAAGTGGGACCTCGTCGACGAGGACCGGCGGTATCTGCTCGGCCGGGAGATTGACCGTGAGCTGGCCCAGCTGGAGTGGGCTCCGCGGGTCAACATCTCGGCCAAGACCGGCCGTGCCGTGCAGAAGCTGGTGCCGGCCATGGAGACCGCTCTGGACTCGTGGGACTCCCGCATCTCGACCGGCCAGCTGAACAGCTGGATCAAGGAAGTGGTCGCGGCCACCCCGCCGCCGGTGCGCGGTGGCAAGCAGCCACGAATCCTGTTCGCCACTCAGGCCGCCGCCCGCCCGCCGACCTTCGTGCTGTTCACCACCGGCTTCCTGGAGGCCGGCTACCGGCGGTTCCTGGAGCGTCGGCTGCGGGAGACCTTCGGGTTTGAGGGGAGCCCGATCCGGATCAACGTGCGGGTGCGCGAGAAGCGCGGTCGGTCGCGCTGACTCAGCGGTCGAGCCGGGCCCGGTGTCAGTACGTGTCGAAGTGGATGACTTCCTCGACGGGCTTGCGGGTGGTGGGGCCGTAGCGCCCGCGCGGCCAGCCCATCGGCACGATGCAGATCGGGGTGACCGTCAGCGGCAGGTGCAGGATCTTTCGCGCTGAGGTCACACTCCACAGTGGCAGGGTGATCAGCGAGGCGCCCAAGCCCATGGCCCGCGCGGCGAGCAGCAGGTTCTGCACGCTGGGGTAGATCGAGCCGAAGTACGACGACTCACCGACGAAGGGTGAGGGAACGTAGGGCAGCCGCATGCCGCCGCGCAGGCAGGGAACGACCAGCACCGGGATCTCGCTGAAGTGCTCGACCTGCCACTGCACGGCCCGCATGATCTTTTCCATCGACTCATCTCCGGCGATCACCCGCTTGCCGAGTGCGCCGTACAGCGACCAGGCCTGCCGGTAGCGCTTTCCGAGCTGATCCTTGACCTGCTGGTCCTTGACGACGATGAACTCCCAGTTCTGCCCGTTGGACCCGGTGGGCGCGCGCAGGGCCAGCTCGATGCACTTCGTGACGATGGCGTCGTCGACCGGGTCGGGGAGCACGCGCCGGATCGCTCGTTGGGTCATCATCGCGTCGACCAGGGGCATGTTCAGGCCGGCGAGCGCCTCGTCGGTGGTCGGGGCGGGTTTCGGTGTGTCGCTCATGGAACTCGAGGCTACGGGCCGAGCCGTTGGCGGCGGAGTCTTTCCAGGTCAGCGGACGGTAACCGGTTGCGCGCGAGCGTTATTGCGTGAGGGCTCTCACCTTCAGAGCATGGGTGCGGGGGAGCCGGGACGGCCGATTAGGGTTGTCGAAATGCCCGTCTCCCACATGATCTTGATAGCGCTGGCGGGGATGGGCGCCGGCGCGATCAACGCGCTGGTGGGCTCGGGGACGTTGATCACCTTCCCGACCCTGGTCGCGCTGGGCTATCCACCGGTGACCTCCACGATGTCGAATGCGATCGGGCTGGTGGCCGGCGGGGTGTCGGGCACCTGGGGGTATCGGGCCGAGCTGGCCGGGCAGTGGGACCGGCTGCGCTGGCAGATCCCCGCATCGCTGATTGGGGCCGCGCTGGGTGCATTTCTGCTGCTGCACCTGCCCGAGAAGGTGTTCATCACGATCGTGCCGGTGCTGCTGGTGCTCGCACTGATGCTGGTGGTGGTCGGGCCCCGGATCCAGGCCTATGCGCGGAAGCGGGCCGAGCAGGCCGGGCGATCCGCCGAGCACGTGTCGCCCAGGCGGATGGCTGCGCTGGTGTTCGGCACGTTCGCCGTCGGCGTCTACGGCGGCTACTTCACCGCGGCGCAGGGCATCCTGCTGATCGGCGTGATGGGCGCATTGCTGCCCGAGGACATCCAGCGGATGAACGCGGCGAAGAATCTGCTGTCGTTGCTGGTCAACATCGTCGCGGCGATCGGCTACACGGTGGTCGCGTTCGACCGGGTCAGCTGGGCGGCGGCGGGGTTGATCGCACTCGGGTCGCTGGTCGGCGGGTGGCTCGGTGCGCGCTACGGGCGCCGATTGTCGCCGAATGCCCTGCGTGCTGTCATCGTCGTGGTGGGACTGATCGGGCTGTATCGGCTGGTCAATCTGTAGTGCGGCACGCGGCCGGGCGGATTGGGGGAGTCGCGGCCCGCTGCGGTAGGCTTTCGACCTGCTGCCGGCGGTGCGCGGGCAGCAACGGGCTGTGGCGCAGTTTGGTAGCGCACTTGACTGGGGGTCAAGTGGTCGCAGGTTCAA
>Ga0055451_10000351_pt1 | contig 18244 bp, 15 predicted proteins | sample China_Galinas_PW_3_FD_57745 | JGI IMG/M metagenome (GOLD analysis project Ga0055451, IMG submission 57745) | Wetland microbial communities from San Francisco Bay, California, USA, that impact long-term carbon sequestration - China_Galinas_PWB_D2 | ecosystem: Environmental > Aquatic > Marine >... | reverse complement strand
ATTTTACCACTCGTCAGTTTTTCTACCATTTTACTTATTATGGCCACATACTATTGCATGAGCAAAGTAATGGGATTACGTTTCCTTAATTTTAGTAATCATGTTACTTCAGTGCCACGTATGAATGCACTCACCAACTTTAAAGAACATTTAGAACATTTGAGCCAAGCAAGTAGTACGCATGAACTTACCCAATTAACACAGCTCTTTTTTAATGAAGCATTCAATATTCCATTGCGCCACATCTTGCTTGATATACGGCACAAAGATACGGCACCACAAGATAAACCAACCTTGCATGCACTTGTTGAGCAGTTTATGCGCTCACATCCGGATACTATATGTGAACTAATAGATAAACTTAAAATTTTGATGTATGACGAAATCGCATTCACACATTTTTATGAAGAAGATCCTGACCGTACTATATTATTAGCATTCCTTGATACTATTGATGCCGAAGTATTTTTACCGGTATATGCACAAAATCATATTGTTGCGTATATTGTAGTAAAAAAAGGCGCACGCGAACATGATTTTTATAGTGATAGCGAGCGAGATGAAATGATCTTGTTTGCAAGCTATGTAGGCAGTAGTATTAACCTATTACAAAATAAAAATATTGATACTATTGTTACCCAAGCAAAAACATTGCAAGATGAACTATATACTAAGCATCAAGAAATTAATCAGTACAAAGAAAGCATTCGCTCTTTCTTACGCCATAAAAAAGAAAAAGATATCGGAATTATTTTTTATAAAAATCGTAAGTTCACACCCGGCAACCAGGCAGCACGTGAACTTATTACCATAGATCTTAATCAAGAACATGGGCATCCACTCAGCAAAGCATGCAAGCTCATTGCCCAACAAGTGCATACGTATAAATCTCCACAGACACAATTGGTTAAACATGGTGCCAATAAAGCATTGGTACTTTCTGCGGTGCCACACTTGGAACAAGATCAGGTAATTATTACTATATCGCACCCTGATATTGCCGATATTATTACCAACCAATTCAATAATCTACAAAATCCAACCATGTGGGATTATGCGCTCTATCTAGAAACAACCGAGACAGGCAAATTGATCAATCAATTAATACCGGGATCCGGCGAATTAATACTTAATTTTAAAATTGCGCTTTTAAAAACAGCACTAAGCAAACAAGCTACACTGCTTGATGTACCTGATGATGATATTGTTGCCATTGTAGACCTGTTGCACTACATCAGCTTGCGCGAAACATTACATATAATCAACCTAAATAGCCCAACACAACATCAGGAAATTGCACCAAAATTATTTGGTGCCAACCCGATATTCAGGTCACCGAATGATGCAATGCCACTGCTTGAAACATTACATGATACCGGCACACTATTCATTAAAAATATTCATTACTTAGATTTAGAAACACAGACGTTGTTAACTGAGTTTATTCAACAAGGCATGTATCGCCCTGTTAAGGGTGACCAAAAATTACCAAGTAACACGCGCATTATTTGTTCAACTAATCAAAATTTGTCACTCTTAGTGCAAGATGGCAAACTCTCTCCTGCACTTGTGCATGAATTAAAACGAAACACACTTAGCATGCCACCACTTATCACGCTACCGGAAGATGAGCTCTTTAGTATGGCAGACGGCTTTGCAGAACAAGCAATACAAGCCTATGCATTCAAAAGTTTATTAATGTTAAGTGACAAAGATAAAATGAAGCTGCTTGCAAAACAACCGGCAAGCTTACAAGAACTCAAGACGCGTGTGCACCAGTTGCTCTTATATAAATCAAAACAACAAGATATTGAGGAAGAGGCAGAATTTGATCCGGCATATCAGGTAACCGATCCGGTATTGGCAGAAGCGTCGCGTCTGGGCAAGTATGCATTAAAAGATCGCAAAATTATGGCTACTTTATGGCATAAGTTTAAAAATCAAAATAAAATTGCTACATTCTTAGGGGTAAACCGATCATCAGTCAATAGACGATGTCGAGAATATAATCTGATTTAAAGTTTCTCATGTAAGGGAATCCATGAACCTCGAGCAATTTACCCTTCGATACAATTTACTGGCTTAAATCACTCAGGGCGAGCGGGGAAATACATTTTAATTTGACAATTTAAGTAGGAAAGCCAATGACGCTTGATCAATTTAAAGAGAAGAAAAAAGAATTCTTAACACATCTAAAAGTTGAGCGTAATTTGTCTGAGCATACCTTACGCGCATACGCCGGAGACCTTGGCCAATTTATTATGTTCTGGGAATACCTTACACCAACTGAACAGAAAAAATTATCACTCCGCCAAGTTATTGAGAGATATTTAGTAAGCCTGTTTTATAAAAAAATTGATAAAAGCTCTATCGCCCGTAAATTTTCGTGTTTTCAATCATTTACCGGTTTTTTGCAATCACATGATATTCATATCAATCTCCACCTCAAACGTCCTCGTCTTGATAAAAAATTACCGGTATATTTGAGCATTGATGAAATGTTCTATCTACTCGACACCATACAAAATAGCGATTTACCTACACGCTATCCACTGCGTGATAAAGCAATTTTAGAAACACTCTATGCAACCGGCGTACGATGCTCTGAGCTAATTGCCATGCGTTTATGCGATATCGATATGGATAATAAAACAATACGTGTTATGGGTAAGGGTAAAAAAGAACGTATCGTGTTATTTGGTGATAAGGCAAAAGATAGATTGGTAGAATATATCACTATTGAACGCCCCGTCGCAAAAAAACAAGATGAACCGGTATTTCTAAATTGCCGTAAAGAGCTACTTACTGCACGCTCCATACAACGCGTAATCGAAATGTTCCGTAAATTCTTAAAAATTGATCGGCATATTACGCCACATAAAATTCGCCACTCATTTGCTACACACCTGCTCAATCAAGGGGTTGATTTGCGCGTCGTGCAAGAGTTACTTGGGCACAAAACACTGGCAAGTACCGAACGGTATACGCATGTTTCTCTTGATGATCTTGCACGCATGTGCGACAACATTCATCCAATTAATGATATGTTAAACAAAAAAAAGTAAAGTTGGGCAATTATGTACCCACACATGCGCTATCCCGTTACTTATAAGATTAAAATATTTGCATACAGTATCTTTTTTTTATTGTGTGTTATTGCATTACGCTTGGTTTATTTACAAATTAATTCAATGGAATGGTTTGCACATCGCAGCAAAAAAAACTTTTTACAAATGAGCAAGGTACAATCTCCACGAGGCAATATTCTAGACCGTACGGGAAATTTATTGGCAACCAATAGACCACTCACGAGTTTGCATTGGTGTGGCACCGGCAAGTACCGCTTGGCAGAAGATCAATTTGAAACATTAGAAACCATCGGCACCATCATTAATCAAACGCTCACACATGATGAAGAACTAATCAAAAAAATTAGCCGTGCAGAACGCCACCGTAAACAGATATTACTCACGACCGATTTATCGGTTGAACAACTAAGTCAAATTGCAGAACAACTACCCACCTGTCCTAATATCTCTATATCTACTCATTTTAAACGATATTACCCCTACCAATCATTTGCCAGTCATCTACTTGGCTACTTAGGTGCCATGGGATTAGATCAGTATGGTAAAATGGGCTTGGAAAAATTATTTGAAGACACGCTCAAAGGTGATCATGGCACTGTTGTTAACATCATAGATTCTTTGGGACGCAATGTTACACAAACCACGCTTAAAGAAGCTTTCAGTGGTAGCAATGTTCAAACCACGATTGATCTAGACATACAACATTTATGTGAAGAAGTATTCCCGTCAGAGCGCTCAGGCGCATGTATCGTAATGGATCCGGTAAACGGCGATTTACTTGCGGTACTATCACGTCCAGATTTTGACCCGGCTATTTTTTTGCAAAAAATAAGTTCATATGCATGGGATGAACTGCAAAAAGATCAGCCTTTTTTAAATCGTGCGTTTAATGCTGCCTATCCGCCCGGGTCTATCTTTAAGTTGATCACTATAAGCGCAGCACTTGAGCATGATATGATCACACCGGAAACTGAATTTGATTGCAAAGGGTATTACTTATTTGGCAAGCGTAAATATTGGTGCAATCGCAGATATGGGCATGGTACATTAAATGTAAAACAAGCATTAGCACAATCATGCAACCCACTTTTATATGATATAGGTGCACATATATCGGTGAATACGCTTGCTGAATATGCCTACAAATTTGGCCTTGGCCGTAGAACAAATGTTATGCTCCCCGAGCAAGTTGGGCTTGTACCAACCACCCAGTGGAAGTTGGATACTAAGGGTGAACGTTGGTGGCCGGGAGAAACATTATCGGTCGCTATTGGGCAAAGTTTTTTACTCACCACACCATTGCAAATTGCCCGCATGATCTCTGCTATTTACACCGGCTATCTGGTAAGCCCACGTATTTTATGTACAGAAAAAATTGCACATGAGCAACTGGCCATCAAAGAAGAAACGCGTAAGTTTCTCAAAAAATCTATGCGCCGCGTAATCACGAGTGGTACCGGCAAACGGCTCCACCATGTAAAAGATATGAAAATATATGCAAAAACAAGTACGGCACAAACAAGTGCGATGAGTAAACGTAACTTGTCTACCGAGTATTTGGAACATGGTTGGTTTGCGGGTAATATTGTATACAAAGACCATCCACCACTGACTATGGTTATTGTGGTCGAACGCGCCGGTACCGCACAAGTAGCCACCGGTATTGCAAAGAATTTTTTACTGAAATATAAGAAGCTTATGGATAGTACATAGGCGCTAGAAAACTGAGCAAATTCTATTTTTTGATGCCGAAGCCCGTGATATACATCTCGCATAAAATATTCTGGATAATATAAAACATAAAAAAGGGCGTAAGAGTCTGACTACAATCCCCATAATCTTACTTTAAGCCAACTGCTCACGCGTACTTTTCTGCACGCGGGACCACAGCTACAATGCTGCATTTCATTGGTTAATCTATTCCTCTTTTGCAACAATAAACAAATCATCATTAGCATGCATGCACCATATTAGTACCAAGCAATAATATATAGATATATTTATACATACAAAAATCTCCTATTTTTGCTAAAAAAAAGGGGACCCCGAAGGGTCCCTTAATTTTTTGTGATACTTAAACTTATGCACGTTCAGCTTCAGCAACTTTTTTTGCCAAGCGGCTCATTTTGCGCGCTGCGGTATTTGCATGGAATAAGCCTTTGCTTTTTGCGCGGCTTAATTTTGCATTCACATCCTTCAATAATTCTTTTGCTGTTGCAACGTCTTTATCTTCTAATGCGATTAATACTTTTTTGGTTGCTGTTTTAATTGCAGTTTTGCGTGCTACGTTACGGAGAGAACGTTTTATTGTTTGACTAACACGCTTTTTTGCAGATTTTATATTTGGCATCGATGCCCCTCTTGATTACCCAAAAATTAAATAACTTTTTGAACTTTACCGGCTTTAACACATTTTGTACAAACCTTACCACGGTGCACTTCATTTTTCTTGCTACCGGTAATGGTAAAACGCATAGTATGAACGTTTGGATATACCCATTTTTTCACACGGTTATTTGCATTACTTACATTATTTGCGACTTGTGGTCTTTTACTGCATACTGCACAAATTCTTGCCATGAGACTGAACCTCTTATATTTCTGTAGTTACTGCCTCATCAGGCAGTGCTTGGTATAAGCTGATAAGTTTTATATATAGCTAAATATATCAAATATGGATAAATTTTCAACTAAAATCCAGCTGTTTTAAGCTCTTTAAGCAGAGCCTCATAAATAACCGGGTTGCCGGCCACGCATGAAACGTACCGTGGATTGAGGGCCTTCCCTGTAAAATCACTAATCTGCCCCCCTGCCTCTTCTATCAAAAGCATTCCTGCTGCCACATCCCACCAGCCAAGATGGGCAAAAAAAATGCCATCCATTCTACCACATGCTACATTGGCCAAATCAAGTGCTGCCGCACCAAAATGGCGTATCGAATAGGCCTGCTTTGCGACTCTATCCAAGGCATGCAGTAATGGGTCAAACTCAGCATGGTCATACGGTAGACAAACAGAAATCATAGCTTTTTGAATATCGTGCACTTTAGACACTACTATTTTGCGGCCATTCAGCCAGGCACCCTTACCTCGCTCAGCGTAAAAAAATTCATTCAAAACTGGCTGATAAATAGCAGCAACTTGTGGAATATCATCTTGTGTGAGTGCCACGGAAATACAAAAATAGTGTAACCCTTGCGCAAAGTTGGTAGTGCCATCAAGCGGATCTATAACCCAACGGAATATCCCAGATCCGGCATTACCCGATTCTTCTGCGGTAATAGCCGCCTCCGGCAATAGCATGCGCAATTGTTCAATCAGGTAGCGTTCACTTGCAAGATCTGCCTCGGTTACAAACCCATTGCCCTGCTTGTCTGTATGCGTTAACTGTTGCGCATTGTTAAAATAGCTAAGCAATATGGAGCCAGCCTTACGCATGATTGGCTCAAGCCTATCTTGCCACTCAAATGCTTCCTTTTTTTGTGTCATCTTGACTCATTAAGAAAATTTATGTTCAGTACGTGGTGTAATGCTCAGCAACTCATAAATCTCACCTGCGTACATAGTTTCTTTTTCAAGCAATGCTAATGCCAATGCATCTAATTTATCACGGTTTGTACGTAGTAAATCACACGCTTGCGTATAGCAGGTATCAATTATATTTTTGACTTCGGCATCAATCTTTTCTGCAGTTCTTTGCGAATAAGTAAAGTCTTGATGATCTTGACCATACACAATTTGACCAACTTCTGTTGACATACCATAGTTACATACCATGCCACGTGCAACACGGCTTGCTACCTGAAAGTCACTGTATGCGCCGGTTGTTAATGCATTAAAGACGATCTCTTCTGCGGCACGGCCACCTAATGCTGCAGCAATAGTCGCGAGCATCTCTTCTTTGGTAGCGGTATGTTTTTCACGCTCCGGCATAGAATGGGTTACACCCAATGCACGGCCACGCGGTATAATAGTAACTTTGTGAAGTGGATCAGTGTGCTCAGGCAGCAATAAACGAACCAATGCATGTCCCGCTTCATGATACGCGGTAACCTTACGCTCTTCTGGCGTTAATATGATAGTTTTTAATTCTTTACCCAAGATAACTTTATCACGAGCTTCTTCAAAATCATCAGTAGTCACGAGATCTTTATGTTGTTTTGATGCAATAATTGCTGCTTCATTAATAAGATTTGCCAAATCAGCACCAGAAAATCCCGGTGTACCTTGCGCAATTTTTTTAAAGTCAACATCATCCCTATTCACCTTCACATTTTTTGCATGTACACGCAAAATTTGTTCGCGGCTAGTAAGATCCGGATACGGTACATCTACACGACGGTCAAAACGTCCCGGGCGCAATAATGCTTTATCAAGCACATCAGCTCGATTAGTTGCCGCTAATACAATAACCGGTGTTTCAGATGTTTGGAAACCATCCATCTCGGTTAACAGCTGGTTTAATGTTTGTTCGCGCTCATCATTACCACCACCAAGTCCTGATCCACGGTGACGGCCAACGGCATCAATTTCATCAATAAAGATTATGCAAGGTGCTTGTTTGCGTGCCTGTGCAAAAAGGTCACGCACACGTGCTGCACCCACACCAACAAATACCTCTATAAAATCTGAACCACTAATGCTAAAGAATGGGCAGGTTGCCTCTCCGGCGATAGCGCGTGCAAGTAATGTTTTACCGTTACCCGGTTCACCTACCAACAATACGCCACGTGGAATTTTTGCACCCATTCGTTTATATTTTTGTGGATTTTTTAGAAAATCAACCACATCATGTAGTTCTTCTTTAGCCTCTACAGCACCGGCTACCGAGCTAAATCGTTCTTTAATAGTCGATGGCATAAAAAGACGTGCACGGCTTTTGCCCATGCTAAAAATATTGCCGGCGCCCCCGCCACTAGAGCCATTACGTGATTGACGCAAGAAAAAGAGAAGCCCAAATCCTAAAATTAGTAACAATGGGAGAAATGGGAGTAAATACCACAAGTTAATGGTATTCGATTGTGGTGCCACAACCATCTCTACTTCGTGTTGACGCAATAAATCCCATACTTTGTGATCATTGCCTACCACTGTATCAAATTGTGTACCATCCTTAAATAAACCTTGAACATCTTGGCCGGAAATTCGAACTAACTTAACTTGATCTTGTTCAACTTTATCCAAAAATTGTGAATAACCTATAGTTTGATTATCACGATTTTGTTCAGTCAGATAATGCAAGAGAAATAAACTACCTAAAAATAGTAACGCTGCAAGCACAACATTTTTAGGACCCCTATCCCAAAACATATTATTATTTTTTTTCATTTTCATAGAACTATACCTATAGTTTGCGGTTTATGTAATAAGATGTAGTTTTTGCCAGACAGGCCTTTTCTAATTGAATATTATCATAAAACAAGCTATAAATCAACCGCATTGCCAGGGATAAACGGCATTTTTTCCATGGCAGTTTAAGCCATTACCAACGCCGGATAGGTGGTATAAACCGGCGACCATGCAGGGTAATCACATTGAGCTAGGTTAGGGGTTACATACCGCCATTGGCTTGTCAGCAGATTATAGATAGCAATCCGGGAATTTCCACCCTGGTCTACCGCAGCAAGTATATAATTGCCGCATGGCGACCATGAGCATTCATCCTTATTGCCCGGGCCTTGTGTCAATTGGGTATGTTTTTTGGTCTTAATATCATACATGCATACTTGCATAACCCCATCAATTCGCTTAATGTAGGCAATACAATTCTTTTTGGCACAATAACTTGGCGATGCGCAATAGCCACCATCAGTAATGCGTTCGACCTGGCCAGTTGCAAGATCATATGCAAAAACTTGTGGTCTGTTCGTTAAAAAGTCCGAACAAAAAAATACCGTTTTGCCGTCTGCAGTTAATGTTGGAGAAACGTTATTCCCTTGGCTGAGTGACTTACGTGTTACCGGATCAGTATATTGTAATCTTTTAAATATACCTTTTTCATGATAGTACAACTGACAACTACCATCGCCACGCGATACACAATAGACTACCTTTTTTCCATCATCTGAAAATGAAGTGAGCATATTAATACCATCAAAATTTGATGCAATACGCCGCTGTTTTTTCATATTAACCATCATAAGACGCACATTGGCATTTGTATATTCTGAATAAAAAACTAATGGATTGCGTAAATCATGATTCCAACGCGGTACCACATTAACGGTAGACGTATCAACTAATACTTGTTCGTGTTGCCCATCATAGTCCGCCATACAAATATGTTTGATACTGCGCTTGTTATCTCGTTTAATCTGTTTGCAATATGCTATTTTGGTAGAAAAAAACCCCGACTGCCCAGTCAACTCTCGCCACATTGCATCAGCAATATTATGCGCCCATCCATTTGTATCTGTACCATGTTTAGTGTATTTTTTCCCCTTCACCATAGCTGCACGTGCGGTATCATATATGCGCCACTCAATTGCATGATCATGCTTTGCCTGATTAATAAAAATCGCAAGCGGATACCCTTGATCAAACAAGTGCTGCATCTCTTTTTTTGTAGAAATTTTTTCAAACGGTTGTACCGTCACCTCAAATTGTCCACTAAACATTAAATCATCACGCAAGCGTTGTGCAACCTGCTGCAACTGATCATGTGTTGTATTAAGCACCCCAATCATCAATGGTACTTTTGCGCGTTGTGTCGCACGAACATCTAAAGATGATGCTGCAGAAAATGGACATACAATAAGAATTAAGAAAAACAACAGAATATGTTTATACATATACATCCTTTTATTAGCTCAATGTCACCGTTAATGATTTGCCACGCATCCAATCCGGTATTTGCATCGCAAGCATTGCCGCACGTGCCTGCACATCAAACATTAATATTTCTGATGATTTATCTATATTAACTTTAATAACACCAGTACTATCTACATATCCCGTAACCTGGCACGACGTGTTTTCTGGCACACCATGTGGTGGTTTCCAATGGCGCGCAAGCTCTTGTTGTAATTTTTGCTCTTGATAAATATGATGCGCCTCATTAAATGAAACTACAATTTTTTGTGGCCCGTCTGCCCCTTGTATAGGAACTGCCGATGGAACTGCTTGTTGCATCACCGGCGGAACAGTATTTTTTTCAGCCACGCGTGGCTTTGGTTGTTCTACCTTTTTAATCGGCTCTACTTTTTTTGCAGGCTCTATTCTTTTTGGTTCACTTTTTTGTGGTACCATTTTTTTTGCAACTTCTTTTTTGGGGGGTATTTTTTTTGCAACTGGTTTTGTAGGTTGTTTTTTTGCAGGCACAGCTTTTTTTTGCGCAACTACTGCCGTTTTGGATGGTGTTACTTTTTTTTGAGGTGATACATGCATACGTGCTGCCGGCTGTGTTGACTTGTTACCTGATTGCACCGGATCAATCATCACAATAACTTCGCAATCTACCAAATCACTCCTACGCATACTAAATACAAATGCAGCAGCTTGATCACGATACCCAATAAAAATAAGAACTAATAAAAAACCATGCAACGCACATGAGTAGCCAAGTAACTGGAGCACTACTGCTATACGTTTACGATCTTTTTTGCGATACCAATGCAACATGCTTAATCCCACCAACCACTTTAATCTGATCAACAAGCTCAAATACTTTGCCGTAAGATGCTTGCGTATCTGCTTTTACAAATACCGTGCGATCACTTTGATTTTGTAATTCTTTTTGTAATGCATCGATTAATTTTTGATCTGCAATGGGCGTACCATTAAAAAATAATTTGCCGTCATGATCAATATATACAACAATTTCTTGCTTATTTGCTTGTGCTTCTTTTGCTTCACCTTTTGGTAAGGTAATACGAATTGCATTGTGTAGCATAGGCGTTGCAACCATAAAAATAATAAGCAATGTGAGCGCTGTATCAATCAACGGTGTAAGTGATATGTCTTGCATTGGCATACGTTGACGCCGCCGAGAACGCGATCTTCTCATATCTCCTCCATTATTTTATGAAATATTTTAGGCGCATATTAAGTGTATCTACCAATACAAAAAATTGTTGTTCAATAGTACGTACCTGCGTTTGCAAATAATTAAACATAATCAATGCCGGAATCGCTACTACCAAACCTGCAAGTGTTGTAGTAAGTGCTTGCGCAATACCGGGTGCTACTGCAACAATATCTGCTGTTTGTCGTTCACTAATACCAATAAATGCATGTACCAACCCCCACACGGTACCAAATAAACCAAGCAATGGTGAAACAGCGGCACTCGTGACAATAAATGGTAAATATGATTCTTCATGCATGACAAGCATATCAATAAGTTGATCTGCATAGTTTTGCATAACTTCCGGATCGCTCACTCCCGCAGTTTGCAACTCCTGCATAGTGCGTAGATATTTTTTTATTATATAGCCAGGTAATGTGCCTTGCATGCTATTGGCAATTGCTTGCACATCTTGAGTCGTCTGAGCTTGGTTAAGCAGATGAATGGCTTTTTTAAGATGTTGTTTTTTAAATCGGAATACAAGAAGTTTAAATAAAAAGATAGTCCAACATGCAATTGATACTACCAATAACACAAGTAACACAAACCAACTAATCGCGTCAGACTGCTTAATTAACTGCCATAGGGCATTACCCATAATCATACTCTTCCTCATGCAAAAATAATGTGTAATTTAATATGCACCAAAGTCTACCAAATGATGGATCAATTTAAAAGTTATATTAGCTTGTTTCCAACACCCGCCGCTTTAATTCATTTTTATCTTTAATACCTTCTTCAAGTTGTATCTCATATGCTTTGCGCAATAACTGCCCCAGCTGCGGGCCGGGCGGCACATGATCAAGCAAATCTCTGCCGTGCAGAATAGGTTGTTCAATACCAGTAAGTACCTCGGCTTGTTGTGCCCGCACACGAAATGCTTCAACTTCCGATTGTGGTGTAGTAAGTGGTATATGACTATCCGGATTGCGGCCTTGTCTGTCACATAATGCAAGATCTGCAAGCATCTCTATAGTAACTTGCGGCGCTAATTTATTTGCAAGCCTTTTGTATGCCGACATTTTGGCACCATCTTGAATAAATTGGAGCGGCGCCATATGATAGCGCACCAATTTAACTACTGATTCAATCAACATTTTGTTACGCGTAATATGCTTAAGCATCTGTTTGGTTAATGGTACACCGGCCATATCATGCCCATGGCTTGTAATACGCCCATCTACTTTTTGTGTATCGGTTGCTTTGCCCAGATCATGACATAATGCTGCATAATGTAGCACCAAAGTGTCAAATTCATTTTCATACACAATACGCGCAGCTGCATCTACGGTTTGCATGGTATGCTCAAATACATCGCCTTCAGGATGCCAATCTGCACCTTGCTCTACACCAACCAATGCATATAGTTGTGGTAAAATATCCTTCAACCGATTAATACTATGCACCCAACGAATACCAAGTGATGGTCGCGTAGATTTGAGTAATAATTTATTAAATTCACCTTCAATACGTTCTACCGATACATGCTTAATATCCATCGTCATGCAAATAGCATTGAGTGATTCAGCCGGCTGCATGGCAAACCGACTGATAAATTGCATCACCCGATAAAAACGCAATGGGTCTTGGGTAAATAAGCGGGTATCTGTTTCGCGCAGTATCTTGTTGCGTAGATCTTCTTGGCCATGAAAAGGATCAATAAGCTCATAGGTTATTAAATTAATTCCCATCGCATTAATAGTCAGATCACGCCGTCTGAATGCTTCTTTAAAACCCATAAATGGATCTATCTCTACATGTGGCTTTCTACCGGCACTATCAGTGCGTGGCAATGACCAATCAATATCAAGTTTATGCACACGAAACACACCAAAAGATTTGCCTACCAAGCTGACAGGACCAAATAAACGTAATAATTTTTCAAGCTGTTCAGGCATTAACTGATGAACTTCGATATCTAAATCTTTTACCTCTTGCCCTAACAAAAGATCCCGCACAGCACCCCCGACCAATAGGACAATGCCACCTGCTTGATCAATTGCATGCACAATATCTTGTACCATGAGATACTTTTTCAGCGTTTGAGTAAGGATACTTTGCTTGCTTGCATCTATTTTTGTACACTTCATAATGAATTTGTTTAACCTCTTTACAAAAAGGACCGTACTATGAACAGAACATCAGCTCGCCTATTATGTGTGAGCCTTCTTTTTTTGAGTATCATAACACCTCATGTTGCTCACGGTAAATTTTCTTTCAAAACAATCTCATCTTGGTTTTCAAATAAGCTAGAAGAAGAAATTATAGAAAAAGCATATGATATCGAAGAGGGAAAAAAATTATCTCTAGAAAATATTAATGGCAACATTACCATTAAAACTGACCCTCAGCAAGTTACCGTATCACTCAAAGCAACTAAACGCGCACTAGAAGAAGAACTCGCATACATCAATGTTATTAATGAATACAACAATGACAACTTAATCATTAAAACAGAAGTTAATCAAGAGACTATAAAAGATGCGGTTATAGATTATGAGTTAAGTGTACCGGCAAATGTTAAGTTACATTTAATTACACAAAATGGCTCTATCACGGTTGATAATGTACATACACCATTGGTTGCTACCACACTGAATGGCAACATCGACATAGAACATACTTATGCTTCAATTAAAGCAGACAGCAAAGAAACCGGTAACGTGCATGTAATACAAGCAATTGGGAATGTGTATGTATCAACCGGCAATGGCGGCATTACCATAGATAATGCAAGCAAAAGTGTAGTTGCTCATGCACATAAAGGTAATATTTCAGTTACCTGTGATGAAGTGCCACCAACCAGCACCATTCGTTTGAACACCAACTCAGGAACTATTGCACTCGCGCTACCCCCAGAAACAAATGCAACCCTCAAGGGAAAAACTGATCGTGGAACCGTAATTTCTGACCATTACATCACACTTAAAGAACAAACCACGCAACTGAATCGCAAAGCATGGGTACGCTTTAAAAAAGAAGTGAACGGTATCTTGGGATCCGGTGAAGCTGATATTCAAATGCATACCGCAAGCGGTAATGTAAAAATTAAAGAAGTAAAAATAGCATAAATATTTTTTGCAAAATTAAATGGAGTCATAGCAAAGTGATATGACTCCATTTTTTAATGTACCATCTTACTTATTAATTCTGCCCCATCGTCTGCCTACTTTAATAGATCCGTCATAGGTGGTGATATCAAAATAAGCAAAATCATTTTCTGTTTTATCTTTTGATGCATATTTCATTTCCATAAGATCTTCAAACAACGAAGGACCATTTTCTAAAAAAATATCTTCTAGTTGATTAAGCTTAACCCCAAAATCACGTACATCTCTTGGCTGCAGAACAATGGTATGTACGCTATTATCTACAATATATTCTAATTTCAATTCTTTGTTAGTTAAATTAGCAACGTTAACAAAAGTTGGCGTAACTTCATCTAATATTGATCTATATGCGCTTTCTTGGAATAAGGCACCACCAGCTATACCTCGATGCCAACTAACGGTTATCAATTGCATGTCCGTGCCCGGTTTTTTACCTTTGATATTAAGTCTTAGAGAATATCTGCCACCAAGCCCTTTGCTTTGAGCTGTGACTATGCCAAGCTTGTTTGCTTGACCAATAAACTTTGTTCTATATGGTTTAATTGTATGCAACCGGGGTTTGGTAAAAATCTCTAAATCTGTATTTGTATTATTAGTTACATATAGACTCAGCCCTTCCTGTTTGGCCTTCTCCATTGCTTGCATTGGTTGCAACATCATACTACACCATATAAACAATATAGCTTTTATATATTTTTTAACGATATACATAGGATCCCCTTATCATAAAATACTCACCATTCCTTTATCTCATTTTTACTCTTTTTTAATGAACGGGATGCTTCAAATGATAATCTTGATATGTACCGGTAATATCCTGCGCATAATAATACATGTATGGCTGCTCATAATACTCAATCCATTCCGGACGTGCGAATGGTGAATCTTTTGGCAAAGTAATAAGTTCTTTATCATCACCATTACCCTGTGTTACATAAATAAGATCAGTTATTTTTTCACTAAAGCGTGGTTCTATGTCCAAACCTTTAAAACCTTTAAAGGTGTCATATATAATGTTTAATAATTGTTGTGCATTTTCTTTGCCTGCTGCCGGGTAAATAATTATTAAAGGAAGTGTGGTCAGCTTTCGTTTATAAGACCCAACTAAAAATTTAAATGCACCTATAAGATTTTGAACTTTAGGATTATCTTTAATTAATTGCAACAAGGCAATGAGCTCTTTATATCTATTACTTTTTGGCATCATATGGATTTTGTATGCATCCAGGAGATCTTTAAGCACGCCTTGCGAGTACCTTTTGTCTCCAGTTTCTTTAGCCAGTACATAATCTCTTAATCGCCATGAACTGCCAGATTTTGTTTTTGCAACCTTGCCTTTAAGTAAAGGGCTTTCAAAATAGACCATATTCTGGCCAACATCATAAAAAGTATCAAATCCAAAATGTTCTGCTATTGCTTGCCAGACCAGGCGTCTGACTTGCCCAATTCTCTCTGTAGCCGACATAGCATTTAAATCTACAAGTTGATGTGGATAAAGCTTTTTTAAATAGTTATCAAGTACCAGCACATACTCATCAGGAACATCACGCAATAATGCCTGATTTTCCTCTTTAAATGTTGCGATTAATTTATCTACTGGTGTGGTTATATTTCTGCGTTTGGCTTCTGCACTTGCTTGAAACTTCTGAAAGTCTTTAATCGCCTCTTTTATGAAAATAGTATCTTCAACAACCTCTTCTTCAGGCTTAATTGTCGGCGCAAGTTGGAATGGTTCTGCTGCTGCTTCTTTCACTTCTGGACGCGCAACCCATTTGTAGGTTATATCCCATGTTTGGTATATACCGGCCAATTGTTTTTTGACTGATACTATAAGTTCAGCATTTTGATTGGGATGCGCCGGCGCTTCTTGTTTAATTTGCTCAAGGGTACTTTTTAAATCAGTTTCAACTCCCAAATTGGAAGTAATAGAAATATTGTTAAGCTCTTGTATCGACTTAACTGGGTTCCATGATGATCGTGGCCTAATTTTAGTCTGCCCAAATGATTTTAACCAAGTATAGTTGAGCGTAAACTGCCATTCTGAATCATTAGTTATATAGAGCATCTGGGGCATCTCAATTGCATGCTCCATATTCACAATCGTACCAAAAATAAAAAAACTTAATAATATAAAAAAATATTTTTTCATTTTTTCTCCTAAAATCATCTTTTGCTATAAAGCATAAAAAAAATAGTTGCCAACAATCAATACAAGAGACAATTTACTTTTTTTTATAACTGCAGCATGATAGTAATTTACCACTCAATACGTAAGGAGAATTTTATGATAGATATAAGTAGAAAAAATAGATGGGTAGTTGCATGCGCAAGCATACTATTGCTTACTTCATCATATATGCTAGCCGGCTCTTGGTCCGCCAACATATCCAGTTTAATGCAAACAACTGAATCTCTGTGGCTACGTTTATTATTATCACTACTGCTTGGCATATTTTTGAGCCTAACCCCCTGCATTTACCCCATGATCCCTATAACCATCGGTATATTACAAGGCGGCGGCAGCACATCAGTTGGCCAAAATTTTTTACGTGCACTTGCCTACACATTTGGTATCGCTACCACTTTTGCACTACTTGGTGTTACTGCAGCGTTTACTGGGCAACTATTTGGCAGCATTATGAATAGCCCAATTGTAATAATTGGCATCGCTCTGCTTATGGCTTATTTGGGATTTTCTATGATCGGTTTATATGATATGTATCTTCCTCGCTTTATGCAGGATGGCACACAACAAGCACCATCTGGCTCATTGCTTGGCGCATTTCTATTTGGTGCAGCCAGCGGCACGGTTGCATCCCCATGTTTATCTCCCGGCTTAGTATTGTTACTCGGTATCGTAACGACGCTGGGCAGTAAAGTACTTGGATTCGCCCTGCTATTTTCTTTTGGTATTGGATTAAGCGTGCCACTTTTGATCATTGGTACATTTTCTAGTTCATTATCACTCTTACCTCAAGCGGGCACCTGGATGAATGAGGTTAAGCAACTGTTCGGATTCTTATTACTCGGCATGTCATTATATTTTTTAAGTGCGTTATTACCGCAAGAAATAATTAATTGGCTTGTTGGCTCTGCATTATTATTGATAGGGTTGTTTTATCTATTTAGCGCACTCAATAGCCAACCTTTGGTATGGCGTATTATTAAATTTGCCCTGAGCATTGCAGCATTTGCAGGCACTGCATACCTATACATGAATACATGTACCACAAAATGTGTTGCTGAAGCACAAGGTTTTTGGTTCATGTCATATGATAATGCCGTCACAGAAGCCAACATGCAACATAAAAATATATTTATAGATGTGACTGCACCCTATTGTTCTTTATGCAAAGCAATAGATAAAAAATTGCTACGTATGCCTGCAGTAGAAGATGCATTACAAAAATTAGTAGTCACCGTAAAAATAGATGCTTCTGATACCGATAATGATATGCATACACAATTATTAAGTGAACATAATATACTTGGCACGCCAACATTTTTAATTATTGATCCTGCAACCGGCAAAGAACTCAAGCGTTGGGGCGGTGAATTATATGATATGGATGCTCATACATTTATCGCAGAATTAGAAAAATATAGTAAAAAATAAATACAATAAAAAAGGCTCATGTTAACCATGAGCCTTTTTGTTAGCGTTGTTTTTTGAATTCTTCGTGCCGCCCAACTGTTTTACGTTCATCGAGATGTTTCTTTTTCTCTTCATGTAATTCGTTATACATCACATCAATAACATGGTCTAACACATCATAAAAATCGGGACCTTCATAATTAGAAACAAGATCATAGTTAGGGCTTTTTACCCTCAGCTCTATAAGGTGATGCGCATGAACTTTAGATGGTTCTAATACAAGGTTTATGTATATAGGTGTTGGTTCATTTTGTAAAAAATCTTCTAATTTTGCCAGCTGTTCATTGGCATAATTTTCCATGACATCAGAATGATCCATGTGTCTG
>Ga0055451_10000347_pt1 | contig 18333 bp, 11 predicted proteins | sample China_Galinas_PW_3_FD_57745 | JGI IMG/M metagenome (GOLD analysis project Ga0055451, IMG submission 57745) | Wetland microbial communities from San Francisco Bay, California, USA, that impact long-term carbon sequestration - China_Galinas_PWB_D2 | ecosystem: Environmental > Aquatic > Marine >... | reverse complement strand
GGACCGCGAGCCTCCGGCTCGCTCCGCCGAACGCCTGCTCGACGACCCGCCAGGTCGCCTACCTCGATCGTCTCTGGCACAGGGACCCGTCCAGTCGGGGCCGAGCTCCTCAGAGGAGCTCGGTATGCGCACCGTTCGACGATCCTCCGCTCGCAATCGACTCGTCAGGCCGCGATGTGGCCAACCGCTTCGCGTTTGGCGACATCGCTCGAAGCGCTTCGTGAATAGTCCGGGCTAGCGATGAGCTCATTGCCGAGTGAAGGACGGGAGTGTGGTTGACAGGTGCGTGGTCCTCCGGGTTGGCGCCTGTTTTTTTTGACCGCTTTGATCCGCGGGTGTGAACCCGTCTTTGTCAGAGCCGCTTCCCACGAAGGGCCGGGCCCCAAGCAACAGTTTCCCAGCAGGAGACGAGCCGATGTCTGCACCGTCGTCAAAACGATGGCTTCTAGTAACACCCCTCCTCATCGCCCTCTTGTCTCAGTTGTCTGCGCAAGCCCCGCGACTCGTCGCCGACATCAACCAAGTCGGTATCCCCGTCTCTTCGTCGCCTTACCCGGCGACGACCCTTCCCAAACGCCAGTTCATCAAGGTCGGCTTGTACTATTACTTCATGGCAAAAGACCCGACCCGCGGGATCGAACTGCACCGTACGCTCGGTGTCCCCGGCAAGACCAATCTCGTGGCCGACATCAATCCGGGTATCGAGAGCTCGGACGTCCTGTTCATGGCCAAGATCGGCACGACGATCTATTTCGGTGCGACTGACGGCAAGCTCGGCAACGAGCTCTGGCGTCTCGACACGACGACGCAGAAGGTCAGTCTCGTCAAAGACATTTTTCCCGGTCCCGCCGGTTCGCACCCTTCTCACATCGCGGCCTTCGGCAAGTACCTGTGGTTCAACGCCAACGATGGCGTGCACGGCGCCGAGCTGTGGCGTTCGGACGGCACGACGAACGGCACGGTCATGGTCGCCGACACGTGGCCGGGCCCGAACAGCTCGCTCCCGCTCGGCTTCTTCGAGTGGCGTGGAATCGTCTATTTCCTGGGCACGGACGGGGTGACCGGAGCGGAGCTATGGCGATCGGACGGAACCGCTTCCGGCACCTGGCTGGTAAAGGACATCAATCCAAAAGGACACGGCAATCCCCAGGCGTTCGTGCCGTTCAACAACGAACTCTGGTTCATCGCAACGGAGCTGCAGTACGGGGTCGAGCTCTGGAAGACCGACGGCACCACGGCAGGAACGGTGATCGCACACGACGTGTATCCGGGCAGACTCCCGTCACTGCCGTCGCCTCCCGTTCTGTTCCAAGGCCAACTGTACTTCACGGCGATCACGCCGGGGACCGGACGTGAGCTCTGGCGCAGCAACGGCACGAGCTTCTCGCCCGTCGAGCTCAAGCCCGGCAAGGAGGATGGCGCGGTGGGCGCAACCGTCGTGACGGGAAAAGCCCCGAACGAGGTGCTCTACTTCATTGGAGAGGCACGGATCGGTGCCAACAAGCAGGAGACCGGCAGAGAACTCTGCTCCTGGGACGGCACCAAGTTCACGGTGTTCGACCTCTACCCCGGTCCGACGGGTTCGAGTGCCATGAACCTGACCGAGGCCGCCAACGGCCAGATCTTCTTCCGCGCGATCCATCCCAAGCTCGGCAACGAGCTGTGGGTGACGAACGGCACCGTGGCCTCGACGCGACTGGTCAAGGACATCAATCAGCGCGCGTCGACCAATCCCAGCCTCAACAGCTCTGGGCCGGAATTCTTGACGCCTGCATTCAATGGCGTCCTTTTCTCGGCCGACGACCCGCTCGGGGCGGGGCGCGAGCTGTGGTTCAGCGATGGCACGACGATCGGAACCAGGCTCATCGCCGACATCAATCCCAACAAGGACACGGGACACGCCTTCCCCGACCAGCTCTACAACGCGGGTGGGACCTTGTTCTTCTCGGCTGATGACGGGGTCACCGGCAGGGAGCCGTGGATGAGCGACGGCACGACCAACGGTACGCAGCGCATCGCCGATCTCGTGCCGGGTTCCGGCTCTTCGACGCCGAAGGAGTTCACGCGTGTCGGGCACAAGGTCTTCTTCGCGGCCGACGCCGTGGACAGTGTCACGAAGCAGAACATCGGCATCGAGCTGCACGCCTTCGACCTGCGCACCAAGCAACTCACGACGCTGGATCTTCTGAAGGGATCTGCAGGCTCGACGCCCGGCAACCTCGTGGCTTGGCAGGGCAGGCTCTACTTCCGCGCCAATGGTGATCTCGGGCAGAGTGCGAGCACGGGCAAGGAACTCTGGTCAAGCGATGGCACGCTGAAAGGCACCCACCTCGTCAAGGACATCTGGACAGGACAGAACGATTCGAATCCCAATTACCTCAGTCCGTACAAGGGCAGGCTGATCTTCGCGGCATCCGATGGGAACATCGGCCGCGAGCTCTGGGAGACCGACGGGACGAGTGCGGGCACCAAGATGTTCGTCGACCTCGTACCAGGCCCCGCGAGCTCGGACCCGAACTACCTCACGATCTTGGGAGACGCCATCGTGCTGCGTGCAACGGGGCTCTCGAACGGCCCCGAGCTGTGGCTCATCGACGGCAAGAAACAGGTGACCGAACTGGACTTGCGGAGCGGCAGCGTGGGGAGCTTCCCACGCCCGACGCGCGGGCCGTTGCCAGGTGCGAATGCCCAGGACTTCATCGTCGTCGGCAAGCTCGCCTACTTCGTCGCGAACAACGGCACGAGCGGTGAAGAACTCTGGTGCACCGACGGCACGAAGGCGGGAACGCGAATGCTGCGCGACATCAATCCCGGTCCAGGCAGCGCCGGCATCAGGAGCATGGCAGTGATGGGCAACGACAAGGTCGCGTTCAACGCCAACGACGGCACGAGCGGCGATGAGCCATGGGTGTCCGATGGCACGTCGACGGGGACACGCCGTCTGCTCGATCTGCAACCCGGTGCCGGTTCTGGGCGTCCGGGCGAGTTTGCGCACATCGGCAGCCGGCGCGTCGGCTTCTCGGCGTTCCCACCAGGCCAGAACAACGCCATCATCGGTTTCGAGCTCGTCGTCAGCGATGGCAAATCGAGCGGTACCCGCATCTACGACATCTGGCCGGGCTCGACGAGCTCGCTGCCGCGACAGCTCGAAGTCATGAACGGCAAGCTCTACTTCGTCGCCGTGCATCCACAGAAGAAGACCGAACTCTTCAGCCTGGATCTCGGCGCCGTAGCACAGAGGGCAGGCAGCGGTTGCAAGGCGAACGCAAGTGCTCCGGCGCTTTTGGGCACGGATCCGATCCTCGGGGCGAGCAGCACGATCACCGTGCGCGGTTCCGCCAAGCAGGCAGGCGTCTTCTTGCTCGGCGGACGGCCGGCAGTGCCACTGCTGCTCGGTAGGAGCTGCGAGCTGTACGTCGACCTCACGGGTCAAGTCGGGTTTCTGCCCTTCGTCACCGACGCGTCCGGTGTTTGGCAGGGCCAGCTCAACATCCCGCAGAACAAAGCACTGAGCGGCTTGACCCTCGCGAGTCAGAGTGTTCTCGGTCCGAGCAGCACGGGTCCTCTTGGCCTGGACTTCACGAACGCACTGTTGCTCACGTTCGGCAACTGAGCAACAGCCGGGCTAGCAGGCCGTTGCCGTGACAATCGAAGGAGATCTGGCGGGGACCGTCCAAGACGGGAGAGAGAGTGATCTGCACGGCATTGAGGGGCGGGATGACGCCTTCCTCGACCACGATTCCTCCGAAGTCCATCCGGGCGGTCTCGCCTTCCTCGATTTCCGCGGTCCAGACCTCTTTCTTCCAGTCCAACACGGGAATGCCGGCCGTACCTCCGTCCTTGCGCTTGAGCCGGACTTCGCAGCGGACGCGGCTCTTGCCCCCTTTGGCAGCGGGAGGGAGAACCTCGAGGGCCCGGACCTCGGCGAAGACCGTCTTGTCGCCGACGGGGACCGTGAACCGCTGTGTCTCGCCGAGATTCCCCGTGGCGGTCGGGCTTGCGTCATGGTCGCAGGAGGCGAAGAGCAGCGCGGCCACGAGGAGAAAGGGGGTTCGTGGAGTGGAGAGCTTCATGTCGGAGCGATTGTATCAGTGACAGAGGCCCCCCGCGGACGCTGTGATTCCCTGCGTCGATGCACGGCGAGCCGCGCCGGAGGTACCCGGGACTGTTGCTGGGAGTATCTTTCAGCCGCCGAGTGCCTGCTTCGCTTCGAGGTAACGTGCGGTCACCTCGGTGTACGCCTCCTGCATCTCGTCGACGATGCGGTCGAGTGCCCGCACGGCGAAGGCCGCCTTGATCTTCTGCGGTCGATCCGGATCGTCGTCGGGGATCCCCGCTTCGCACGCAACGCCGGCGACCTCCACTTCGATCTCCTGTGGCCCGAGGGGTGGCATCGAGCAGTAGGGATCGATTGCTTGCTGCCAGTTCTCTACGATGACCGCTTCGAGGTCGGTGACCAGGCTGTTGCGAAAGCGCTGGGTCAGCCGCTCGGGGTGAAGGTTCGGAAGGAGAGGCTCGCCCGCGCGGGCGCGGAGCAGGTACTCGCGGACTGCCTGAATGAAACCGTCGACTTCGTCCTGCCGCCCGGCCTGCGCCAGCTCCAGGACCTTGGTCCGCGTATGGGCGCTGAAGCGGTTCTCCGTCCGGATCTCGTCGAGCAGCGGACTCGCGGACCGGAGGAGGTCCGGTGACTGGCGGATCTTGGTCCGGTAGCGCTCGAAGGACTCCAGGTAGGCCTGATGAACTGTCTCGAACGCAGCGTACGCCGGTGCCACGTAGTCGTCGAATGTCGCCTTCTTGGAAGCCTTGTGGTGCTGGAACAGCTGGACGACGAGGTCCACCAACTTGTCGGCGAGCTCCATGATCATCACTGCTCTCCTTCTCGTCACGCCTGATCTGCAAGACCGCCCGCTTCGCAACGGCAGTGCTGTGCGACTGCGCTCGCTCGAGGGGGCTCGATCTTCGTGGTCACGGTGTTGGAGCACAATAGCCCCGTCGCTCCCGATCCCAGGACCTGGCAGTCGAAGCGGGTACCGGCAAGCCCGAACGGGATCGAGCTCGTCGCGCCGCCTACTTGACGGCCGGCATCCGAAGCGTCCAGTCTCCGAGGATCGACCAGAAGTAGCTTCGCTTCCGGCCGATGTCGCCGCCGACTCTGCTCCACGTCTTTGCAGTCGCCTCGATCGCGAAGTATCGGCGCCAGGCGTCGCCGACCGTGCCGCCACGCCTCAAGGTCTCGCTGAACCCGCGCGGCTCGTCGTAGAAGACCTTGGCCCGGCCCACGATCGCCAGACACGGTGTGTAGAACAGCAGGGCCTCCGCTTGTTGGCGAGCGCCGTAGCTCGGGTCGTCGAACGCGCGCTGGTGGTTGGGAGGCGAGATCGACTCACAACCGGTGTGCAGCAACACGTACGGCGCGCTGGGAAGAGCTTTGTTCTCCCACAGCGTGCGATACAGAAAGAAGTTGGCGTGTCCAGCGCGACACGCCGACCGCAATGACGGCACGAGTGCATTCCCTCGCCTCGTGAAGCTCCACGGCGTGCCACCGATCGCCTTCTCCAGCGCGTTGACGTCGGTCCTCGCGAAGGCCGCGAACCGGCCGTTGCTATGAGCGCGCAGCGTGCGCAACAGCGCCGGTCGCCGGAGCCACGCGACGAGCTCTTGCAAGTCGACCTTCTTGGAGACGTCGTAGCCGGGCTCGTTGAAGCTCGCCCAGCTCGCGTCGGCGCGTCGAAGGCTCCGGATCCCGGAACCGAGGCCCCATGCGATCGATGCCGGCTTGTGCGCGTCGGGCGGGATGCCTTTGGTGCGATAGTCGTGGTTGCGATCGAGATACTCGCACAGCAAGCGAAGCTCGAGGCTCGGGTCGGGTTGCCACACCGTGTTCCAGCGGGGGATCTTGCTGCCGTTTCGGAATGCGACCCGGCGCGGTTGTCCGTCACTGTCGAGGAACTCGGGCTTCGGGCTCCACGCCGACCCGCGCGCATCGATTCGTGAGATCGCGATCTCGGGTTGTGCGATCGAGTTCCGCGACTTGCGATCGAGGTCGGTGCACTCATGGTCGCGGATCGTGTCGTCGATCTCGACGGTGAAGCCGTGGCGATCGACGGTCACGGCCCCGTCAGCGACGTGGAACACGTCACGGTAGGTCATCTGGCTCACCCGCAGCGCGGCGCACGGGCCACCGGCCGCGAGGTGTTCGGCGCCGGCGAACACGGCCTCGACGCGTTCGAGCCCGCGCGGCTCGCCGATGTAGCGCTTCTCCCAGTGGCCGTCGAGGTCGGCCAACACCAGGTCGCACTTGTGAGCGACGAGCTCCGGCACGCGCCGCAGCCAGCGCGTCCTGCCTGGGAATGCGACCTTCTTGCCGTTCTGGTCGGGCAAGCTGACCCTGCACTTCTTGCGCCAGTTGCACGTGCGCACGAGCTTCGCATCGGGGAAGTGACCGACGAGCAGTGCTCCCGCCAGCTCCACCTTGCCGGCGTATGCCTGCAGCAGGCGACGAATGCCCAGGACCGTGCGACCGTCTTGATGGCGCGGCCCCGAGTAGACGTCGACGCTCAGCACCTCTGCCCGGCAGCCGGCATCGGCTAGATCCTGGCCAAGCCGATGCAGGCGGGCGCGGAGGCCGTCACGGCGTGCAGCTGCGATCCCCTTACGCGGAGTCAGCAAGCGGCGTTCGACGAGCACGAGCACGAGCGACGAAGCGGGGTCTCCCGCGCTCGCGATCCGCTGCAGCGAGCGCACCTCGGCTTTACCGTCGCCATCGACGTCGATCGGCGCGAGGCGCTCGGCAACAGGGCTCTGCGCGACGAGCGACGCGCCGACGAGCAGGACGCTGAGGGCAACGACAGTGCTGCGAACGGAAGCGATCACGGCCGAGATCATACCGGGACGAGAGTGCAGTACGCGACTGCGAGTCGTGTACTGCAGTCACAGGTTCTACGCGAGCGCCGTCGTCGTTATGCAGCAACGACGAGTCGATACCCGAGGCCGTGAGCGGAGAATGGGAGGAGGATTGCCAAGTCGTTCCCCGCGTCGGTCCGTGCGCGATACCATGCCGTGATGAGAGTCTCGTGCTTCTGCCTCGCGGCAACCTTGCTCTCGGCTGCGGCAGCGACCGCGCAGCTTCGCTTCGTCGAGCCCGGCAAGCGGCATCTGCCGGTCGCCGATCGGCTGACCTCGGACGTAGGCGTCGCGGACCTGGACGGTGACGGCGATCTCGACGTCGTGGTTGCCAACGCGTACGCGGTTGGAAAGCCGCACCGGGACGTCGTGCTGTGGAACGACGGCATCGGCGTGTTTCGAGTCACGCTGTTTCCTGACACCGGGATCCACAACAGCAGATCTGTCGCGCTGGCCGACTTCGACAACGACGGCGACGTCGACGTGTTCTTCGGGCGCCAGGCGCAGACCGTGTACTGGAACGGACTCAACGGCTTGTTCCTCAACGACGGCAAAGGCAAGTTCACGGACGTCTCGAGCACGAACATCCCCGCGGCTCCCGACATGACGACCTTCGCCGTCGCGTTCGACGCCGATGGTGACAAGGACGTCGACATACTGGTCGGCAACACTGGACTCTTCGGCCCGCCGACGCAGCTGCTCGTCAACAACGGCAAGGCCAAGTTCACGGTCAAGAGCGTCCCGAGCGTCGTCCCGTATGCAGCAACGGTCTTCGACGCCGACCGCGACAAGGACATCGACGTCGCGATGGTCGCCGGCGGGACGGTCGTGCTCTGGCTCAACGACGGGAAGGCCGGCTTTCAGGCCGCCTCCGGCTTGCCGGCGACTCCGCAATTGAAGTCGATCGACTCCGGCGACATCAACGGCGACGGCAAGGTCGACCTCGTGCTCGCCGTCGACGGGACGTTCAACACGACCGGGCAGAACCAGGTCTGGCTCGGCGACGGCAACGGCGGTTTCAAGGACGTCACCGCGACGTCGCTGCCGCGGCTCGACGATGCGACGCAGTCCGTGCTGCTCGTCGATATCGACGGGGACCGCGACCTCGACCTGTTCGTGAGCAACCTGTCCGAACCCGACCGCCTGTATCTGAACCTCGGCCCGGCGCTGTTCCGCGACGTCTCCGCCACGCGGCTGCCGAACCGGGCGACGGCGACCATGCTCGCGGCCGCGGCCGACCTCGACGGGGACAAGCGGATCGATCTGCTGCTCGGCATGAACGGCTTCAACGCGCTCTACTTCCAGGATTCGCAATGGGTGTTCCGCGACGCGTCACCTCAGCCTCGGTTTCCGGCGCAGAGTCTGTTCGAGTCGTTCGAGAAGGTCGAGATCGCCGACTTCGACGGCGACGGGAAGCAAGACGTCTACTTGCTCTCGACCATCCAAGACCGCCTGTTTCTCGGAGACGGTGTCGGGGGATGGAGCGAGGCTCCGAACAGAGTGCCGGTCGAGAAGGACTACTCGTATGTCTCGGCGGCCGGTGATCTCGACGCGGACGGCGACATCGACCTCGTGATCGGAACGACGCCCCAGCTCTACCTGCAACGCAACAGCAAGACCGGCTTCGTCAAGGACACGACCTCGTTGCCGGCGTCGGCCAAGCATCCGCGCCAGATCGCGTTGGGCGACGTGGACGGCGACGGTGACCTCGATCTGTTCCTCGTCCGCAGCGAGACCACCTCCCGACAAGCACTGTTCCTCAACAACGGTCGCGGCGTGTTCACGGACGCGTCGCAGCAGCTTCCGGCCAAGACCGGCCAGATGGCGACGTGCGAGCTGTTCGACGCCGACAACGACGGCGACCTGGATGCCGTGATCGGTCTCACCGCCACCAACAATCTCCTGTGGCTGAACGACGGCAAGGGCAACTTCACCGACGTGTCGACGCGGCTGCCGCCGGAGACCAACGAGACAGCCGACGCCGTGGCAGGCGACCTGACCGGCGACGGCATCGCGGACTTGTATTATGCAGTCCGCAACTACCTCCTCGGCCCGGCCCAGCCCGCGCGGTTGTTGGCGGGCGACGGCCGCGGAGGCTTCCGAGACGTCACGAAGACGTCGATCGACCTGCTGAGCGAAGCCACGCGAATGGTCGCGCTCGTCGACCTCGACACCGACGGCGACCTCGACATCCTCCAGGTCGAACCCATCGCGGTAGGACACGTGCGGATCAACCGCACGCGCCAGGTCATCGCGACACGGGTTGCACGCACCGGTCGCATCCTGCCCGTCGAGCTCTCCGCGAACGCTGGCAACGCGGTGCCTGGGCAGTTCGCGTTGCCGTTCGTCGGCGTCGGCCGAGGCACGCCCGTCGTGGTTCCTCCCTACGGCACGTGGTGGCTCGGTGCCGCCCCGATCGCGCTCCCGGCGATGGTGATCCCGGCGCCCGCCGGGACCACGATGCTCCCGATCGTGATCCCGGCCAACACGACGCTGCTCGGCACGACGTTCGGCATTCAGGCGCTCATCCTCCACAGTCTCACGCTGGCGGACTGGCGGCTTTCGAACGCGGACTTCGAGACGATTCGCTGAGCGGCCAGCGATTCCGATCACGTTGTGCCAGGAGCGTGAAACAGTTAACATCCAGAGTATCCCACCTGCGACCGGTCCCTCGGTACCTCGAGCCTCGAAAGGCGGTGCGTCATGTTGCACAGAAGCCTGATAGCGACGATCCTCTTCGCGTCCCCGGCACTTTCACAGACGTTGTCGGCGACAGGCACGTTGGATGCAACGGCACAGATCCTCTCGACCATCCATGACTCGCGTTCCGGACCGTTTCCGGGCTTGGTCCAAGCGTATGCCTCGTTCGGGGGCGTGACAGCATCCTCGACCGCCGGCGGTACGCTCTCGGGACTGAGCGCTACGCTCTCTGCGAAGGCTAGTACGAACACTCAATTCGGGTACGCAACCTCGGTCGCGAACGTGGTGTTTACGATTCAGACGCCTCGGCCGACGAGCGGCCGTCTCGACCTCATCGTCGCCGGAAACGGGGTGGGCCTCGACCTCGGCCCCGTCGGTAGTGCGCAACAGATCGTCGGCAAGCGCAGCATTGCTGTCGGCGTCACGGCTACCGGCCTCTCGTTCCGCGTGCTTTGCTCCGCCGAACAGCGGAACGCGTCGGGGACCTCCCAGTCCTCGGTTTCGATCGTCTTCGTCCCGACGGCTTCCGAAGTCACGTTGTACGGGCCGTCGTGTCCGATGGAGCTTCAGTGCATGTGGACGCGGAGCACGAGCGGCGACTGGATCCTGCTGCAGACAACCGGCGCGCCGCACAACACGTCCGTCAATCCGTTCGCGTTCCTCCTGATCGGGACGCAGCAGCTGAACATCCCGCTGCCGCCGACGCAATGCCCGCTTCTGACCGACTTCCCGTTCGCGAACATGATTCCAATCGTCAACTCCAGCAACCAGACGCGCTTCCTCGCGCCCAGCCTGGGCCGTATCACGTTGCTCGCGCAGACGATCACCACGAGCCCGGGGTTGCCGCTGAAGTGGCGTACGAGCAACGGCGTGCGCATCCGGCTGCCGTAGCGGGCTGTTGAAGAGTTGAGCGCTCACGAGCACTGCCACAGCCCGCCGCTGATCCGGCAGGCGTCGCACCAGAAGACGTAGCCGATGCCTCCGCTGCCCCACATGAGCTTGTCACCGTTGGCCAGCGGCAGGTAGGAGTCGAGCTGGAGCAAGAACGGCATCGTCTGCTTGCAGCCGGGGCAGGTCGGGTACTGCGCACGTTGAACCCACGTCGGATGTCCGCCGACGCGGTTGAGATTCTCTCGCGAGTTGCTCCTGCCCGAGTCCTGGCGACGCCAGCGCTTGGGCGTGTCTGCGAGGTGTGCGGTGGTCTCGAGCAGCGGATGATACGGGAACTCGGGCTCGATGCGTTTCCCGGCGGGAAGTGCCTGCGCGCTACCGTCGTCTGCGTGGCGAAAGAACAGCGCTTCCTTCTCCCAACCCAGGCAGGACAGGCACGTCGTGAGGTCCAGCCGCTCGACCGATTCGACACCCAAGCCGGCGGGGACGGGATCGAGCGACACGAGGCGATGCAGGGGCTGGCCGCAGCTCGCACACTCCTCGGGATACACGCCTCCGATCTTGCACTCGGGGTTGTCATCGGGGTCGAGCACCCACGAGGGTTGCAGGTCCTTCGGCCGCCACTCGGGGTCGTCGAACTGGGCCAGGAACGAGTCTCGGAAGCGCAAGTGAAAGCAGGCTTCGGGCACGAGGCGCCGAATCGCACCTGACACGATCTCGACTCCGACCTCGTGCAGCCAGTCCACGGCGGGTGTCGCGTCGTTGGGGGCCAAGCCCTGGCCTGCCGCGAGAAGATCCTCTTCGTGACCTGCCTCGAGCAGACAGGTCCATGCAAAGTGGCGGTCTACGAGGTCGCGAGACCGATCCCCGACGATGCCTCTGAGGAACTCGAGATCCTCCGGTCCAGCTGCCCGCCAGGGCTCGCACCCACAGGAGTCGTGCTTCCAGAACTCGAAGAGCTCGCGCAGATACGGCTGAAGCGCCTCTGGAAGTTGAAGAGCCGCGTGGTCGACGCACGAACCGGCCGCCCTGTGCTCGGGATCGCGTTTGAGCAGCTCGACGGAACGGTCCACGAGCTCCGCGAGCTCTTCCTCCCCGAGCAAGGCCAGTCCAGCGTCGAAATACGTGCCGCCGTCGGGGAACTGTTCGAGGCACAACTTCAGCAGCGCTGCGAGCTGCTGAGGCTCGTGGCGTCGGAGATCGTGGATCTCGGTATATGCGTCTTCGGTGTGTCGCTTCTGCTTGAGTCGCTCGACGAAGGCTCGGACGCGTTCGGATGCTCGTTCCATCGACTCTGGTTGTACACGGTCAGACTTGGATCGCCGAGCCCAGGATGGCGCGAACGGATCCCGGGTACAATGAGAGACGTGCACACAGCCGGTGGACTGCGGGAATGCCTCGGGAAACCCCGGCTCCGTGGAACACGGGCTCGACGAGAGCGACGGGTGCTCATGCTGGTCGCCAGCCAGGCCCGGACGGGATCGCCGGGACGGCAGACGACATTGTCGTTCGCAAGGAATTGTGAGACGAGATAATGGGCCTACTGCCCAACTCCCGCGGCTGACGCGAACCCGCTACCACGCTCTCTTGCGGATCACGAGCCCCTTGTACACGAACTCCACGTCCTCGGACGCGACCTCCTTCAGATACAGGTTCTCCTTGATCGCGTCGCCCTCCTGGTAGGTGCGGCCATTGAGGATCAGCGCCGAGACGCCGTTGTCGATGAGCACCAGCCCCTCGATGTCGAGCGGGATCCGCGAGAAGTCTTGAGCGATCGTGGCCTTCTCGTAGAGATCCCGGATTCGCCTGGCGGTGTCGAAGCGGTTGTCGGCGGCTGTGAACGCGAGCCCGTCCTGGACGACCTCGTACTTCGCGATCACGTCGGAGATTCGGCCGTCCAACAGCGCAGCTTCCATGAACTCCAGCATGTCCTGGAGCGTCGCCCGCGAGAGGCCCGCGGTCGACTTGGCGTTCGCGCCATCGAGCGTGTCGCGGAGAAGCCGCAACGGTTCGCGGACCTCACGCTCCAGACGTAGCCGGTACGGGTTGTAGCTGATGACGAGCCCATCGTCGAGCTTGGCGAGGCGAGCCTCGACGTCGGCGATGCCCTTCTTGACCTCACGGCGCAGCTCGAGGGCGAGCAAGAGGACACCGGTTCGCTCGGCCTGCTGGTTCCGTTCGCGCAGCGACCTGACCTCTTTCGTCAGCTGTTCGACGAGTGTGAGCTGTTGCCTCAGGTTCGTCCTCGTGGCCGGAATCGTGCGACTTCCGACTCGTTCGCGAGGGTCGACGAAGATGTCGCGGCGGGCATGTGCGCCGGAGAACGCGTACTGGTCGACACGGATCTTCGCCCTCGCGCGGTGGATCTCTTCGCGCAGTCGATCCCGCTTGGCCGCGTAGTTCACGATGCGCACGTGGGGATCATCGCCTGCGCGCTGGTTGTAGGTGTAGGTCTCGACGGTCAGATGGAAGGAGTGCACGGCATCCTCAGTGGCTCTCCCTTCGGCGTCGGGCTCGCCGGCGGAGAGACCGAACGTGGGAATCGACACGAATCGCCGGTAGCTCTCGAACGAGTTGGCGAAGTCGAGGAACTGCCAGAGCGTGCCGCTGAACGCCAGCATGTATTGGTACTTCGAGAACGCGTTGTTCCTTCCGGTGTTCTCGCTGGGCGTCAAGGAGCGCAGCGCGATTCCCGATTGTGTTGCGAACGAGTTGACGGTCCTCGCGAAGTCGGTCAACTCGCTGTCCTCCGGGAGGATCTTGACGTACTCGATCACATTCTCGCGCAGGATGATCACGTCCTTTTCGTCCTGGGGGATGCGCGCCCTTTTGCCCTCGGCCTCGGCGATACGCTTGTCCAGTTCCTGAATCTTGGCCTGCTCGTCTTCGATCCTTCCGCGAGCCCACCCTACGCCGAGGAGCGCGGTGCTGGTCAGCACCGCGCCGGCGGTCGCGGCGAGGATGATCCTATGAGTCTCCGTCAAGTACATGATTGGTCCCCCTGGCAAGCCGTTACCTGCGGCGATCTAGCGGATAGAGCTCGACCGTTCGTGAAGCTCCCCGATGCGCTGAGCGCCGCGGCAAGGAGGAACTACGGTACGGATCAAGTCTCGATACCGGTTCCCCCGGAGGTTCACTCACGGTGTGCCACTCGGCACACCGGGCGCGCTGTGCGCGCTTCGCGCCCGCTCGATTTGCAACCGGGCTCTAATCGGAACCGGGATGGCCCTTCTTTAGAACCTGGTCGCCAAAACGTTCGTTTCTGCTGAACGTGGTTCCCCGCGCTCACTCCGGGGCGTGACGAGCCCAGCGTGGAGATGGCGTGTCGAGACTCCGCCGTTTTCCATGGCGGCTGGGCCGTTGACGCGTCTGTGCTACCGACTCGTAGAGGTCACTCCCGAGCGCGAGCTCGCCGGGTGGTATGGCTTCGCCGGTCGGAGCGGGGCGCCCCAGGCGACGTCATCCCACCAGTAGCCGATCGATCTTCTCGAGCGTTGCCCGCAAGCGGTCTCGCTCGTCCTGCAGCTCCTTCAGGCTCCGGACGATTGTGTCTACGTCGATGTTGACCGCGCCCGTCTTCGGTCGGGGAGTCGCGCTCGGCTTGCGACCGCTGTGCGACTTGACCACATAGACGAGGTTCGTGGAACAACCGACGCGCTTCGCAATCTGTGCGGTCGACATGCCGGACCCCAACAGCTCGCGGATGCGTGCCGATTTCGAACCTCCGGACCGAGAGCGACCTCGACCAGGCGCTTTCGACTTCTGTGTCGAACGCGCCGGCTTCTTGGACGCAGCCTTCTTCCGCTTGGTCTTCTTGGGTTTCGTCAGGCCGAGCATGTGTTGGGCTCGACCGAACATGATGGGATAGATAACGAGATTCTTTTCGTCAGCGGCTGTTTTGAGCTTGGCATACTCAATGCCGGGATTCTTCTTCAGCCGCGAGACAATGAAGTCCATCGCGTTTTGCTTCTTGGCTGCCATAAACCTACACCCTTGGTTTCTGTTGTACTCGGTTGTGCATTGTGCCGGCGGTCTTGTCAAGGGAGATCGAGGACTTGGAAGCACCAAATCTCGATTTTGTTGGCGAAGTCGTTAGGCCAGCGGAGCCGGAATGTGGGTAGGAGGAGTGTGGAGCCGATAGCTCGCGCCTTCGGGATGCTGACTCGAGATCACAGTCGCCGGCTCGGCCCTGTCGGCATTACGAGCACGATGTACCGCCTGAATTGTGGAACACCACTGCTCAGATAGGGCGGCGAGAGCATGACCCAGAACGTCCGCCCTACGTCTTTCTTGTCGAGTAGGAGGCCCGTGCTGTGCGGGTGGTTCGTGAGCCCGATTCGTTGACCCGGCACGAGTTTCGGTGGGCGTCCGTGTTGCGGGCCCCCGTAGCGGTTCGTCCCCACGAAGCATGTCTGGAGGACATCGGCCTCCAACGTGCGATTGACCGAGTCCAAGAAGCCGCAAACGATACGGCTCAACGCGCGGACAAACGGGTTCTTGGGCTCTGGCCCTCCCTTGTTGTTGAGCGCAAGGTCGCGAACGATCCGTACCCGGACCAGAGCGATCTGGTCGAGATCACCCGACTGTTCCGTCCACGTTGTCCGGAGCTTCTGCATCCCGATCCGTGCGCCCTCGACGGCCTGACGCGCCGCCTCCAGGGCTGCGCGTGCTGCTTTCGGGTCATGCGCGCGCAACAACCGCGATGCTCGCTGCACGTCGCGCTCCGCGCTCGCGTGTTTCTGGGCGATCAGGTGAACCCACTTCTCGAAGACCGTCCAGTGTTCTTGGCTGGTGCAAGGAAGGGCGGCGAGCACACCTGCGAGGCAAGGAGCGAAGACATTCATGCTGCCACCTGCTGCTGGCGATCCTGGATCTGTTTTGGCGCTTCGAACTCCCATCATAACCGCCGACGTGGTCGACCAACGGCAGGCGACGAATCGACGAGATCGACCTCTGGCATTGGTATGATCTCCTTTGCGAGGAAGCCGACGTGGCTGCCATCGTGATCCGCGAGTTGGAGTGCTGCCCATGGCTTCCGATGGAGACAGACAGGTGCCGGTCAGGGTCCTGAGGAAGCTCTTCCTGGCGGTGGGCGCGGTTGCTGCCCTCGTAGTACTGGCCCTGCATCTTTTGGCGACGAGTGAGAGCCCGGGCACGGGCGAGAGCCTGGCTGCGGGCGAGCACGGCGGCGTTCCCCTGCGGAAGGCGAAAGACCCGGGCACGGCAAGAGTGCCCCGCCGGGTGGAAGCCGCCACGGGCGTCGCCGACGCTGTCGTCGAGGGGAAGGTGCGCGACACCATGGGCACGCCGCTCGCGGGAGTGAGCATTGCGGGGCGGCTCCTCGACGGGCCGCGCGCGGCCAACGTGCCGTCCCGAGCTACCACGGACACGCGAGGGAGCTTCGCGCTCGCGCTCCCTGCCAGTGCTCTGGCCGAACTGGGTTTCTCCCGCTCCGGCTTCCGTCCGAACCAGCGGAGGGTGCGTGCGCCGTCGAGCGGTCTCGACGTCGTGCTCGAACGCTCGCCGACGCTGCGCGGGCGCGTCGTTCGCGTAGACCGAACACCGGTCGGTGGTGCGTTGGTGCGCTGGTCCCAACCGCGCTTGGCGCTCGGGGCGGGAGAGACGACCACGACCGGGGCCGACGGGCGCTTCGCGTTCGCTGACGTGCCCTTGTCACTCGACCTCGAGGTCCTGGCCCCGGACGTGCTTCCGGTGTACCGATTCGTCCGGGTCACCTGGGGCATGCCTGAGCTGATCGTCACCGTCGACGCGGGCCGCGAGGCGACGGGCACCGTCATCGACGCAGAGAACGGGGCGGGTATCGAGGGCGCTCGTGTCGAGCTCTGGTACTACAGGAGCAACTACACCGCCGAGGGTCGCCGGGGCGGCGCATCGCAGCACGCCGAGACCGTCACGACCAAGGCGGACGGGAGCTTCTCCATCTCCAAGCTACCCTGCGTCGCAGACAGGAGACGCCCCGAGGCATTCCTGTGGATCACAACACCCGGTCGCGCTCCGCACTGGAAGCTCGTGCGCTTTCCCGAACGCGCCGGCGGGTTGAAGGTCGCCCTCTATCGAGCGGGAAGCGTCCGCGGCCGGGTCGTCGACAAGTCAGGTGCACCCGTTCCCGGCCAGCGGGTCTATGCGGAGGCGAAGGTCCAGCTGCTCTGCGACGCCGGTGCCAACAAGAACTTCCGGCGGCAGGATGGTGGTTACGGGGTCCTGTGGAACACACGCCGGCCCGAGGTGGTCGCGCCCTTCCAAACGGAACGCGAAGCGTTCACCGACTCCGAGGGCGCCTACCTGATCGATGGGATCCCGTGCCCAGCGAGTGGCGGCGAGGTCACGATCGCTCTGCCCGCCAGCCGCCCCAGCGTCACCGTCGTAGCGTGGCCGGGAAAAGTCGCCGTTGCCGACGACCTCGTCCTGCCCGAGGGTCTCTTCCGGCGCTGGCACGGCGTCGTCCAAGACGTGGACGCGCGCCCCGTTGCCGGCGCGACCATCGAGCTCGGGAGCGTCCGTACGATGTCCGACGCTCGAGGTCGATTCGACTGCGAAGTGCCAGGGGACCTCCAGGGGCAGTTGCTCGTGCGTGCGAGCGCCCCCGGCTTCGCGGCCTTCCACCGCGTCCTCGTGCCGTCGAGGGGCCGCTTCTGCGAGTGTGACGAGGACGGCCTGACGATCACGCTCACGCGCGGCTTCCGGCTTGCGGTTGTCGTCGGCGATCGCAACCAACGCCCGGTGCCCGACGCGTCCGTGCAATCCTTCACGGAAGGTGCACTGGCGGACTTCGCCAAAGGCGGCCCGCGGCCCATCTTCCTCGGCCACGGGTACACGGACGACCGAGGCGCCGTGCTGCTGGAAGGCGTCCCCGCGACTTGCGATGTCCTGATCGAGCACCGCCGCTCCCACAGGAAGATCCTCGAGGCGGTGGCCGCGGGGGCGGGTCCCCAGAGAGTGGTCCTCGACGACCTCGACCTCTTCGCGGGCACGGCGACCCTCACCGTGCGGGTCATCGACGGACGCACGGGCGCCGCGTTCGGTGGGCGGGTGCTCGTCGAAGCCACGTCTGCGAATGTCGCAAAGCGATGGCTGGTGCTGGGTCCGAAGATCCGCATCGATGGTCTGTCGCTCGGTAGGTGGGAGGCCAGCGTTGCCGCTTTAGGGCTGGGCACCCGGACCGAGCGCATCGACCTGCCCGTGGATCAGCGCCTCGAGGTACGTTTGGGTCAGGGCGTCGTGATCTCGGGCCTCGTGACGTGTGCCGCGGGCTCGCCTACCAGGCCGGTGCAGGTGCAGGCGTTCGCCGTCGTGTCCAAGCGTGTCACCGTCACGCGCACAGACGCCATGGGGCAGTTCTCCTTCGAGGGAATGGAACCCGGGGAGTACCGGCTGGCCGTCGAGCCCTTCCAGAGCAGCGTCTTCTCGCAGCTGCCCACACGATGGCCGCAGAGCTACGCGTCGCCGGCGCCCGTCGAGCTACGCGTCGAAGCCGGGACGGTACCTGCGTCGATCACGCTGCCGGTCGTGCCCGTCGCTCCGCTCCGCGTGATGGTGGTGCCAGGCGCCGCCAGGCGGGCCTCGCAGAGCGTGTGGTCCTGGGCGCAGGGCCTCCGCTTCGACGTTGCCGATGACCGGGGTGGCAGCGTGTACCGGGGACGACCTTCGGACGTCCTCGTAAACGCCGCCGAACTCGTCCTGTGTCTCGCGGACGGGCACTACACGGTTACCGTGCGCCGACGCGGCGAGGTGCTCGGCCAGCGCGCGCTGGCTGCTGGGAAGAGCTGGCAGTTGGAGGCGCGGTAGCAGCGGCCCGCCGCCTGCGCCGACGACACG
>Ga0055451_10000346_pt1 | contig 18352 bp, 9 predicted proteins | sample China_Galinas_PW_3_FD_57745 | JGI IMG/M metagenome (GOLD analysis project Ga0055451, IMG submission 57745) | Wetland microbial communities from San Francisco Bay, California, USA, that impact long-term carbon sequestration - China_Galinas_PWB_D2 | ecosystem: Environmental > Aquatic > Marine >... | reverse complement strand
CGAGTGCGAGGATGGCCAGAAACAGCGGCAGTGCGACGACGAGCGCATAGATGCGCGTCGGCTCCGGACCGAGCAGGAGTGCGTCGTAGCAGCCGTGGAACAGCACGGCCATCGCGAAGCCCGACACCATCGCCCGGACCTTCCGCCATCCCGTCCGAAAGCGCGCCCGGCCCCACATCCACCCGAGGAAGCCCGTAAACGCGACGTGCCCGAGCGTCGCCGTGAACGCGCGGCCGACGATGATCGAGATGTCGTCCGACACCAGGAAGCAGAGCGCGTTCTCGACGGACGCGAAGCCGAGGGCGGCCGCGATGCCGTACACGATCCCGTCGAGCGGCTCGTCGAAGTGCCGGGACAGGTAGCCGCCGAGCACGAACGCGATCAGCTTGAGCGACTCCTCCGAGATCGCGGTCAGACCATAGGCATCGAGGACGTGGCCCCATGTGGCTTCGCCCCGCGGGAGCAGCTCGTTGAGGTACGGACGCAGCCAGTAGGCCGCGACCGCGGCCGCGGCGCCGAGCAGGAACACGACCGCGAGCTGCAGCGGCGGTTCCGGTTCGTTGTCGTCCTTGCGCGCGAAGAACCACAGCCAGAACACGCCCGGCGCGAAGCCGACGACGACACACTCGACCAGTGTCTCGAGCCCCACGCTCGGTTACTCCACGATCTCGACGCGCTCCCAGGCCTGCCACAGATCGCCGGGCAGGGCCTCGAGCGGCTTGCCGTCCAGTCGCTTGGAATACACGTTGCTCCAGGCATAGACGAACGTCGGCTGCTTCGGATCGAGCGGCGTCGCGACGAGTCCCGGCCACGTGTTGAAGCGCGCACCTTCGAACTCGCCGCCCACCCAGCGGAACTTGCGGGTCTTGCCCTGACGGAACAGCGGCTTCTTCTCGCCGTTCTGCTCGCGGAACTTGACGAGCGAGAACGTGTAGCCTCCGAACGCCTTGTGCTCGTAGCCGAACCGCGATGCACCGTTCGGGCACGCGTGCGCCACGGCCTCGGGCACGAGGTTGGCCGGCTTGCCGTCACGCCCGTAGACGTAGCGCAGCCCGGCGAGGTCGTCACCGTAGCGGTTCCACGCCTTTTTCATCGCGTTGCCGATCCCGCGCAGCGCGAGCGCGATCTTGCGCTGCTTCTCTACGCGTGTGCGATACGCGCGAAACTTGGCGTCGTCGACGAGCCGCTGCACGATCTCGACCGGCATTCGCCTCGTCAAGGACCCGAGCGAAACCGTGAGCTCGGCCCGTGCGGGTTGCCCCCAGTAGTAGCGCATCTGCCCGTCCTTGGACGAGCTCATGCGACTTCCCGCTCGGAGCTCGCCGCCCGCGGCGTCGAACGCGCGCAGCGCGATCACCTTGAGCCCCTTCGCCGAATGCGTGATCGTGTTGCGGTCGAAGCGCAGCTTGATCGTCTTGTTGCCGACCTTCTGCTCGTTCCACTGCAAGTCATGCTTCTTCTCGACCTGCACGGTGCGGAAGCCCGAGGGGATCGTCAGCTCGACGCGCCCGAAGACCGCCGCTGCATCACCGAAGCCGTCGCGCGGACTCCAAGAGAACCTGGTCGGCTGCCAGAACGAGCCACCGTCGAGGCGGATCGGCTCGGCGTGCGCGAACCAGTGCAGCTCCCACTTGGCACGGCCGCCGGCTACGGCCTTCGGCAGATCGATCACCAGGCCCTTGTCCCAGGCGCGGTCTTTCGACTCGTTCCACTTGACCTGCAGGCCATCGAGCTCGCGCTCCGTCAACGACGCGTACCTCTTGGGAGCGGTCGTCACGAAGCGAACCGGCACCTCCGACGATGGGGCCTTCGGCAGCTCGATGCGCTTGCCCCCGTTGAGGTCGACATCGACCGTGAAGCTGTGCTTGCTCATCGCCATCGCGACGACGACCCACAGCTCGCTGATCGGACCCTTGAACCGCGCCGCCGCCGAGCCGCCGCCGGCCATGCTCTCGCTACGTGCGAGCGCGTCGCCTCCGACGTCGAAGGCGTAGAGCCGCGGCTTGCCCTCGGCCCCGCGTACGCTGACGCTTGCGACATCGTTGCTGAGTGTCTTGACGGTCACCGTCACGCCGGCCTTGGCTCGCGAACGCGGCTCTTCGCCGGCCTTGAACGAGAAGATCGCGATCGAACCCGGGATCTCGACCTCGAAGGCGATCTTGGCCGAGACCAGCGACTCACCGGGTGTGCCCGGGACGATCGGAATCTGCAGGTGACTGCCGAACGAACCGTCGAGCGAGAGAGGAGACGTGAACGAGTGCTCGGTCTTCCGCAACGCGTCCTTTCCGGATGTCGTCTTGACGGATCGAACCCGATACGAGACACCGCACAGAGACGCGTTGGGGATATCGATCGGGTCCATCTCGAGACCGACGGTCGGCGTCTTTCCTTCGAAGTACATCGTCGGGAAGAAGCAACGCTCGAGGTGTTTGCCGACGCGGGCAGCAACCTGCTCGACGTCGACGGTCTCGCTCAAGACGGGTTTCTTGGCATACTCGCAAACGATCGGCCCTTCGCTCGGCTTGGGTTCGAACGAGGCTCCCGAGAACATCAACGCCATGACGCTCTTGCCGAGCAGCCGTCCGAGCTCCCGATCGGCTGGTTCTTTCCAGCCGAGATCGAGGTCGACGAGGCTGCCGGCCAGAGCGACGTGTCTCTCGAGCTTCGGGTGCGCGAGCAGCGCCGCCAGCCCCGACAGGAACCGGCTGTCGCTGCTGGGCGCCGACAACGGCTTGTCGACGAGGTCGGCGAGCACGGACGCGGCCCCCGGTGACCGCAGTGCCACCGAGCACTGGAGCCTCCGCAACTGCGCATCGGGCATCGAAAAGCTCATGGACACGGCATCGACCTGCTCGAGCTGACCTGCAACCTGGCCGAGGAACCCCTCGGCCATCTTCAACAGCATCCGCGCTTCACGGCTCGCCTTGAGCGGATCGTCCTTCGCGAGCTTGCTCGAGAGCTCGCCAGGGACCTTGTTCGGGACGAGCATGCCCAAGCTCACGAGGCTCGACTTCGCCTGCGTACGCCGGGCAAGCTCGGCCAGCATCGAACGCTCTGGGTCCCATGCCCCGCTCACGACGAGATCGATGGCGTGGGCGAGCCCGACGAGCACGCGCTTGTCGGCCTGCCGGATCACGACCTCGCGGATCCGCGCCGGGACCTGACGATCGCTGAGTCGATCCCACTTGATCTCGTACGTCGTGTCGTCGGTGCGGGTCAAGAACCCGTTGACGATCGGGTTGGTCGACAGCTCCTTCCAGATCGCTTCCTGCGGATCGTCGACGATCGCGACCGGAGAACCCGTTCCGTCTCCCTCGTCGCGCAGATACACGCGGACGTCGCCGACACCCAGTCTCGCGAGTGTCGCGATCGCGAGTCCGGCTTGCTGCTTCCCGCTGCTCTTCAGCTTCTCGAGGATCGCCGGCAACGCGATCGTCGCGCGCAGGCTCGTGTCGCGCGACCCGGCTACCGACGGCGCCGGAGAACCCCGGAACCGCGGCACGCCGGCGACGACGACGACGACGATCACGAACACGGCGAGGAAGATGATGGGCTTGGGCTTCATAGCCACTGTTTCGACAGCGGACGAAGCGCGACTGAACCCGCACCGCGCGATGCCATGGGGTCGCCCGGCGCCGGACGGCGGGTCAGCCTCCCGATACCGCCGTGTTCGTGCGGGCAGCCCGAGCTTCGACGGCCCGCAGAACCCGCAGAAGGTTGCCTCCCAGCAGCTTCTTGATGTCCGCGTCGGTCCAGCCGCGACGGAGAAGCTCCTCGATCAGGTCGGGGAAGTGCGAAACGTCTTCGAGCCCCTTCGGCACCGAGCTGATCCCGTCGAAGTCGCTGCCGAGCCCGACGTGGTCGATGCCACAGATCTCGCGCACGTGCTCGATGTGATCGGCGACGTCGCTGAGCGTGGCCACGGGCTTCTTGTTCTCGCGATCCCAGCTCCGCATCGCGTCTTCGACGCGCGCGTCGTTCTTGCCGAACTTCGCCTCCAGCGCTTGCTCCTGCTGGAGCCGGCGCGGACCGTAGTCGCCGGCCGTCGACGAGACGAACTGCGGAACGAACGTCACCATCACGACGCCGCCGTTCTTGGGCAGCTCGCGCAGCACGTCGTCGGGAACGTTACGCGGGTGGTTCGTCAGTGCTCGGCACGAGCTGTGCGAGAAGATCACCGGAGCAGTCGCGACCCGCAGCGCGTCGCGCATCGTCTCCGGTGTGACGTGCGAGAGATCGACGATCATCCCGATGTCGTTCATCTCCCGCACGACCTTCTCGCCGAACGCGGTCAACCCGCCGTGCTCGGGCACGTCGGTCGCCGAATCCGCCCAAGGAGTGTTGTGCGAGTGCGTGAGCGTCATGTAGTTGGCGCCGAGCCGCCGGAACATCCGCAGCACGGCGAGAGAGCCGTTGATGCAGTGCCCGCCCTCGATACCGATCAGCGACGCGATCTTGCCCGCGGCGTGGATCCGCTCGACGTCGGCGGCGGTCCTCGCAAGCTCGAACACGTCGGGATACTTCTCGATCATGCGGTAGACGACGTCGATCTGCTCCATCGTCTCGCGCACGGCCTCGTCGCCGGTCGCGCTCGTCGGGACGTAGACCGACCAGAACTGGGCACCGACGCCGCCCTGGCGCAGCCGCGGGATGTCGGTGTGCCCGTCGGGCAGCCGCTGGCGGATGTCGAGCTTGATGAGGTCGAGGGCGTTCGCTTCGCGGAGCCGCCACGGGAGGTCGTTGTGGCCGTCGATCAACGGCGTCGTCTGGAGCAGGTGGTGGACCCGACTATTCTGATCGGCTCCAGCACCGTTCGGCGCGACCGCGCATCCGCCAAGGAACGCGCAGGCCAAGAGCGCCGCGATTGTGTTCGTGCCCGACATTTGGCGCGGGGACCTACGCGTACGGCTTATAGCGCCCGGGAACCGGAACCGGATAGCGCCCGTTCTCGTCCTTGACGACGGGCGGCTCCGTCTCCCAGGTGTACTGGTCGATGCCCGGGCAGTAGGAGCGCCCGTGCTCCATCAGGTCCTTGGCGAGCAGGCGCTGGCCCGAGTAGCAGGCTTCGCGCCCTAGGATCGCCGTGAACGTGCTCATCGCCCCGTAGTCGGCTTCGTTGTAGATGTCGCCGCGCATCAGCGCCTCGATCAGGTCGTGCTGCTCTTGCTGGTGCCCGCCGGCCTTGCCGCGGATCTTGATGCGCTCGCCGCCGAACGGCTGGATCCATCCACCGACCTTGGACACGCCCTTCGAGCCGTGCGCGAACTCGGAGACCTGCGTCCACGAACCCGGAACGTGACGGCCCTGGCTGTACATCTTGGTGCCGTCCTCGAACGTGAACTCGACGAACGTGTGGTCGAAGATCTGCGACTTGGTGTGGTCGCCGCCCATGCGCAGCTCCGAGCCGCCCATGCCGTTGGCCTCGACCGGGAACATGCCCTTGACCCAGCATCCGACGTCGATGTTGTGGATGTGCTGCTCGCAGATCTGGTCGCCCGATGCCCAGCAGAAGTGATACCAGTTGTTGACCTGGAACTGCATGTCGGTCATGTCGGGCTGGCGTTCGCGATACCAGATCCCGCGTCCGTTCCAGTAGACACGCATGAGGTTGATGTCGCCGATCACACCGTCCTGAAGTCGCTTGACGCAATCGCGGTAGATCTCCTCGTGTCTGCGCTGCAGCCCGATGCCGACCATCCGCGAGTTCGCCTTGGCGAGCTTGTTGGCTTCCAGCACGCGGCGGACACCAATGACGTCGCTCGCGATCGGCTTCTCCATGAACACGTGCTTGTTCTTGTGGATCGCGTACTCGAACTGCTGCGGCTTGAACCCCGGCGGGGTCGCGATGACGACGAGGTCCGGTCCGCAGTCGATGGCCTTCTTGTAGCCGTCGAGCCCGGAGAAGATCCGCTCGGCCGGAAGATCGACCTTCTGGCCCCAGCGCTTTCGTGTGGCCTCGAGGCGCTTCTTGAACACGCCGTGGTCCGGAAACGCATCGGCGATCGCGATGAGCTTCGTGTTGCCCTTGGTGTTGAGGATCTGGTTGGCGGCGCCGCTGCCACGACCACCGAAGCCGATGACCGCGAACTTGATCTCCGAACCTCCGCCGCCATGGACGGCTGGGATCCCGAGCGCGGTTCCGGCGATGAGGCCGCTCGATTGTTGCAAGAAGGTCCGGCGAGAAGAGGGGGTCGGCATCGGTGTGTCTCCAGATCGAAGGGGGAGCGCCAGAAATTATCACGAAACCGCCGTCAGAGTAGTCCTGACTCGGATCCCCGGATCGATTCGCATCGCAAGAGCCGTCCCGGCACCGGCCCGATCGCGTGATGTCATCGCGCCGTCGGCGACGGCGTGCTGACGGGAGCCAGTGGCAGCTCCGAAACGCCGTCGTGGCCCGGCAGGACCACTGGCAGCGAAGTATTCTTCGATAGGAATCCCGGGCGATTGGATCTTGGAGGGAATCAGGTCACACCCATCGCCACACCCACCGCCACGCACATGGCTGCTGCACGTTCGCGACCTTCATGATCAGAACACTCGCTCCCCTTCTCCTTGCCACGCTCACGTTCACCGGTGCTACCCGTGCGCAGGGCCCGACGATCACCCCGTGGGCCGGAACCAGCCAGGCGTTCGGGCAGATCGGCAACCCGCAGCGCTGGGTCAACGTGCTCGGAACCGTGACGGATCCCGACGGCGTCAAGTCGCTGAGCTATACGCTCAACGGCGGCGCGTCCAAGGCGCTGTCGATCGGACCGGACACGCGACGGTTGCTCGAGCCCGGCGACTTCAACATCGACATCGACCGCGCCGATCTCGTTGCCGGCAACAACACGGTGCGAATCACGGCGGTCGATCAGCTCAACAACCAGAGCGCCCTGGACGTCACGGTCCACTACACGGCCGGCAAGGTGTGGCCGAAGACCTACACGGCCGACTGGAGCCTCGCATCGAACGTCCGCGACCTCGCCCAGGTGGTCGACGGCAAGTGGTTCCTCGACCAGGGCAACGTCCGCCCGCAGGTCATGGGCTACGACCGCACGTTCGTCATCGGCGACGTCACCTGGCAGTCGTTCGAGGTCAAGATGCCGATCACGATCCTCGCGATCGACCCGAAGGGCTTCGTGTTCCCGAGCGTCTCGCCGGGGCTCGGCTTCACGGCGCGGTGGATCGGACACACGCAGCGTGTGGCCAACGAACAGCCGCTGACCTATTGGCTTCCCCAGGGCGGCGGCCCGTGGTACGACGCCGGTGAAGAGCTGTTGTACCTCGCCGGCAGTGACGGGATGTTCGTCCTCGACCCCGACAATCGCAAGCTCCCGCTCGCCGTCAAACACTGGTGGAAGCTGCGCGCGGAGACGTTGCCCAGCGGACGCACGTTCTACGGGCTCAAGATCTGGAAGGCCAGCGAGACCGAGCCCGAGCTGTGGCAGATGCACGGCTCTGAAGGGACGGACGATCTCCAGAACGGATCGCTGATCGTCGTCGCGCACCACGTCGACGCGCGCTTCGGCAAGATCGAGATCACTTCGCTCGACGACGACGTCACGCAACCGCTGATTCGCAACGTTCAAGTCACCCCGAACGATACGACCGCGCTCGTTTCATTCGACACCGACGAGCCGACGAAGTCGGTTGTGTCCTACGGACAGACGACGTCGTACGAGACGGGCACGGTCGGGAACACCGAGCTCAAGGTCGAGCACACGCTGACGCTGACGGGGCTGGCACCTGACCGCACGTACCACTTCCAGATCGCAGTCGAGGACGGACGCGGCAACCCGACGACGTCCACCGACGACACGTTCCACACCCAGGGCAGCTCGACGATCCCGCCGTCGACGTTCGCGACCGACGAGTTCAACTCGTCGGTGATCGACGACAAGGTGTGGGCGTTCTTCGATCCGCTCAACGACTCGACGGTTTCGATGACGGGAACCCAACTGCGGCTGTGGACTCCGGGCACGGCGATCCACGACGTCTGGACGCAGAGCAACACGTTGCCGCGAGTCATGCGCGCGGCGCCCGACACGGACTTCGAGGTCGACGTCAAGTTCGACTCGAGCCTGACCAAGAACTTCCAGAGCCAGGGCGTCCTCGTCCAGGAGAGCCCGACCCGCGTGCTCCGGATCGAGTTCCACTACGTGACCGGTGGTACCAAGGTGTTCATCGCGTCGTTGTTCGACGGCGTGGCGAACATCGAGCTCAACCAGGCGGTCTCGCTGACCGCGCCCATGATTCTGCGCGTCAACCGGTCCGGCAACGTGTGGACCGTGTTGTACTCGCTCGACGGCACGAACTTCACCGTGGCCAAGTCGTTCACGAAGGCGATGACGGTCACGTCCGTCGGCGTCTACGCCGGCAACTCGAACTACGACCACACGGTCCTCGTCGATTGGTTCAAGGTCAGCAGCGTAGGCAATCCCGACACGACCCCGCCGGTGATCTCCAATGTCGCCGTCACGCCTGGAATCACGTCCGCAACCGTCACATGGACGACCGACGAGCCGGCCACGAGCTCGGTGAGCTACGGGACGACCAACGCGTACGAGATCGGCAGCGAGGGCGCCACACAGCTCGTGACCTCGCACCAGGTCGAGCTGACCGGCCTCTCGCCCGAAACGCTCCACCACTTCAAGGTGTCGTCGAGCGACAAGAGCAGCAACCAGGCTTCGTCGGGCGACGCGACGTTCACGACCAAACCGGGCATCAAGTTCCATTGGGACGAGTTCACGGGCTCGACGCTCGACCCGGCGTGGACGTTCCAGAACCCGACCGGGGTCGCGACGCTGACGATGACCGGCTCGCACGTTCGGGTGGCGATCCCCGACAGCGATCTCACCCACGACATCTGGACGAACTCGGACATGGTTCCGAAGATCCGTCAGCCCGCGCCGGACAGCGACTTCGACATCATCGCGAAGTTCTCGTCGGCTTTGTCGAGCTCGTTCACGAGCCAGGGCATCCTGATCGAGCAGAGCCCCACCGAAGTCCTGCGGATCGAATTCCTGAACGTCAGCAACAAGCCGGGCCTGTTGACCGCCTCGCTGTTCGGAAGCAGCGCGAAGATCTACACGCTGTCCGAGTTCGCGCTTTCGACGCCGATGTACCTCCGCGTCAAGCGTGTGGGCTCGAGCTTCACCGTGTTCTATTCGTTCGACGGCCAGAACTGGACCGTCGGGAGCCAGTTCGACAAGGCGATGACCGTCTCGGCGATCAGCCTCTACGGCGGCTCGTCGGCGCACACGCCGCACGCGATCCTGATCGACAGGTTCTACGAGTTCGGTGCCCCCGATACGTTCCCGCCCGTGATCTCCGACATCGTGTCCTCGGTCAGCAACACGGCCGCGATGATCACCTGGACGACCGACGAGCCGGCCACGAGCCGCGTCGAGTACGGCCTGACCACGACCTACGGCCTGTCGGTCGAGTCGACGAAGCTGACGACGACGCACGCGGTCCTGGTGCCGAACCTGAACGCCGACCAGGTCTATCACTTCCGCGTCGTCTCGAAGGACTCCGTGGGCAACACGCAGAACAGCGCGGACCACACGTTCCACACCGAGGCCGGAGTCACGCTGGAGAGCGACGATTTCAACTCGCCGTCGCTGGACCTGACACGCTGGGAGTTCGTCAACCCGCTGGGCGACACGTCAACGGCCATGACCGGCACGCAGGCCGTGATCTCGACGACCTCGGCGACGGCGATTCACGACGTGTGGACCAACATCAACACGCTTCCGCGGCTGCGCCAGGCCGCGCCCGACACGGACTTCGAGGTCACCGCCAAGTTCGACACCGGGCTCCTTGGCAGCTTCCAGTCGCACGGATTCCTGATCGAGCAGGACGACCTGCACGTGTTGCGCGCCGAGTATCTGACGCTGGCCGGCGAGCCCCACTTCCTCGTGGCCGAGATCTTCGGCGACAGCTGGAAGATCCACACCCTGGTCCCGGTCAACATCACGACGCCGTCCTATCTCAAGGTCAAGCGCGCGGGGTCGGACTTCACGGTCTACCGCTCGGCCGACGCCATCACGTGGACGGCCGTGAGCTCGTTCACGAAGGACATGGTCGTCAAAGCGATCTCGATCCACGCCGGGACCGACATTTACACGGCTCGCACGCTCGCGATCGACTGGTTCTCGACCGTGCCCTCGGTCAAGCCGACCGCGATCGAGTCCGACGACTTCAAGGCGACCGAGCTCGGCAAGCTGTGGACGTTCGAGAACCCGCTGAACGACGCGTCACTGACGATGACCGGCACGCAGGCGAAGATCTCGATCCCGGCCACGAACGACATCCACGACGTGTGGACCGGCATCAATACGCTGCCAAGGATCATGCAGGCGGCTCCGGACACCAACTTCGAGATCGAAGCCAAGTTCGAATCGAGCGTCACGAAGAGCTTCCAGAGTCAGGGAATCCTGATCCAGCAGTCGCCGACCGACGTGATCCGGATCGAGCTCCACTACTTGAACGGGGCCACGAACGTGTTCGCCGCGACGATCTTCGGAACCAGCGCGCGGATCAGGGTGTTCGATCCGATCGCGCTCGGACCGACTTCGTATCTTCGGGTCAAGCGGACCGGCGACAGCTGGACGATCAAGACCTCGAACGACGGAGTGACGTTCACCGAGGCCGTGACGTTCACGCAGGCGATGACGGTCACGGCCGTGGGCGTCTACGCGGGCAGCGGCGCGGGCGTCGCGCATCAGGCGGTGATCGACTACTTCTTCGAAACCAGCAGCCCGATCGTTCCCGAGGACGGGTAGCTCGGCTGGAGCGACCCGTCAGACCGCCTTGCGGCGCAGCGGCACGGCTCGAGCGGGTTCGGGACACCTCGGGCGGAGTTCCCGAATGCGGACCGGCAGGGCGGCTTTCTCGGCCCGTTCGTGGGCGAAGAGCAGTTCGAAGTCCTGCCGCGCTCCAGTGTCCATCCGCGTGGAAGCCCGCCTTGTCCCCCTGCGTTCCCCCGGGCTCGGGTGCTCGAGATGCCCCGAATTCGGGGACTGATCGGGTGTCCCCGCGGGACGCGGTCCCTAGAATAGTCAGGTCCACCTATGCGGGAGAGCAGCATGCAACGACAGCTCATCGTCGGCGGTTCCATCCTGGCCGCCATCGTGTTCCTCGGAGGTCCCGCAACGGCGCAGTGCTGAGGCGGAGGCGCCAGCGTGGCAAGTTTGTCACGCTTGAGCATGGCCAAGAGCCGCCTGCAGATCGCCTGGGATACGGCCCGTTCGAGTGACGAGAAGCAGCTCAGCGAGGCCGAGGTGGTCGAGCACCTGCGCGGCGACGACAAGCGACCGCTGCTCGTGCTACGCGACTGCGGCGGCTGCGACAAGAAGGTCGACGACCTCGTCAACCGCACGCTTGCCAACGAGCAAGTGATCCTCGCCAGCCAGTGGTTCCACTGCGTCCGCGTCAGCAAAGAGGCTGCCGATCCCCGGCATCCGTTTCACGCGCTGTTCGAGGGCACGAACCCGCCGCACATCATCATGACCAGCTGGTCCGGTTCGAAGCTGACCCCGCGACTCGCGACGACCGCCGACAAGGTGTTCTGGAAGGAGATCGTGCGCGTGCTCCGCGTCGACTACCGCAAGAACCCGACGAAGCACGTCCGGGACCTGCAACGTGCGCTCGACAAGTTCGACATGCTGCAGGCCAAACGTGACGAGCTGACCAGGCAGCTGGCCGCGGCTACCGAGAAGAAGAAGGCCGCACGCCAGAAGAGGCTGGAGAAGAAGCTCGCGGAGGTCGAGCAGGACCTGGCCAAGGCAGCCGAGCGTGAGACGAAACTCAAGGACCTCGGCCTGCGCAACGTGGCGAAGAAGATCGAGTAGGTCGAAGAAACGTCCCCGAGACGTTTTTTCGACTTACCCGACATCCGCTTGATTCGGCCCGAGTCGGACCCAGGGACTGCGTAACTGTAGTCCCTGGAGTCAAGCTTGTGAGCACAATCAAGCCCTTCGTCATCGTGGCCGCCCTCGCGGCCATTCCCGTTTCGGCCGAGGCCCAGCACGAGGCCGGCCGCGACATCGTCGAGACCGCGGTCGCCGCGGGGTCGTTCAAGACGCTGGCCGCCGCGCTCGAAGCCGGTGGTCTCGTCGACGCGCTGCGCGGCGACGGCCCGTTTACGATGTTCGCGCCGAACGACGAGGCGTTCGCGAAGCTTCCCGAGGGCACGCTGGCGTCCCTCCTCGCGCCCGAGAACAAGTCGAAGCTCGTCGAGATCCTGAAGTTCCACGTCGTGCCGGGGCGCATCTCGGCCGTCGACGCACTCGAGGTCGGCAAGGGGGCAACACTGCAGGGTTCGGAGCTCGAGTTCGGGCTTCGGAAGGGGCAGCTGTTCGTCAGCGGTCGTCGGGTCATCGAGAACGACATCAAGGCAACGAACGGCGTCATCCACGTCATCGATGCGGTCTTGATCCCGGAGCCAAAGCGGGAGCCGTACAAGAGCCTCAGCCCACGCGGGTTCCTGGAGCTCGCGGTCGCGAAGGGGGCACCGCTGTTCAACGCGGGCAACCGCGAGGCATGCGTCGCGATCTACGAGCTCGCGATCCGCGCGGTCTTGGACTTCGACCCCGCACTCGTGTCCGATGAGACCCGTTCAGCGCTGCAGGAAGCGCTCGAGAAAGCCGAGGCACGGCGTGACGCCGCCCGCAAGGCGTGGATCCTGAGGCGTGGCATCAACATTGCCTGGCGCGAGCTGTCGCGAAATCCTCGGGCAACCAATGACTCGGAGGTTGCGTTGACTTCGAAGCAAAGCGATGGCGAGCCTGTCAACCTGTTCACGTTCGATCGAGACGGTGACGCGTGGTTCAGCGTCAATGACAACGTGATGGGTGGCGTCTCGCGCGGTGGGTTCTCGGTTTCGCCGACGGGCACAGCGATCTTCTCGGGGGCTCTCTCACGCGAGAACAACGGCGGGTTCTCGACGATCCGCTCGCCGGCTCGCGACCTGGGGCTCGAGGGATTCGACGGCGTCCTGCTGACCGTGCGCGGCGATGGTCGGAGCTATCGCTTCAGCGCGCTGAAGACCGACCGGCGGTGGGAGACACGCACCTGGCAGACAAGCTTCGAAACCGAGCCCGGCGAATGGACCGAGGTCCGCATTCCGTTCGAAGACCTGTCGTTGCGGATCATGGGCCGGTGGATTCGTGGTGCCAAGGGGATCCGCCCCGCTGACATCCGGAGCTTCTCGATCGGCATCGCCGACAAGAACGAAGAGCCGTTTCGACTCGAGGTCGCGGCGATCCGAGCGTATCGCGAATCCAAGTAGCCCGGAAGCCGGCTACCTCCGACGGCTTCCCCGGCGACGATGTTGCCCTGCGGATCTGCGGGCGCGCGCCGTGTTGGACGCACAGCAAGAGGGCGTGGGACCGGCGGCTGTCGAAACCTGCACTCGAAGCGCTTCGTTGACGCCGGAGCGGCATCCGGCACGTGCCCCGACTCTCACGATCGGTCCCAAGCGCATCGAGCCACACAAGGCTGGCAAGACCGGCTAAGGTGGGTCACACGGTCGAAGTGCTACCCCCTGTGCCGACCCACCACGACGAGGAGCTCACACGATGATTCGCTCGTTGTTCATGCCCGCTCTCGCCGCGGCGGGACTCGCCGCCCAAACGCAGTCCAGAGTCGTTCCGTCCTCGGCGACCCGAACCGACGGCAACGCCTATCTCGTGTATCCGTTCACGAATCCACCGGGCCCGAACGGGGACGCGCGGTTTCAACTGCTCCTTTCGGGTAGCGCGTTCGCGAAGTCGAGCGCCATGCTGACGGGCTTCGCGTTCCGGGTCGACGCGTACTTGCCGTACAGCTACCCGGCTGCCACGGTGCAAAACCTCAACGTGCGCATCGGGCACGCGAAAACGACACCAGCGACCATGTCGACGACCTTCGCCTCGAACTGGAGCGGACCGCCGACGACGGTCTTCTCGGGAAACTACTCGCTGCCTGCACAACAGAGTACCCCACAGCCGGCCGCTCCGTTCAACATCGCGTGGAAGCTGTCGAGGCCGTTCGCTTATTCAAGGTCGAGCGGAGACCTCCTGATCGAGCTCGAGTTCGACGCCACGGGGACTCGCTTCTATACGATGGACGCGACGACAGTCGGGGGAAACGCGACCGGCTTCGGAACGAGCGGTACGTTCGCAACGTGGCAACCGCAGAGGATTCTGTTCGGCGTTCGGAGTCTCCAAGCACTGCTTCCCGGCGGCTCGGTCTCGCTGAGCGCCACGACGCCGGCCCTGTCACCGCTTCCGTTCTTCGCGATCATGTTCCTCGGCGTTTCGAACACGAGCTTCGGACCGATTCAGCTGCCCCTCGACTTGACTCGGTTCGGGGCGCCCGGCAACAACCTCTACACGTCGATGGACTTGGTCGTACCCGTCCTGACGAAACTGACGCACATCTCGATCGACGCGGCGCTCACGCTTCCGATCCCGAACCGCGCGTGGCGACCCGAGGGTACGCCGTCACGCGGGGAGGCGCAGATGGCTTGGCGAAGGCTCCTGGCCCACATCACCGGAACGGTCGAAGTCTGGACGATACACGGTCTCGTGACGCACTGCGTCCTGTTCTTCATCCGCCTCGCTCGCGCCGGGTGAGCGGATGCGAAGCCCTGCCTCACCGACTCGTTCGCGGACTCTTCGCGAGAGGTCTGACCCGTCCGTGCGAGTCGAACACGACGAGCAACGCGTCGTTTGCCGCCCATGGCGTGATCGCTTGGCCGTCGATCTCGATCCGGTGGCCGACTCGGCCGGCTGCGAGCGTCGTATTGTCCGGCGCTACGGCGAGCGCTCGGAACTCGCAGGGGCTGCGGTGCGTCTCGGCGCGCACGGTGGCTGTCCGTGACCACACGAGTCGCCCGGTCGGCTCATAGGTCGCAACGAATGCGCCCGAGCTCGCGGCTCGGTCCTTGTCCGTGGCGAGACTCTGGCCCGCGGATGGGGCGAAGTCCATCGTGCCGGCGAACGTTCCGGCGATGCACAGGTTGCCGGCGGCGTCGAGGGTTGCCGCCGTCGGTTGCGCTCGCTTCGTCGCTGCGAGACGGAAGTGGCCGAGGTACTCTCCAGCTTCGGAGAACCGCAGCACGACGACGTCCTTCTCGCCGGAGGAGGTTGCGCGCGCCTCGCGTGGCCCGGGATCGAGGTCGACGCTGCCTTCTAGCGACGCGACGACGATCAGATTCCGTTGCGCGTCTCGAAGCAGCCCACGCGGCCAACTCAGCGTGTTCTTGTAGCCCTCGAACCTCCACTCCCGGCGCCACAGCTGCGTCCCCGACGCGTCGAGTGCAGTCAGCGCGAAGCCGCGCTGGAGCCGAGTGCGGTTTCCCGATGGCACACGATAGAACTCGTGCGACACGACGAAGCAACGCCCGTCCGCGGCGATGCTCACGCGGCTGATCAGCGAGTTGATCCGACGTTCGAACAGCTGTCGTCCGTCTTCGTCGCGCATCGACAGGAACTCCTGGCGTTTCGAGTCCTCCCCGCGACGGCCAACGATGGCCACCCTTCCGGCCGAGGCGAACATCGAGATGCGCCGCAGATTCAAGACGCGGGACCACTTGTGGCGACCTGTCACGCTGTAGCACGCGAGGAAGCCGGTGTGGGGTGCGGGCGCAGTGAGCGTCGCCCGCTCGGGCCCTGGGTCGACGTCGACCTCGCCGGACAGGTTGCCGGCTACGAGGATGTCTCCGTTCGCGAGCCGCGCGAGCCCTCCGAGTGTTTCGGGATGGCGCGACCCGACGCGCACGAACCAGCCGAGCTCGCCCGTCGCTTCGAACCGTGCGACGAACAGGTCGTCACCGCCGCGGGCTGCGACATCGCTGCCCGCTCCCGGCAAGAGCATCGCGCCCTGAAACTCGCCCGCGACCACGACGCCGCCGTCAGGGCAACTCAGGACGTGTTGGAACCCGCTCGAGCCGTCACCTGGAAGGGTCAGAGCCATCCCGCGCGGCATCGTCTCCCTGGCGACGAGCGACACGCGCGCGGCCAGCGACTTCAATCCCAAGTGACGTCCGAGCTTCATCGCCGATGTGCCGGACTTGCCGTCGATCCAGTGCGCCTTCAGCGCGACGATCGCGGCCGCGAGCTCGCGGTCGTCGCCACAGACGAGCGCCATGGCCGGGGATTTGGCAAGCTCGCGCGCAACTCGGTCGACGTTCGCGCGGTCGAGATCGTCGGAGCCGGAGATGGGGACATGGACATATGCGAGACCGTTCTGCGCTACCGTGGCGAGCCGACCGTCGGGCGTCAGGTCGACGAGCGTGCCGAAGCCGATCTCCGCGAGTGCGCGAACGTCGTCCGCAGTCGGTGGCTCGGAGACCGCGATGGCCGGCATGTTGCGCAGAGGGAAGACGATCCCCGGTGTTCGAGAGGCGCGCGCAAACGCCTGCGGCTTGCCGAACGGGCGGCCACCGATCCGGACGATGCCGTCCTTGCCGGTTCTGCGCACGGCGAGCGGCAACATCGCGTCGCCCCTGGAGAGCTTGGCGTGTCGGATGGCGGCGAGCAGCGCGCTCGAGTCCGTCGTGAAGTCCTTGCCGGCGCCACGAAAGCAAACCTCGAGTAGCCGCATCCGTGTCTGGTCGTGGACCATGCGAAACAACTCGTCGCTGACCGACGGAACGAACATGCCGGCGAACGTCCGTTCGAAGACGTTCAGATCGGCCTTCTCGAAACCCGCGTCGATGAGCTTCGAGATCACGGCTTCGATACACGAACGCGTCGGCATCACGATGACCCAGTCGACCTGTTGCAGCAGGTCATTCGGGAGCTGCAGCACGGTGTCGGTCGCAGGCACGCCGCCGGCTGCCAGCTTGGCGATCAACCGCCGGTCGAGGCCCGTTCCGTCGAGCTCCTTGGTGCGGGAGAGGATCGACGCTGCGACACTCCGGGCCGACGGGTCCTGTACGTCGACGACCGTGCTGTGCCAGCGACCGAGCTGATCGACGAGCTCGACGGGCCCGGCATCGAACAGCGGCGGATCCTCGGACGCGACCGCGATCACGAGCCCCTTGCCCGGCACGACGCCGGCGCCTTCAGCGAGGTGGCGCAGCATTTCCTCGACGTCGACATACGCTTCCGCCGCGGTTCCCTCGTCGCGGGCGAGCACCCAAGCGTGCTCGGCGTTGAACAGCGTTCGTGCTTGCCACGCCTTCGAGAGGTCGGGCGGCACTTGCTTCCACTCGACCGAGTGGCAACCTGCTAGCGCCAAGGCCAGGGCGAGGATACTGCCTATGCGTTTCACTGCGGCTGTCGGGATAACGAGGATACGCTGTCTTTCGCCCGCGTCCGGGTCTCCGCTCGCGGCTGACCGAAGGGACTCCGGCATCCTATCCTGGGCAGATACAGGCCGAAACTCGGGCAGAACGCCCGAGCTCGGGTGTCGGGTCCGCGCGAACCGTCCGCCTCACGAAGGCAACGGTGACGACGACCGCGCCGCTCATTAGTTCGTGCCGGTCGCAACGCGTGTTCCCGGCCGCCCAAGTTGACTCGGTCGCCACTTGGACTACCGACGAGTATGAGCGATATCGAGACGGCACCGAACCTATGGCGGAGAAGCCGGATGAACGGCGTGGGCTCACTCCTCGTGTTCTTGGCCGTGTCGTTCGCAGTCGCGGCTTCGGGGATGTTGTTTCGTCCCGGCGAGTGGTATGCGGAGCTCACAAAGCCGTCGTGGACGCCACCCAGCTGGCTGTTCGGACCCGTATGGACCGTGCTCTATCTCATGATCGCGATCGCGGGCTGGCTGGTCTGGCGCAGCGCGGCGGGGGCACGCCTCGTGTGGCCACTCGCGCTCTTCGGCACGCAAATGGCGTTCAACGGGTTGTGGTCGGCTTTCTTCTTCGGTCTGCACAGAATCGACCTCGCGCTCGTCGACATCACGCTCTTGTGGCTCTCGATCGCCGGAACGATCGTGGCGTTCGCTCGCCTGCAAACGAGCGCAGCGGTTCTGCTCGTCCCGTATCTGCTGTGGGTCAGCTTCGCTGCTGTGCTGAACTTCTCGATCTGGCGCCTGAACAGCGTGTAGCGGCTGGGCGACTTCGCAGACTCTCGCGTCGAGCGGGCTCGACAGCTACTGGAAGAAGCGAATCGCGAGCGCGTTCGTGAGCCCGACACCGCCGGGCGCCTGTCCGTCGAGGTAAGCGAACTGAGCGAAGACCGTCAGCGGTCCGCCCCCGCCGGCGATCCCATGGATCGTCAGCCGGCCGTGGTTGTCGGTTGGAAACGGCAGCACGGATGCATACGGCGGCTTGAGCACGAGGCGATTGAACATCGCCGTCGGCTTGCCGCTCGGAGCGAGCAACAGGAGCACGGGCGCGTGGGCGTAGCCGACGTCGACCTCGAGGTCG
>Ga0055451_10000344_pt1 | contig 18389 bp, 14 predicted proteins | sample China_Galinas_PW_3_FD_57745 | JGI IMG/M metagenome (GOLD analysis project Ga0055451, IMG submission 57745) | Wetland microbial communities from San Francisco Bay, California, USA, that impact long-term carbon sequestration - China_Galinas_PWB_D2 | ecosystem: Environmental > Aquatic > Marine >... | reverse complement strand
TCCATCCAATGCGCGCTCCGGGCACGCTAGTGTTCTCAACGAGAACGTCCGCGCGGACTCGGAGATCGACTCGCCGGGCGAACACGGACGCGCAGGAGACGCCAGGCTCCGCGACCCGCCTCGGCGGCGGCGCCGAAGCGCACGAGGCGGTGGCTGTCGTGAAAGGAGTGACCATGATCGCGTTGCTTCGAGGGCTGCCCGACGAGGAGCGCGCGCGGTTGGCGCCCGAGACGCTGACTCGCGAGCCGAGCCCCATGCTCGCGGTTCTGGCTCCCGAGCCGTTCTCGGACCCCGAATGGATATTCGAGCCGAAGCTCGACGGAGAGCGGGTTCTGGCCGTGTGTGACGGCGGAGAGCTCCGTCTGGTGTCGCGCAACGGCAAGGACGTGTCCGGCTCCTATCCGGAGATCCCGGACGCCTTGCGAGCGTCGTGGCGGGTGGGCCCCGAAGAGCCGACAGACGTCGGATGCCACGCGGCGCTGCCCGCATTCGTTCTCGACGGAGAGATCGTGGCGTTCGAGGAGACGATCACGAGCTTCTCCCGTCTGCAGGAACGGATGCGGATCGACGATCCGGTGAAGGCTCGCGAGAGCCCCGTGCCCGTCTACTACTATCTCTTCGACTTCCTGCACCTGGACGGCTACGGGCTCGTCGAGATCTCGCTGCGCACACGTAAACATCTGCTGAAAGAGGTCGTCTCGTTCTCCGATCCGCTTCGCTTCACCCCTCATCGGGACGGCGAGGGTGAGGCACTGCACCGGGAGGCGTGTCGAAAGGGCTGGGAGGGTGTCATGGCCAAGCGAGCCTCGTCGTCCTATCTGCATGCCCGGTCCTCGGAATGGCTCAAGCTCAAGTGCGTGAACCGCCAGGAGCTGGTCATCGGAGGCTACACCGAGCCCCGAGGCACGAGGACGGGATTCGGAGCCCTCCTGGTCGGACACTACGAAGACGGCGAGCTTCGCTATGCAGGCAAGGTCGGCACCGGCTTCGACGAGCCGACCCTGGAACGTCTCGCTCGCCGCCTTCGCGCCAAGGAACGCAAGACCTCTCCGTTCTCCTCACAGGACGCCCGCAGCCTCGCCAAGGAGGACGTACACTGGGTCACCCCTGCGTTGGTCGGCCGGTTCGGGTTCACGGAGTGGACGGGGTCCGGGAAGCTGAAGCACCCCCGCTTCCTCGGACTTCGGCGGGACAAGGATCCCCACGAGGTGGAACGAGAGGTGCCCCATGGCTGACACACCGTCGAAAGGAAGCGAACGAGGCAGGCGAGGAGACGGGGAAGACGGGCCCCCGCGGATCGACCCGCGAGCAGGTTGCCTACGGTGGTTCTTCTGGGGCTTCACCGCCCTCGTCGTGTTCCTCTTGACCCAGCAGTTCCTGGGCACGAAGTCGCAGGGCACGCCGCTGCCCTACTCGGCGTTCCGTCGTCAGGTCGCCGCCGGGAATGTCGCCTCCGTGACCGTCCAGGGTCCGAAGGTGACGGGCTCACTCGAGCATCCGGTCCGCCGGGTCGCCTCGGGCGACACCGTCCAAATCACCGACTTCATAACGTACGTCCCGTCGTTCGGCGACCCGGGGCTCCTGGGACTCCTGGAGTCGAGCGACGTCGAGATCACGACCCATCCGCAGCAGAACAGCTCCTGGGTCAACCTCCTGCTCTTCAGTCTCATGCCCGTGTTGCTACTGGGTGCCTTCTTCCTCTTCACCATGCGCAGATCGTCGGAGAGCGCGCGCTCGTTCTTCTCGATCGGACGGAGCGGGGCGCGACGCTACGAGAAGGAGGACTCGGCCACCACCTTCGGTGACGTCGGCGGAGCCGCCGGCGCCAAGCGGGAGCTCACCGAGATCGTGGAGTTCCTCAAATACCCGGGACGCTTCCACCGCCTCGGTGCCGAGGTTCCCAAGGGCGTCCTGCTCGTGGGTCCCCCGGGAACCGGAAAGACGTTGCTGGCTCGGGCCGTAGCCGGGGAGGCCGACACGTCCTTCTTCATCATCACGGGCTCCGACTTCATGGAGATGTTCGTGGGGGTCGGCGCCAAGAGGGTCAGGGACCTGTTCGAACAGGCGAAGAAGGCTGCCCCGAGCATCGTCTTCATCGACGAGCTCGACTCCATCGGCCGCCATCGGGGAGCCGGTCTGGGAGGCGGCCACGACGAGCGCGAGCAGACCCTGAATCAGCTCCTTTCGGAGCTGGACGGGTTCGAGCCGACCCACAACGTGATCGTCATGGCCGCGACCAACCGCCCGGACATCCTGGATCCCGCCCTCCTCCGCCCCGGACGCTTCGACCGTCGGATCGCGGTGGACCTGCCCTCGACCGGCGAGCGCCTGGAGATCCTCAGGCTGCATGGACGGAAGATGCCGCTGGACCCCGACCTGGATCTCGAGCCCGTGGCCCGGGGCACCCCCGGATTCAGCGGAGCGGACCTCAAGAACCTTCTGAACGAAGCCGCCCTCTCCGCCGCGCGTGACGGAGAGGACGCCATCGGCGCCCGCGACCTCGAGGCCGCGCGAGACCGGGTGCTCATGGGCCTCAAGCGCGAGGGGCTCGCCCTGACCGACGAAGAGCTCCACCTGCTCGCCTATCACGAGGGGGGACACGCTCTGCTGGGGGCGGTCCTGCCCAACACGGACCCCGTCCACAAGGTGACGATCATCCCTCGTGGCCGAAGCATGGGAAGCACCCACCAGCTTCCGGAGCGCGAGCACTACCTCTGGAGTCGGGAAGACCTGATGGACCGTCTGGCCATGACACTGGGCGGCCGGGCGGCGGAGTCCCTCGTCTTCGACACGGCGACCAGCGGCGCGGAGGACGACCTGGAGAAAGCCACGAAGCTCGCACGTCGCATGGTGCTCAGGTGGGGCATGAGCCGGGAGCTCGGCCCGTTCGCCTCCGCGGCGTCGGATTCCCAGGTCTTCCTGGGAGAGGAGATCGCCCGCCAGAGAGACCACAGTGAGGATACGGCGCGCATGGTGGACCAGGAGATCCGACGCATCCTGGCGGAAGCGACGAAAAGGGCCGAGGATACGCTGGCGGGTCATCGCGAGGCACTCGACAGGCTCGCGGACCTTCTGCTGGAGAGGGAGGAGATCACGGGCGAGGAGGGGATGGCGGTCCTGCGATGAAGATCCCCTGGACGCTGTTCGCAGCGGAGTTCCTGGGCACGGCGATCCTGGTCGGCGTGGGGGTCTCCTTCGTGATCCTGGACTTCGGGGCGGGAAGCCCCGTGGTGGGTATGGTTCCCGATCCGGGTCTGCGACGTGCGCTCACCGGCCTGCTCTTCGGGTCGACGGGCGCCCTGATCGCGGTCTCCGAGATCGGCAAAGAGAGCGGAGCCCACATCAACCCCGCCGTCACCCTCGCGTTCTGGCTGCGCGGGACGGTCGAGAGGACACAGGCGGTCGGCTACATGCTCTTCCAGTGTCTCGGCGCCGTGGTCGGCTCCCTCCCGCTCCTCCTCTGGAGGCATACGGGTGGCTCGATCGCGTACGGCGCCACGGTTCCCGGCAGCGGCTACACGGCGTTGGTCGCGCTTCTGGGGGAGGTTGCGACCACCTTCGCCCTCGTCTTCTTCCTCTTCTTCTTCGTCGGCCACAAGCGACTACGCCGCTTCACACCGTTGCTCTTTCCGGCGCTGTACGCGCTCATGGTATTCGCCGAGGCGCCTGTCTCGGGCACGAGCACCAACCCCGCTCGCACCCTCGGGCCGGCGGTCGTGTCGGGCCAGTGGACGGCCTGGTGGGTCTATTGGCTCGGCCCCACGCTCGGCGCTCTGATCGGCGTGGCCGTCCACAACCTTCGCTGGTTCGAGTGGCTCGAGATCGAGGTCGCGAAGGTCTACCACTTCGAAGTCGACCGGCACGGCGTGTTCGAAAGGGGATCGAACGGGGACGCGGCGAAGAACGAGGCCGAGTAGCTCTCCCGAACCTCGGTGGCTTCGCGGAACCTCTCTCTCGAAGGAGCGTGGACCGGCGCGCCGCCGGGGCTGGCTCTGGTCCGTACAAGTATGCAGCCCGCGTCCGGAACGCCATGCTCCCGTATCCGGCCGGGCCCACCCACGTTGCACCACCGGTCGGCCGTGCCCAATCTTCTGCCGAAGCTCTGCGTATCCCCTCGATCCGACGAAGGGCTCAAGGTACCCGCCATGGCTCACCCGCACGTCCGCGCGCTTCGCTTCGTCGCCGTCCTCGTCGCGTCATTCGGCTCGCTCGGCTCGACGGCCCAATCCGCTCTGTCGCAGGAAAGCAAGCCGACGGTCCCCGTCTCCGCCTATGGCAAGTGGGAATCGCTCGGTCCGACAGGCTCTCCCCGGAGCGGTGATGGCCGCTGATGCGAGTCGCAACGTGACGATGCGCAGACAGCACGTCCTGCTGCTCGATACCATCGTCCTGGGGATCGTGGGAGCGTTGGGCGCGCAGCTCTTCGTCGCGCTCCTGCACCTCGCCCAGGACCTGTTCCTCACCCACCTCGCGGTGTACGCTCCGCCCGACCTTCCCTCGAGCGGCGGCACGCTCCAGCAGGTGATCGGCCCCCACTGGCTATGGCTGATCCCGGTGGCCACGACGCTCGGCGGCCTGATCTCCGGGCTCCTCGTCTACAGCATCGCGCCGGAAGCGGAGGGACACGGTACCGACACGGCGGTTCGGGCTTTCCACAGGGACAACGGCTTCATCCGTCCACGGGTAACCCCCCTCAAGATCGTTGCGTCCGCCGTCACCATCGGGTCCGGGGGCTCGGCCGGCCGCGAGGGTCCGACGGCGCTCTTCAGCGCCGGTGTCGGCTCGATCTACGCGTCACTGACCCACCGCACCGACGCCGAAAAGCGGCTCCTCGTCCTGATCGGGATGGCCGCTGGGCTCTCGGCGATCTTCCGGTCGCCCATCGGCACGGCGATCTTCGCCGTGGAAGTGCTTTACGGCGAGATGCAGTTCGAGGCCGGCGCCCTCATCTACACGATGATCGGCGCCATCGTGGCCTACGCGGTAAACGGGCTGTTCGTGGGATGGCAGCCGCTTTTCGAGGTGCCGACCGGCCTGACCGCCGGCAGCACGGTCGGCTACGCGTGGTTCGTGGTGCTGGGTCTGGTCAGCGGGGTGGTCGGGGCGATCTTGCCCACCGTCTTCTACGGCGTGCGCGACGCCTTCAAGGCGATCCCCATCCCACCGCACTTCAAGCCGGCCATCGGCGGTCTCGGCGTAGGACTGATCGCCCTGATGCTCCCGCAGGTGCTGGGAGGGGGGTACGGCTGGATCCAGGAAGCCATCGACGGCAACCTCACCCTCACGATCCTGGGGCTCCTGGTCTTCGCGAAGATGCTGGCCTTCGCCATGACCGTCTCCTCCGGCGGATCGGGCGGCGTGTTCGCCCCCAGCTTGTTCGTGGGGGCCATGACCGGAAGCCTCCTGGCTCAGCTCGTCCACCAGCCACCGGCGGCCTTCGCCGTCATCGGCATGGCGGCGGTGTTCGGCAGCGCCGCACGGATCCCGATCGCCACGCTGCTCATGGTCACGGAGATGACGGGAGGCTACAGCCTCCTGGCGCCGGCCGCCCTCGCGGTCATGCTGGCGTTCCTGGTGCAACGGCAGCTCACCGCCACGGTCAGGTACGCCAGCCTGTACGAGGCCCAGGTTCCTAGACCCGCCGATTCACCCGCCCACCGCATGGAACACCTGCGGACCGCGATCAAGATGTTGAGCGAGCGCCGAATGTTCGACGCGGCGGCCGTGGGACACCTGAACCTCTTCTCACTGCTGGCGTCGGGCATCCCCGTCGATCTTCCGGACGGCAAGCAGCTCATGATCGAGACGCTGCAACCCGATAGCCCGTGGGCGGGCAAGGCGGTCAAAGACGGCGGATTCGTGAGCGATCAGGTCGACTGGGAAATCGTCGCGATCCTGCGCGACGAGCATCTTGTGCTGCCACACCCCAACACGATCATGGAGCCCGAAGACGAGCTCCTGATCCTCATACCGCCGGAATATCGACAGGAAGTCGAGCAACACTTCGCCGCGCCATCCTGAACGTGGGAGACAAGACGAACCATGGACGGGAGTGAGCACCATAGGGGCTTCTCCGACCATTTCTCGGACCACGCCCGTAGCTACTCCGAAAGCCGACCGCACTATACCGCGGCGATCTTCGACTACCTCGCCTCCCTCGTGCCCTCGCTCGAGATGGCGTGGGACTGCGGAACGGGAAACGGCCAGGCCGCGCTCTCGCTGGTCGAACGGTTCCGCAGGGTGGTGGCGACCGACGCGAGCGACGAACAGATCCACCACGCGTTCACGCATCCGCGGATCGATTACCGGGTGGAGCCGGCCGAATCGACCTCCATCGAACCCCGTAGCGTCGACCTGATCACCGTCGGCACGGCGGCGCATTGGTTCGACTTCGACCGTTTCTGGAAGGAGGCCCGCCGGGTGGCGAGGCCGGGCGGGGTGCTCGCGGTATGGACCTACCACTTTCCCGCCCCGCTCGGACCGGAGCTGGATCGCATCCTGGAGCGCTACTACCACGAGACGCTCCGGGGCTTCTGGCCCGAGGAGATCCACTACCTGGAAGACCACTACCACACGCTGCCGTTTCCGTTCGACGAGATCGAGGCTCCGGAGTTCTTCATGGAGGCGGAGTGGCGGCTCGACGACATGATCGGCTTCCTGTCGAGCTGGTCTGCGTCGAGCCGCTATCGGGAGCACCACGGACGCGAGCCCACCGACGAGGTAGCCGACGACATCCGCGCGGCGTGGGGCGAGACCGACGACGTGCGCAGGATCGTCTGGCCGCTCCACTGTCGCATCGGATGGGTGGGGGATTAGCGCCGCGGATCCTTGTAGTGTCTTTCATGCCACCGACCCGTCTCTACCACTGCCCGAGGAAGAACCGCATGTCCAAGACCATCACGGTCATCCCCGGAGACGGCATCGGACCCGAGGTGACCGAAGCGACCCTCTCCGTGCTGCGTGCCGCCGGCGCCGATCTCGAGTACGATGAACAGCTCGCGGGCGTCGCGGCGCTCGAACGCCGCGGCAATCCGCTCCCCGACGAGACGCTGGACTCCATCCGGCGCAACCACGTGGTCCTCAAGGGTCCACTCACCACACCCTCCGGGAGCGGCTTCCGCTCCATCAACGTGGCGATCCGCAAGGAGTTCGACCTGTACGCCAACGTCCGGCCGGTCCGCACGATCGTGCCCGGGGGGCGCTACGAAGACATCGACCTGATCCTGATTCGCGAGAACACGGAGGGCCTCTACGTCGGGGTGGAACATTTCATCGGAGTGGAGGGAGACCCACGGGCCGCGGCCGAGTCGGTCATGATCATCACGAGGTTCGGAGCCGACCGTATCAGCCGCTACGCCTTCGAGCACGCCAAGAGGCTGGGACGCAAGAAGGTCACGCTCGCCCACAAGGCGAATATCCTGAAGTGCACACAGGGTCTGTTTCTCGAGGCGGCGCACAATGTGGCTCAGGAGTATCCCGGGATCGAGTGGGAGGACCGGATCATCGACGCCACTGCCATGCAGCTCGTCCTGGATCCCAGCCGATTCGACGTGCTGGTCATGGAGAACATGTTCGGTGACATCCTCTCCGACCTCATGGCGGGACTGGTCGGCGGGCTCGGCTTCGCGCCCGCCGGAAACGTCGGCGACGAGTATGCGATGTTCGAGGCCGTGCACGGCTCCGCGCCCGATATCGCGGGCAAGGGAATCGCGAATCCCACCAGCTTGATCCTCTCGGCGGCGATGCTCCTGGATCACGTGGACCAGCGGGAAGCCGGAGATCGGATCCGCGAAGCCGTGGAACGCGTCCTCCGGACGGGATCGATGCGGACCGCGGACACGGGTGGCGACGCGGGGACCCGGGCGTTCGCCAGCGCGGTGGTGCGGGCCCTGGACTGAGGGCCTGTCACACCTCGCACCTCGAGGCGGGCGCAACCCCGGAGGCGGGCTCTCGGGCCGACGGCGCGCGGGACTGACAGCGGCACGCCACGGGGTCGTCGCCCCGCGGGCCGCCGACCCCGAGAATGAATTACGGCGCCCCGAAGTGCGTCTCGATCTCCACGCCACAGGCCTGGAGGAAGCTCGTGGGCAGCTCCCCGCCGACGAATACGAACACCTGATCGGCGGGCACGTCGAAAACGTCCGAGCTCGAGCTCGACAGCAGCACACGCTGGGCCTGGATCTCCGCGGGCTGCGTCTCCCAAAGCACCTGCAGTCGTCCCCCGGCTATGGCCGCTTCGACCCGTTCGTGGTTCCTGGGCTTGATGCGCGAGAACGCCGAGCGGCGATAGGACACCCGCACCTCGTTGCCGGGCTGCTCGCACAGGGCGAGCGCGGCCTCCACGGCCGAGTCTCCTCCCCCCACCACCAGGATCCGATCGCCGGAGTATGCCTCGGGCTCCCGCAGGGAGTACGAGACGTGCGACGCCTCGTTCTCCCCGGGCACGTTCAGCTTTCTCGGCACACCCCTCCGGCCGATCGCCAGAAGCACGCGATGCGCCTCGCGGACGCTCCGGTCGGTCGTTACCCGGAAGTGGAGCGGCCCGAGCTTCTCCACCGCCTTCACGGTCTCGCCGACGCTGACCTTCAATCCTTTCGCGGCGACGATCTCCTGCCACAGGTCGATGAGCTCCTCTTTCTCGATCTCCTTGAGGGGGAGCTTCCCATATCCCGGAATCTTCACCGGCCGTGTCAGGACGAGCTTCTTGCGCGGGTAGTGACGCACCGTGCCACCCAGGTCCTCCTTCTCGACCGTGACGAAGCGTAGACCCTCCTCGATCGCCGTGAGCGAGGCCGACAGGCCCGCGGGTCCGCAGCCCACGATCACGACGTCGAGCAGACCCTGCGGACCCTTCTCGGATTCGCGGGCGATTCCCTCCACGCACTGTCGTCCCTGCTCGAAGGCGTTGGCGACGAGGCCCATGCCCCCCAGCTCTCCGACGATGTAGAGACCCCGGACGTTCGTCTCGAAGTTGCCCTTCACCCGGGGTAGATCAACGCCTCGCTTCTCGGTGCCGAACACCAGTTGAATCGCCTCCATGGGACACACGCGCTCGCACAGGCCGTGGCCGATACAGCGGGCGGACTGAACCGCTACCGCTTGGCCGACCTCGATTCCGAGCACGCCTTCCGGACAGACCGAGACACACCCGCCCGTCCCGATGCAGCGGTCCGGATCCACCACGGGGTGGAGAGAGACGGGCTCATGCAGGCCGTAACGGAGCGCTTCCATTTGAGCGGTCTCCGTCCGCCGTTCCTTGTGCCGCATTCGGAGAAGCATCGGCACCATGGTGAGGAGCACCAGCACCAGCGCCACACCCCAGATGATGAGATCGTCGGTGCTCATCGTCTCAGAACACCCGGTAGAGGCCCAGGTCGAACGACTGGCTGCTCAGATAGCCACCGAACTGCACCCGAGCCCGTGAGGTCAGTCGGAATCCGGCCCCGAAGGGAAGATCGAGGGCGCCCTCGACCGAGTGCGTCACGATCGGGTCGCCGAGATAGTCGTTCCGGCTGATCCGGTATCCGGCGCGGAGGCGAACCGAAGGCAGGTCGAAAGAAAGCATCGGCGAGGCGGACTCGCTCGTGCCGTACCCGCCGCTCCAACGAGACACGCTCGCCAGCAGGCCGACGCCCGCCAGGCCCGGGAGCCGGTTCAGCGAGAATACCCCGGTCCCACCCCACGTACGCGATCCGGCCGCATCCTTGCCCATCGACGCATCCAGCGAGGCGAAGCCCACGGGGCCGTGGTAGGCCAGGCCCGCGTTCGCCCGGTCCCTGCGGTACCCGAACGGGGAGCCCAGCAGCTCCGGGATCCACGGTTCCTCGCGAGCCACCCCACCTCTCAGCTCCCAGCCGGACGGCAGCTCCACCGAGCCGCGCACCAGAAGCCGAGAGACCTTCCAACGCCCGCTTCCCGGGTCGCGGTCCACCTCGACGTCGTGGCTGAGGCCGAGTGGTCCGGCCGAGAGACGCTGGCTCGCGCCGAAGAACCGGTGCTGTGCCTCGCCGTTTCTGGGTCGCACCTCGTGCGCGGAGAGGTTCCCCGACCAGCGCCACCCGTCGCCACGGCCGCGACCATCGACGAAGATCGTCGCCTTGGGCGCGGACGTGGACGGACTCTCGTTCCAGCGGTCCGGCTCGAAGCCGGCGATCGCCCCGATGCCGAGCCCCGTACCACCGACCCGGAGCAACGCGCCATCCCAGAATCCGCTGTAGGGCTCGACCGGACTGTGGAAGCGGCCCACCATCACGCGGTATCCGTCGAACCGGCCGTCGAGGGAAGCGTCGTAGACGCGAGCCGACAGGGCGGGTTGGATGATGTCCTGGTCGCTGTACCGGTAGGCCAGGCGCATGTTCGTGCGCAGCTGCATGTGACCCACCGCATCCGGCACGGTCAGCACGAGTCCCATGGCGGGCGTGGCGAACATCCGGTCCACGCTCGTCGGGTCGGTTCCGCCGATCTGGGTAGATGATCGCACACCCGAGAAGCCCAGGCTCACTCGCCCGTGCGCCGGGAGAGCGGGGGCGGATGGGTGGTCCACCCGTGGCTCCTCGGCCGGCCGGGGTATGGAACGGGGCGCCACGGCCGTCGGCTCCGGAACCGGCCGATCCGCGGCCGCGGAGGTCGCCACCGTCGGCTCCGGCGGAGTCTCGGCCGGCTTCCGAAGGAGCTGCAGGATCAGGCTCGCGCCGCGTGTCAGCGGGAAGGGCGTCCCCGCGAATGTAAGGACGGAGCGGTGTTCCGAGCTGGCCACGACCACCAGTCGCTTCTCGGACGTGTCGGTGCTGTCGCGGAACACGTCCAGGGTGTCTCCCTGCGCCAGGCCGTTCCGCGTGCCGACCTCGACGTACACGGAGGTCCCCGCCACCTGCTGTACGCGCACCGTGATGCGTGGTGGCCACTCCTGCGCCTCGGACCGCCTCGGGCGGGCGAACAGCGCTGCCGGGAGCAACGCGCACGCCAGGGCCGTGCTCCGCACAGGAACGAGGGACACCCTCATGTCAGGGCCTCCCCACCAGCGTGAAGCGTGCTCCAGCGAGCGCGACGGCCGCGGGATCGTCACCCCACCGACGGGTGTTGTGGCAGTCGGCGCAGGTGGTCGGTGTATTCGACCCACGATGCTGGCGGTTGTAGTCCGAGAGATGGCAGACCACGCAGTCGTCCTGGCTCGAAGGCGTGGAGAACTTGAGCGTGTAGCCCGGCACTACGTGGCACGCCGTGCACGGGGCGCTCGCATGCGCTCCCGTCAGCGCGAAGCCTCCCGAGAGCGCGACGTGGTCCGCCGATGCGCCTTCCCACGACGACGTGGTATGGCAGTCCGCACAGGTCGTCGGGATACCGGACCCACCATGCTGGCGATCGTAGTCTGCCTGGTGGCAGGCCACGCAGTCGTTCGGGCCGGAAGGAAGCGCGGCCAGGTTGTTCGACGGCGAGTGGCACCTGGAGCACGGCAGCGACGTGTGCGCCCCGACCAGCGGGAAGCTCGTGGTCGCGTGGTCGAACGTGGCGTCCCCCCAGCTGTTCACGTTGTGGCACGACACGCAGGTCGTCGGGAAACCCGACCCGCCGTGCTCGCGGTCATAATCCGGTCGGTGGCAGGCGACACAATCGTCCTGCGACGCTGGCGAGAAGAGAGGCTGTAAGCCCGGCACCTGATGGCAGCTGGCACAGCGTAGGCGTGCGTGCGCGCCTACGAGGGCGAAGCCGCCCGAAACGGTCACGTGGTCGAAGGAGGGCGAGTCGCTCCAGGCCACGGTGGTGTGGCATTGCGTGCAGTCCGTCGGGTAGCCGTTCGCTACGTGGTCGACGCTCTTCGCGTTGCGGTAATCGCGGTCGTGACACGAAGCGCAATCGGTTGGCAAAGGAGAGAACGCGCCGCCTACGTCGTCGGTATGGCAGCTCTCGCAGGTCACCTGACGGTGCGCCCCCGTGAGAGGAAACGACGTGCGCGCATGGATGAGATCCCCGTCCACGTCGTTGAAGGATCGAGTGTTGTGACACTCAGAGCACGATTGCAGCATGCGGCCCTCGTGCACGTCCACATGGCAGCTCGCGCAGTCGCCCTGCGAGATCCGCGGCTCGTCGAAACGGAGATCCAGGTGGCACTGGGCACAGGCCGTCTGGGCATGCGCCCCCGAGAGGGCGAACCCCGTGCGGGAGTGGTCGAAGCCCAGAGGCGAGCGCAGCTTGTTCCAACCCTCTGCCGTGTGACAGGTTGAGCAATCCAGATCCTCGGGTAGCTCGCCGTGCGGACTCACGACCTTCTGCTGGCCGGCAACGGATCCAGCGAGCGCCAAGAGCGCCACACAGGCCACGGCGAGTCGGAGCGTGCTCTCTCGAGCCCTCCGCGGATCGAAGCCGTGCGGATGATTCACGATGTCCCCCCGTGGCAATCCCGGCACTCGGTGCCGAGGGGTCTGTACCGAACCATGGTCACGCCGGCCGTGTCGGTCTCCTTCTCGTGGCACGCGGAGCAGGCGGCGCCGGCGTGCGCTCCCCGGAGCGGGAAGCGGGTGGCATCATGGTCGAAATGCGTGATGTGGAACGTCTCCACCGTGTGGCAGGCGTCGCAGTCGCGTCCTTCGAATTGGTCACCATGGGGGTTGGTCTCCTGGTGGCAGCTCCCGCACGTCGACGCCTTCAGGCGGAAGGTCGGGGAGCCGTCCGGCTTGGCCGTGTGACAGTCGCGACACGCCACGGTGAGATGGGCCCCGGTCAGCTCGAAGGACGTTGCACGGTTGTGACGGGCGGCGTCGAAGCGGGCGGGCGTCCACGCGACCTGCCCGTGACAGCCGCCGCAATCGCCGCTGTCCGGCTCGGCGGCGAAGACACCTGCATGCGGATCCTCATGGCAGGACAGGCACCTCCCGGACTCCGGCCGTGGGAAGGGGTGGCTCTCCGTGCCCCTCTCGAAGCGGATGTGGACGCCGTCCAGGCGACCGGCGGCGCGCGCGTCGTGACACGAAGAGCACTCCGCCCGGGCATGACTCCCCTCGAGCGCGAAGCCGGTGGTGCCGTGGTCGAAGGAGGCGGCGACGCGGGCCCGATTCACGTTCCCCCACCCGCCCGTATCGTGACATGAGGAGCACCTGCCCTGCATCGTACCGTGGTGCGGGTCCTCGTGGCAGTTGTCGCACCGCCCGAACGTCAAAGGCCGGTAGCGCACGAACGGCACGTCGCTGCTTCCGCCTCGAGGGGTCGTGGCGTGGCACTTGGCGCACGCGACGTCGCGATGCCGACCCGTGAGATGGAAGCGGGCCCGGGCGTGGTCGAACCCGCGTGCTCCCTTCCAGCCCTGCACGTCGTGGCAGTCCGTGCACGGGCGGCCCTCGAACTGGGTGCGGTGGGGCGAGTCTCCCTCGTGGCAGGAAGCACACTTCGTCGGGAGGCCGAGGAAGGTCCGGTCGAGCGCCGCGTGCTTCGCCTTGAAGGCCCTCACCGCCTGGCTCGTGATGAGCTCCGGCTTGTGACAGTCACGGCATCCCCGGTCCGCATGACGGCCCTCGAGCGGGAAGCCGATGCGGCGGTGGTTGAACCGTAGGGTATCCAGGCGCACCAGGGAGAAGTCGGCGCCGAAGTGCTCCTTGTGGCATGTGGCGCACTGATCCGGGTCGGGCAGGAGGCCGTGGAATCCCTTCTTGGTCCGGATGCGCGCAGCGAGCGGCTCGTGACACGAGAGGCAGCGCTCCGCCGATATCCCCGGCTTGTGCAGCTCGTGGCATTGAGTGCAATTGCGGATACCCTCGAGATCGGCGTGGACCGAGGAGAGCTTGCCCGGGGAGATGAGCTGAGACGCCGCCCGACCCGGAGTCAGGGTGCCGAACAGGGCGGCAGCGCCCAGGAGGGCCCACCGGAGTCGGAGGCGACGTCCCATCGGATCAGGCGCCCTTCAGGCGCGCGAGCGCCTGGGCGATCCGGGCCAGCAGCTCGCCGTCCGTGGTCGCCGAGCGCGCCTGCTCGAAGAGCGCTCGCGCGTCCTCGTAGCGGCTCTGGTTCCCCCTCACCGCAGCAAGGTCGTAGAGGGCGATCGCGTCGCCCCCGTCCTGGTCCAGGCGACTCAGCAGCACGTCCGCCGCCCGATCCCACTCCCCCAACTCACCGTGCACCGCAGCGAGGTCGTAGTAGGTCTGCGCGTCGGTGTCGTCGAGCTCGAGCGCCCGCCGGTAGAAGGGAATGGACTCACGGGCTCGGTGGCCATCTTGCAGAAGTCGGGCCATGCGGATCAGGAGCTCACGGCGTTCCGGCTCCTCGGCCAGCTGGGCCTCGAGCTCCTCGCGCCGCTGAGCCAACACCTCCGCGGCCCCTCGGGCGTGCGGCGCGATGCCGGCAGCGGCGTGGGCAGCGGCCGCAGCGGCCGCATCCGTGGACATCCGTCCCGCGACGCTCGTCCCGGTCGGATGGGGAGACCGCCGCACGCTGCTCGCGAACATGCCCGCCGCCACGCCTATGCCGGCAATCAGGACGAACGAAGGGCCCAGAATGCCCCATCTCGAGGAGGAAGGTCGGTCGGACATCAGAAGATCCAGGTGTAGCCGAAGAGAATGGCCACGGTGACGTGCACGCAGAGCACGAGGAACATCACGAGCGCCAGAGGCAAGTGAACCACGTGCCAATAGCGAAACATGCGTTGGAACGGTCGCAAGAAGAGTGCCTGCTGGCGCAGGCGGCGTTGCTCCCTGGCCAATTCAAGAACCGGCGCGTGCAGGTCACGAGGCACCTTCCGGGTGCGCAAGTACTTGCGCACCCTGCGCAGATGTCTGCGCTGTCGGAAGTCCTCGCGGACGGCCTGCCCCAGCGCCGTGGCCAGGCTCGAGCTGCGCGGCACGTCTCCGGCCGGAGCCAGCAGCCCTTCCAGCTCGGTGGCGGGCAGGCTGGTCCGCACCGCGATCGCATCGGTCAGCTGCCCGATGCGCGCACGGACCGCGTCGAGGTCGAGGAAGCGGCCGTTGATGGTCTTGGGTATGCGCACGTACACGTAGCGCCCGAAAATCCCACTCGCCACGACGATCGCCATGCTCCAGAACGCGATGGAGACCAGGCCGCCGAACTTGAACGTCGTGTGGAGCAGAACCAGGAACGGCCCGAGCGTGCACAGGAAGATGTGCACCTGAAGCCAATGCTTCAGCCCCCCAAGACGGGAGAGGAAGGCGAACCGCTTGCGGGCCATGTAGCCCACGACACCCACGAGGATGAAGGCCGTGCCTACGATCCCGAAGCCGTGCCCGACGATGCCCGTGGGCGAGAAGATCGGCGCGAGGTCCGAGTAGGCCCTCTGGTCCAGAGGGAGGAGGTAGTAGCCCAGACCCGCCACCAACGCGGAGCCGGCCACCGCGATCCACAACACGACGAGCACGAACGAGAGCAAGGCGCCTCCTGAGCGTCTTTCGTCTGCGTGGCAAGAGCCACGCCACCCCGCTGCCCGCCGCCGTCACGAAAAAAACCCGCCGCTGTCCACGTAGCGACGGGCAAGGGTCGGAGGACGGCCCCCCGAACCTGGCGGCTGGGCCGTCCGACCGACTCAGTCGGACCCCTGGCTTTGCGCCCCACCGTCACCGATGGTTTGCCCTGAGCAGGATTGGTCAATGATAGGACGACGCTCGCCGAATCACAACGTTCATGTCACGCATGTCACGCCCTCGTTGCGGACGCCGCTCCCGGGTCGATCATGCCGCGGTTCATCCGGGGCATCGCCTGGGCCGGGTGGACGGGATGAGCATCATTCGCATCCACCGTCGAACGCTCCCCCGTGCCCGCCAAGTGTCGACGCTCGATCTGTCCGACGATCCGCTCGGCGTCCCGGCCCACTCCATGGACCATCGCCGAAGAGAGCGCATGGAGGAAATGCAGGCCCACGAAATAGAGCCCGGGCTGGCCCTCCACGATCCCGCTCCGATGCCTCGGCTCCAGCGGGTCGTGGATCGGAAGGTCGATCCAGTCGAATCCGGCGTGGAAGCCCGTGCACCAGACGACGTTGGCTACGTCGAGGACCCGGCCGTCTTCGAGGACTGGCTTGCCGTCCTGCACGCCGGCCGTCCTGGGCACCCATTCCACGCCCGCCCGTGCGAGATCCTTGGGCCTGACCCGGATGAGAGGGCCGCCCTTGCCGAGGATCTTCGCGCGTGCCTTGCGGCCGAGCGGCGTCCGTACGGTGAGCAAACGATGGAAGAGGACGCGCAGCACGAAAGGCACCATCAAGAAGCGACCCACAGGGCCTTCGGGGCGGAAGGGAAGGTGACCCGTGTGCCGTCCCGACATCCGGACGGAGTGGTGCGGGGCCAGCTCCGTGGCGATCTCGGAGCCCGAGTTGCCCGCACCGACGAGGAGCACCGGACCCTCCCTCAACTGGGCAGGGTTCCGGTAGTCGGAGGAGTGCAGCTGTACGATCCCGGAATCCAGCTCCTCCGCGAACGAGGGAACATGCGGCTTCTGATAGCCGGCCATGGCGACCACGACGTTGTCGGCCACGAAGCGGTGCAACCCTGCGCTCACCACGAAGTGATCCCCCTGCCGGGACAGCCTTTCGACACGCACACCCGAGCGCACCGGCAGTTGGAAGCCTTCGGCATAGGACTCGAGGAAGTCTCCCATCTCGTCCTTGGTGGGGAAGTAGTGAGGCGGCGCCGGAAAGGGCATCCCGTCGAGGCCGTCGTAGCGTGCAGACGTGAAGAGGCGGAGCGAGTCCCAGCGCTGCCGCCACGCGTCCCCGATGCGCTCCGAACCATCGACGATGAGGAAGGGCAGCCCCCGCCGCCCTAGATGGTACCCCACGGAAAGCCCCGCTTGGCCGCCGCCGATCACCAGGGTCTCGATTCGCTCGGAACGGGATGCATCGATCATTCGAAGGCCTCCGTCGGAAGGGTCCCCGCCCTCGCGTCTCGCAATCGGCGAACCCGAGGGTCGGTTCTTCACGGTAATCCCTGACGCACCGCGCCGCTTCGGACGAATCGTCCAAATGCGGCCAGCGGACGGATGGGTATTTCTATGTAGGCGGGTGGGCGAGGCCGTGCTCGTACGCGAACGCCGTAGCGGCCGCCCGGCTCGAGACCCCGAGCTTGCCGAAGATGTTCGCCACGTGCCGCGCCACGGTCTTCTCGCTGATGAAGAGTGCCTCCGCGATCGCTCGGTTGGTGCGGCCGGTGGCGACGAGCGCGAGCACCTCGCGCTCGCGCGGCGTGAGACCGTGGACCCGCCGACGTGCGGGGCGCTCCAGGAGCGCCTCGACGCGCGCCAGATCCGGCGCCGCTCCCAGGTCTTCGAGCTCGGTCCTCGCAGCCGACAACTCCATCCTCGCGCCTTCCTCGTCCCCGAGCTCTCGGCAAGCTCTTCCCAGGAGCGCACGGGTTCGTGCCGCCTCGTAACGCGCTTCCAGTGCCTGCCACCGTCGACACGCTTTGCGGAGCCCCGCGAGCGCCGACTTCGCATCGCCCGCCGCGAGGTCGATCGCGGCTCTCTCCTGGCCGACTACGACCTCCAGGACACCGGGTGCGCACCTGCCCGCGATCTCGGTCAGCTCATCACAAGCGTCTCTCGCCTCCTCCAAATCCCCGAGCTCCAGCATGATCTCGATGCACGCGGGCAGAAGGCGGGCGCGGCGCAGGTCGTCGGGGGCCTCGGCCAACGCTCGCCGGATGGCCGCGGCCGCGGCCCGCTGATCTCCCTGGGCGAGTCTGAGCAAAGCCAGGCCCGGCTGCGGTGCTCGGCCGCAACGGCTCGCCGCTTGGTACGCGTCCTCGGCCGCGGCCACCTCTCCACGGAGCCGATGGACCTCTCCCTGCTGGTAGAGTGCGAGTCCCATCGGACCCGGTCCGGCGCGCCCGGCCAGGAGGTCGGTCGCCCGGCGGGCCTCGGCCAGCGCATCTTCCCACGCTCCACGCAATTGCATGATCTCCGCCCGGTAGACGCGACACTCCCCCCCGTAGGCCACCATGTCCGGTTGACGCGCGCACCACTCCGACAGGGCGACCGTCCACTCGTGCGCCCGCCTCATCGCGAACACCTCTCTACAGGCCCCGATCACGCTGCAGTAGATCAGCCCCGTGACCTGCGGCAGGAGCTCTCCCGTCGACACCGAGATCATGGCCTCGTCCAGGAGGGCCAGCCCGTCGTCGATGCGGCCCTGGCGCAGCAAGGCTCGCCCCTGGAGGTGGAGGGCGAGGGCGAGCAGGTCCGCGTCGCCGAAGCGCTGACCGATGGCGGCGGCCTCGGCGGCGGTCCGGGCCGAAGCGTCGAGATCTCCCGTCTCGAACTGCTGATAGCCGACGGGAATCAACAGATAGCCGCGCTCCACGTGATCGTCCTCTTCCCGCTCGATCAATCGCCCTGCCCGTCCGAACCATCCGCTCGCCCGGGCGATCTCCCCGCGATTGGCCAGGTGCAGTCCCAGCCAG
>Ga0055451_10000341_pt1 | contig 18451 bp, 9 predicted proteins | sample China_Galinas_PW_3_FD_57745 | JGI IMG/M metagenome (GOLD analysis project Ga0055451, IMG submission 57745) | Wetland microbial communities from San Francisco Bay, California, USA, that impact long-term carbon sequestration - China_Galinas_PWB_D2 | ecosystem: Environmental > Aquatic > Marine >... | reverse complement strand
CCTGAGCAGTCCATCGTTTACTTTTTCTCATCTGTGCTGATTACCCGTCTTTTTTCGAGTTTCATGATCAATGAAGGCAATTCGCAACTCCTGGATACTTTAATAACAATACTAATTCTTGAGCCTTATGATTATTCGGTATTCTGAATGCGAAAATTATCATACCGTACCTCCATAGCCGATGGCTTTCAAGCATAAACCTTACATATTCTCAGATTCGTTATATTTATTGATAATTGAACTCAAATCAACGCTAAATCCATGAAAAAATCATTTTTGCCTAAAGTTTTCATCATATTATTGACTTCCGCACTAATTAGTTGCAATTCCAAAGAATATGATGAAGTATCCATAGATCTGTCCATTACTGGACAACCCATTGAAAAATATATCTACGGTCAGTTTATCGAGCACCTGGGAAGGTGCATTTATGGAGGGATATGGTCAGAAATGGTGGAGGACCGGAAGTTCTATTATCCGGTAAAGGAGAATTTTAACCCGTATGGCACTGCTTCAGATGAATTTTGGGGAACCGGTCCCTACAGCTACATGAATGCTTCACCCTGGCAGATCATTGGACCGGGAGAGCAAGTACAAATGGAACGGGAGAAACCCTACACCGGGGAACAATCGGTCAAAGTTCACGCTCCCGGGGACGGTTCTCCAGCAGGTATACGTCAATATGGACTGGCATTAATACAGGGGAAGCCATATACAGGCCGGATTGTAATCTCCGGGGAGGATTCATCCCTGCCAGTCGTAATAAATCTTCGTACAGATGACAACAACATCGATATTCCAGTGGAGGAGATCGGCCCGGAATTTCAGACATTTGAATTCAGATTCGAATCGCCATTCTCCTCCGACAGTGTGAGGCTCGAAATATTCAGCGAGGGATCAGGTACTTTTACCATCGGAACCCTGTCCATTATGCCGGCCGATAATATAAAAGGTTGGAGAAAGGATGTGGTTGCTTTGATGAAAGAGTTGGAGAGTCCTGTTTACAGATGGCCTGGAGGGAACTTCGTAAGCGGCTACAATTGGCATGACGGTATTGGTGACCGGGATAAGAGACCTCCGAGAAAAAATCCGGCGTGGAAAGGTGTTGAACCTAATGATGTGGGTATCCATGAATACATGGATCTCATGTACTTACTGGATGCGGAGGCTTTTATAGCAGTGAATACCGGTCTCGGCACCCTGGAAGAAGTCACAGAGGAGATTGAATACGTGAACCGCCCTGAAGATTCGGAATGGGGTAAAATACGCAGTGAGAACGGGCACCCGGAACCCTATCATGTGAAGTGGTGGGCAGTGGGCAACGAGATGTTCGGGTCATGGCAGTTGGGACACATGCCCCTCAGTGAATATGTAAACAAACATAACCTCATCGCAGAGGCCATGTGGAAGGTGGACCCGGATGCACGGCTGATAGGCGTTGGGGCGGTAGGAGAATGGAGCGAGACAATGCTTTCTGAGGCGGCCGATAAAATGAATCTGATCAGTGAACACATTTACTGCCGCGAACTGGATACAGTGAGTGCCCATATTGCTCAGATCGCTAATTCAGTGAAAAGGGTAGCCGATGCGCACCGGAAATACCGTTCCGAAATAGAAGGGCTGGCGGAAAAAGACATCCGGATTGCCATGGACGAATGGAACTACTGGTATGGGGATTATCTTTACGGTGAACTGGGAGTCCGGTATCATCATAAAGATGCTCTGGGGATTGCAAAGGGATTGCATGAGTATTTCAGGAATTCGGATCTTTTCTTTATGGCAAATTATGCCCAGACCGTGAATGTAATCGGGTGCATTAAAACAACAGCAACAGAAGCAGGATTTGCCACCACTGCCATGCCCCTGATGCTCTATCGAAAGCATTTTGAAACTATCCCGGTTCAGGTAAACCAATCTATCCCGCTGCTGGACGTGGCTGCCGCCATTTCCCCCGATCAGAATATACTCACCGTATCCATGGTCAATTCCGACGATCAGCCGAAATCCTTTCAGCTGGATATCCCGGGTCAGAGCCTCCCGAGAAACGGGAAAGCATGGATCATCCATCATGAGGATCCGGAAGCTTACAACGTTCCCGGTGAAGATCCGGAAGTCACCATCGTGGCATCAGACTACACCATGAAGAGGAACAGGATAGAGGTACCGGCATATGCAATTATGTTGCTCAGATTTGAGATATAGTTCATCTCATAATAGGATGCCCGAAGCAGCATCGTACCCTGATGACAAAAAAAATTCTTCAGCGGAAATGTAGAATTGGCCTGTTCAATCCGGAAAAACTGGATTGCCGGCAGCGGGCTCGTTTCTGCAAGGAGGCTAAAGAATAACTATTGAATAAGATCAAATCCATACCAGAATGAAAAATACTCATCTTCTGTTGCTTTTTTTTACATTAATGCTCGGGAACCTGCATTGTCTTGCTCAATCGGAAAACGTATTATGGTACAACCGTCCTGCAGAGTACTTTGAAGAAGCTTTCTTACTGGGAAACGGAAAGACTGGTGCGACCGTTTTTGGTGGTATTCAGTCGGACCGGATTTTTCTGAATGATGTGACCTTATGGAGTGGAGGACCGGTCGATCCGGAGGCAAATCCGGATATATCCTACCTGATACCGCAGGTAAGGGAAGCATTGGCCAGAGAAGATTACAGAACTGCAGAACAAATAAACAGAAAGATCCAGGGGAAATTCTCAGAATCCTATTCGCCCCTGGGCACCCTTTACATTGAACATAACCAACAGGGAACTGCCACCGGTTATTACCGCGAACTGGATATCGGCAAATCCCTTGCAACGGTCCGTTATGATTCGGACGGTGTGACTTATACCCGTGAATATTTTGTTTCCCATCCGGACAGGATCCTGATCATCCGGTTATCTGCCAGCAAGCAGGAGGCGCTGAATTTCACTGTTAAATTCAGGAGCCTGCTGAGGTATACAACTTCATCGGAAGATAAAATGCTTCATGCCCAAGGTTATTCCCCTTATTATGCATATCCAAGTTACATGGGAAAGGTTCCCGATCCCATCCGGTTCGATGAACTTAAAGGAACCCGCTTCTCCGCTGATATACAGGTGAAAAACAAGGGGGGCCAGGTGACTCTTTCGGATTCAACCATCACTGTAAGCGATGCGAATGAGGTAGTTTTGTACCTGTCTGTGGCAACAAGTTTTAATGGTTTTGATAAAGACCCCGTAAGAGATGGTTTGGAGAGCAGGGCCCTTGCAGCCTACCAGTTAAAAAGGGCATACAACCAGGACTATTGCACATTGAAAGAGAGGCACCAGAAGGACTACCAGGGCTTCTTCGACCGTGTTAAAATGGAACTGAACGGAAGCACCGCGCCCGATCTGCCTACCGATGAACGGTTAAAAAGATATGCACAGGGGAGCATCGACAATAGCCTTGAAGTACTCTATTTTCAGTATGGCCGTTATCTGTTGATATCCAGCTCACGGACCGAAGGGGTCCCGGCTAATCTGCAGGGAATATGGAATCCTTACATACGGCCGCCGTGGAGCTGCAATTACACCATGAATATCAATGCTGAAGAGAATTACTGGCTGGCCGAATGTGCCAACCTGTCCGAAATGCATCAGCCCTTCCTGACCTTCATCAAAAACCTGGCCGTTACAGGTAAACATACAGCAAAGGCCTACTATGGAGTTGATAAGGGTTGGGCTGCCGGCCATAACTCGGATATCTGGGCCATGAGCAATCCGGCGGGTGATCATGGTAAGATCGCTCCCAGGTCGTGCAGCTGGAATATGGGAGGCACCTGGGCAGTAACCCATTTGTGGGAGCATTACCTGTTCACAGGAGACGAAACATTCCTGAAAGAGGAGGCTTATTCCCTGATGAAGGGAGCAGCGGAATTTTGCCTGGCGTGGCTGGTAATGGATAAGCAGGGATATCTGATCACCTCCCCTTCCACCTCCCCGGAAGCGCAATATATTACCCCGGATGGATTTATCGGGGCAACCCTCTATGGGGGCACTTCGGATCTGGCTATGATCAGGGAATGCTTCGAGCAAACCATGAAGGCATCCCGGGTCCTGGAGGTGGATGCCGGTTTCAGGGACTCCCTCAAAACTGCATTGAATCGGTTACATCCTTACCAGATCGGTAAAAAAGGTCAGTTGCAGGAATGGTACTATGACTGGGAGGATGAGGAACCGCAACATCGCCATCAATCCCATTTATTCGGTTTATATCCTGGTCATCAAATCTCAACTGAAAAAACACCGGAGCTTGCAGATGCTGCAAGAAAAACACTGGAGATCAGAGGTGATCAAACCACCGGCTGGTCAAAAGGCTGGCGCATTAATCTCTGGGCCCGGCTGAAGGACGGGAACCAAACCTACAAAATGTTCAGGGAATTGTTGAGCTATGTTGAACCTGATGGCGCTAAACGATTTGCCTATAATGGCGGTGGTGGTACCTACCCAAATTTATTGGATGCCCACCCGCCTTTTCAGATTGACGGAAACTTCGGAGGAGCTGCTGGTGTGGTTGAGATGTTGCTGCAATCCGGGGATGAGGGGATATATCTTCTGCCGGCAATCCCTGATGCCTGGTCTTCCGGATCTGTATCCGGCATCTGCGCCAGAGGTGGTTTCGATATCTCGATGAACTGGAAAGATGGAAAACTGACACGAGTGGATGTTTTATCGAAAACGGGGAAAGATTGTTGTATACACTACGTCGGTCAAACAGCGACATTTAAAACCATTCAGGGGAAAATATATTCCTTTGATGCCGGCCTTGCAGAAAGATAAATTTCATTGGTATCAGAGCTGAATTGAAAGGATGACCATATATATGTATCTTAATATGCTGTTAAACCAATCTCGCCCTTATGAAAAATAGTCTCTTACTGATTCCTGTTCTGTTACTGAACGTAAGTCTTTGGGGGCAATTCCCCTATCAGGATCCTGATCTGAGCTCAGAAGACCGGGCCAGAGATCTGATTTCGAGATTAACCCTGGAAGAAAAAGCTTCCCTGATGTGCGACCAGTCAGATGCCATTCCCCGCCTGGGCATCAAAAAATTCAACTGGTGGAGCGAGGCATTACACGGGTATGCCAATAATGATAACGTCACTGTTTTTCCGGAACCCATCGGCATGGCCGCATCATTCGACGATGAATTGCTGTACCGGATATACGATGCCGTTTCTGACGAGGCCCGGGCCAAATACAACCAGTGGATACAAACAGGCCATGAAAACAAGCGTTTTTTAAGTCTCTCTGTGTGGACCCCCAATGTGAATATTTTCAGGGATCCTCGCTGGGGACGCGGACAGGAAACCTATGGGGAGGACCCGTTTCTGACCTCCCGTATGGGGATATCCGTTGTGAAAGGACTGCAGGGTCCGGAGGATGCCAGGTACCGGAAATTGCTGGCTTGTGCCAAACATTATGCCGTGCACTCGGGTCCCGAATGGAGCCGTCACGAACTGAATCTGAACCAGGTAAACCCGCGTGATCTGTATGAAACATATCTTCCTGCCTTCAAGGCCCTGGTCCAGGATGCCGGGGTCCGCCAGGTGATGTGTGCCTACCAGCGTCTGGATGATGAACCCTGTTGCGGGAACACCCGTCTCCTGCAACGGATCCTGCGCGATGATTGGGGATATAATTACATGGTCGTATCGGACTGTGGTGCCATTACTGATTTCTATAGCAGCCACAAGGTCTCTTCAGATGCCGTACATGCCTCTTCTAAAGCGGTTCTTGCCGGTACAGATGTGGAATGCGTATGGGAAAATTATCCTTTCAAGACCCTGCCTGTAGCGGTTGAACGGGGGCTGATCAGGGAAGAGGATATGGATAAAAGTCTGATGCGTATATTAATTGGCCGTTTTGATCTGGGAGAAATGGACGAAGATTCAATAGTTCCCTGGGCCCAAATCCCCCCATCCATATTAAACAATGAGAAGCACCGTCAGCTTTCCCTGGACATGGCCCGGGAAACCATGACCCTGTTGCAGAACAGGGGCCAGATCCTCCCCGTCTCTAAAAAGGTCAAAAAGATTGCCGTCATCGGCCCCAATGCCAGTGATGAGCCCATGTTATGGGGAAATTACAATGGGACCCCGGTACGCACCATCTCCATTCTCGAAGGGATAAAAACCAAGTTGCCGGGAAAGAGGATTCTGTATGATAAGGGGTGTGATCTGGTTGAAGATAAAGTGACCCGGAGCTATTTCAGCCAATGCTCCTTTGACGGGAAACAGGGATTCAAGGTAACCTACTGGAACGATCCGGAACGTAACGGAGAGATTACGGCCACGCAGCAAATTGCCAATCCTATTAAAAAGACCACGGCCGGGCAGCATGAATTCGCTTCAGGAGTCAGGCTTGAAGGTTTCTCTGCCATATTTGAAACCGAATTTACTCCCCGTGTAACTGAAGAAATTGTCTTTAAAGGTGGAGCGACAGGGTATTTTGAACTGCTGGTCAATGGTGAATCATTACAACGGTACAGCAATTGGCGCACCCTGCCTTCAAGAATTCCTTACAAAGTAGAAGCTGGTAAGACGTACAGTATTGAGATCCGGTACGCCCAGTTAAACAACTGGCAGGCCAACATCGAGTTTGACCTTGGGAAGGAAGTGGATGTGGACTACACAGACCTGATCAACAAGCTGAAGGGGATTGACCTGGTCATATTCGTGGGAGGACTTTCCGGTAAGCTGGAAGGTGAAGAGATGCCGGTTTCGTACCCCGGGTTTAAAGGCGGCGACCGTATAAATATTGAGCTGCCACCGGTTCAGCGTAATTGTCTGAAGGCGCTTAAAGAAGCAGGTAAACAAATCATCTTTATAAACTGTTCTGGTTCAGCGATCGCCCTGTCACCGGAAACCAAAACCTGTGATGCGATCCTGCAGGCCTGGTATGGAGGTGAATCAGGTGGCCAGGCCATAGCCGATGTCCTGTTCGGGGATTTCAACCCTTCCGGGAAGCTGCCTGTTACTTTCTACAGGAGTTCGGACCAGCTGAAGGATTTTGAGGATTACTCCATGAAAGGCCGGACCTACCGCTATATGTCCGATCCGCTATTCCCCTTTGGTTATGGGTTAAGCTATACTACTTTTGAGTTTGGTCCTGTAAGCCCGGACAAGAAGAGCATAATGCCTGATGAAACTGTTCAAATAACTGTCCCAGTTGAAAATACAGGGAACATGGATGGAGCCGAAGTGGTGCAGGTCTACATCCGGAAAGTGGACGATGTGGAGGGTCCTCTGAAAACCCTTAAAGCATTTAAACGCGCCCAAATGGCCGCCGGGGAATCAAAACTCATCACCATCGATCTCCCTCCCTCTTCATTCGAATTTTATAGCTGGGGCCAGCGAAAGATGATGGTCTCCCCGGGTGAATACGAGGTGTATTGCGGAAACAGCTCGGATGCAAAGGACCTGAAAATGACCAGGATCACAATACAATAGTATTTTTGGTTCCGGTCAATCCCTTAGGTTGTCATCTTAAGTTTAAAGTTTCATAATAGAAGTGTTCTCCAGCAATCAGAATGGTGTTATCATTGCCTGCAATACCTCTCAGGGAAACCGTTGCAACTACTCTCAGCTCATTGCACTGGGTGCAGGAAGGGAGCACCATCATCTTTCCTTCATCGCATATGAGAAAAAACTGGTCCCCCGGCTTATCAAAGAAGATATCATTTGGAATATCCGTCAGGAGTCCCTGGGCTCCCTGATCATCCGTGTAATTCAGATACCTTTCAGTCCATACTCCTCCCAGGTGTGATAAAAACAGTACGGGTGAACCATCACTTTTTACCCCTGTTACAGCAATCCGGTTTTCCGTAGCCAGCACTTTTGTGAATGAACATGTACCGTAATAGTCTGAGTAGACACTGTTAAAATCAAATATATCCCAGCTTATACCGCTATCTGACCTTAATATTTCACCTTCATCAGTCACTCCGAAACATTCTGTTGCTCCTGCTGAGACGGACACTACATTTCCTTTTAAGGGGAGTCTGATAATTCTAAAGGGACCATTCATATCGCTCAGTACTATATTGCCCCCATCGGCGCCGGCAATGACAATTCCCTTGAACAGAGCAAGTGAGTTTATGTTTTTACTGGTTCCACTGTCATTCTTCTTCAATATTCCATCCCCTGAAGATGTCATGATGGCACCATGATCTCCGGCTGCAACAACCTGCTGATTATATAACAGCAGGCCATTGAAACTTTCCCCGGGAAATTTCTCTGATCTTGTTATATTTCCTGAAACAGATATCCAGTCGATACGTCCACCCGAGCCGGCTGCCAGGAATCCATCCTGATATGCAATAACAGCCCGGTATCCTTCATGTCCAATTTCATTACCCGTACTGTTCCCGGGAAAGTTATTCATTCCTGGCAGCAAAACGAGATAACTCGTTAGTAGAATATACATTCTCAGGTTCAGATATAGCATCTGGCTTTCTCAATAATGTCCAGAAAAACAGGCTCAGCAGCGGTCCCGGTAAATAATCAATGCTGAGGAAAGTTATACAGATCCGTTTATTTCAGGCCGCTATTAGTGATCCTGAAATAATCATAGGAGACTTCAAAATCACCCGATCCCGATCCAGGTATCTGCATCCCCGGTCTTCTGAAAAATGCCGGAGCATCATCTTCGGATCCGTTACACACAATCACCCCTGCCTTTGCATCCTTGAGCAGGATATCAATCGTCCCAACATTATTGAAAGTCTTTCCGTCTCTGGAGTATGATCCCGTAATTGTCGTTCCCTTTCTCTCCAGTTTCAGGATCAGTGAGAAATCATTATCTGTAATCACGTCGGCACTTCTCATATTGACGATCGAATAGGAGAACCCATTATTTTCGATGATCATATCGAGGATGCCCCTGCGGGTTCTGAAAGAAAATGGGTTATTCCGGTAGACCAGTTTCACATAATTGTCATCATCCTGCCAGGCAATTATTCCTCCCTGCTCATTGGGAAAAGAAGGTTTTCTGGAAAAGGTTAATCCGGAGAGGATGGTCCAATCCGTATTTGCACTCTGCAGCAGGATATTCTCTGCTGTATTGGAAGCTCCTGAAACATCACCTTTTTCTCCCTTTATTACCAGTGAACCAGGAGCTTTTGACAGACTCCAGTTATTTTTATTTTCTCTGATCCAACTCCACTGACTGCCCAGTGTACTGCTCTTGAATTCGTCACTGACTGATTCGATTCCAAAATTGACCGCATAAACTTTCCTGTCTACTGTTATATCATCAATCAATGTAATGGTTGCAGTCCCCGGAACACCTTCTGCCTGGCTAATCTCTGCAGAAACAGCCTGATCAGCCGGGGTGGCACTTACCACAGGTGCCTGTGAGGATATACGTTTTACAAGGTAACTGTACCCGGATAAAGAAGGATCAAAACCTGGAATAAGCTTATTGTCCACAGCAATGGAGACAGGGCTGAGATCAGGCATTATTTTTACAGGATAGCTGTCCGACACTGTGTTATTACCAATAGTGACATGGGCGGTTATGGTAGCCACACCCACACCATTTGCAGTCACCAGCCCTTCTTCATCCACGGAAGCCACCGAAGGGTTATTGCTGGAATATACAATGTTTGCCCTGGAAACATCATAAAAACTGTCATCGGTCATTGCAGCCGTCACACTGGTCCGGGCACTGGAACCATTTCTTAAAACAACCTTTCCGCAATCTGCAACAACTGTTTTTAAAACAGGGATAAATTCACCATTCATTACAGCGGTCACGGACCCTCTTATATCTTTTGAAGACGAACCGACTTCAAACAGATATTTCCCCCGGTCGAAAGTGATTTTGTTCATATCCTGATCCCAGAACCAGAGATCGGCACAGCTGATCTGAATATCCACTGTTTTTGTCTGGCCTTTTGGGATGACCACTCTCTTAAAACCCTTCAATCTCTTGATCGGCCTTTGTAATGATGCCGGACTGTCAGGCGTACTCATATATACCTGTATGACTTCGTCACCGTCAAAATCACCCCTGTTTTTTACATCCACGCTTACCGTAAATTTATCCTGCGGAGCGATGGTGTTTTTACTTATTCTGTAATGACTGTATTCAAAGCTGGTATAGGATAGTCCATATCCGAATTCATAAGACACCTCCTTGTCGAAGTACCAGTAGGTACGGCCATTCTTATTGTCCTCCCCTCTGAGCGTATAATCTGTGATCTCAGGAAGATCGTTAACGGATCTATACCAGGTGGCATTCAGCTTTCCTCCGGGACTCACCTCGCCGAAAAGGATGCTGGCTATGGCATCCCCTTGTGCCTGACCGTTGTATCCGGTCCAGATAATACCGGGTATATTTTGAAGGTTTTTAAATTCTTCAACTTCTACACATCCCAGTGTCTGCATCACTACAATCGTTTTTGGATTGACAGCCGCCACAGCTTTAATAAGCTCGAGCTGGTTCCCGGGCAATAGCAGGGTGAGTCTGTCAGCTTCCTCGGTGGCCGTTTTTTCATCTGTTCCCACAAACACAACGGCTATATCGGCAGATGAGGCCAATGCAATAGTCTCTTCATCAATAGGCGCATCGGGAGAAGCCCTGTAAACCAGGTAGAGGGTCTGAGGTTCGGTCAGCCCCAGTTTATTTACCTTCACTTTCATAAGAGAACCGGAACCATAAACGCCTCCTGCCTCTGCTCCTGCAGCTACAGTAGCATTTAGTGAGGTAAGCAGGTTCCCGTCCGGAGAACCGATCCTTACCTCAACAATGCCCCCGTCAATGGGAATGTTTAAATGGATCCCAATGGTATCCACATCGGTCAGGTCAATATCCTCGTAAGCTGTCCAGGATCCATCGTCAATCGTTCTAACCTGTTCAATATCTCCCATGCCGGAACCAACCGTTATCCCCCTGGATGATGCACTGTACCTGGTAGCATCGAATTTGGAGATGGTGCCGTCGGATCTGTGTAATTCGAATCCGTCCACATAAAACAGGTTGCTCTTGTTAGCGGTGTTACCGCCGGAATTTTGTTTCACTTCTATGGAAAATCCCTTCTCTGCAATATATCTTTTAATTCCGTCAAGTGGAGAAATCATATTCTCCTGCGAGGGCCTTCCTGAATACGGTCCAAGCTCCACCTTATCTACCTGTGGCCCGATAAGGGCTATGGTTTTAATTGCAGCAGCCTCCAGGGGAAGCGCTTTGTGTTGTGTTTCAGCGGCCATCTCATTTTTCAGCAGAACAGGGGTTTTTGTGGCGATCTCCTTCGCAAGGGCCTTATTGGCTGGCGATCCTATTATATTGGGCTGAAATTGTGTGAAAGGAACCTTTTCGGGAGGATCAAATTCCCCGATTCTCATCCTGATGGTAAAAATGTTTAGAAGAGCCTTGTCCATATCCGCTTCCGTAATCAGACCTTTTTTCAAAGCCTCGAGGGCACTTGTCTGATAAACACTTCCACAGTCGGTATCTACCCCTGCCTTCAGCCCCAGTGCCGTGGCCTCTGCTGCTGTCTTCACATAATAGTGCCCCGTATAAATATCCTCAATTGCAGCGCAATCACCTGTAATATATCCCTTCATGCCATAGGTTCTTCTGGCAATGGTATCGAGATAGTATTTGCTTGCTGAAACCGGAACCCCGTTCACCGCATTATAGCAGGACATGATGGAAGGCAATTTATCTTTCTCAATAAGGTTCTTGTAGGGAGTCAGGTAAAACTCCCTCATATCCCTGGTATCCATATTGGAGCTGCTGACATGACGGTCAAATTCACTGTTGTTGGCAAAATAGTGTTTGCCACAGGGGACTGTTTTTAAATAACGGGCATCATTTCCCATCATCCCCCTGATAAAACCTCCGGCAATCTGTGATATCAGGAACGGATCCTCTCCGTAAGACTCCCCTGTCCTGCCCCACCTGGGATCACGGACGGGTTCCACCACCGGCGACCAGTAGGTAAGGCCAACGATTTGAGGAGAGTTGATGGCCCTGGCTTCATCCGAGATGGCAGTGGCTTCCCTCTGCATCAGATCCGGATCCCAGGCTGACCCAAGGGCCACACTGTTGGGAAATGAAGTAGGCGAACCTGCACCGGGACTTGGATTAAATCCCCCCATCACCCCGTGCAGGGCCTCACTCCAGACATTGAATGCGTTTATTCCCAGACGCGGAACTGCAGGCATGCTGTTGCCCAGAAGGCTTTCCTTTTCTTCCAGTGTAAGCCTCGAAATGAGGTCCGCAGCTCTTTCTTCAAATGAATAGGCTGTGTTGAGGTATATGGGATGATGCAGAATCTTTCCTTCGAAGCCGCCCGGGCTGTTGGAGGATAGCAACAGGATGAATCCCAAAGCTATCGACAGAAAAATACCTGTTCTCAGTAAATTCCTTTTCATGGTGGAGATGTTTAGTTTAGTATGGCTGTTTTAACAGTTTATTTTACTCTTAAAGGTACTGACGTAACAACGATTCACAAACTTTTTTCTTTGTGAAAAATGAACCGCCTTCCGGGCTTTGTCATATTCTGCACCTTCTGTTTCGATGCGTTTGTTTTTAGTATATTTGATCATAACATACCAAACAAGAGCACTCAACTCGTCCGGCTTTTATGAAAATTACATTATACTCAACTGTTCTCTAAACCAATAAATCCAAAATGCTCATGAAAAACTCAATGCTACTCCTGGCGGCAGTTTTACTCAGCAGTACTCTTTCAGCACAATTCAGGCAAGGCCCTGAATTGGAGCCACCTCCGGAAGGTTTTAAACCAGCCTCCACCAACACCTTTCTTGCACCCTATCCTGCAGTCAATTCACAAAGCCGTGAGGCCATCTTCAAGGTAGTGGCGCCGACGGCCCAGAATGTCCAGGTTGATCTTGCCGGCAAAAAATACGACATGATAAAAGACAATGAAGGGGCCTGGACCTGCACCTCGGATCCACAGGTGGTCGGATTCCACTACTATGCCATCCTTATTGATGGAGTTGCCGTGATGGACAGAAACACCACAGCATTTTTTGGAAGCAACTGGGAATCCTCAGGGATTGAGATACCGGAGGGACCGGAAGGGGATTATTACCGTTTTAAGAAAGAGATCCCCCACGGTCAGATACGGTCCATTTCCTACTGGTCCGATATCAATGGCATGGAACGATCTATCAATGTATATGTTCCCTCCGAATATGAGAAAAACCCCAGTAAAAAGTATCCGGTGCTATATCTGGTACATGGCTGGGGGGAAGATGAAAACGGGTGGTCAATTCAGGGACATTTGGCCAATATCATGGACGGGTTGATTGAATCGGGAGATGCAGTGCCAATGATTGTGGTCATGCCCAGCGGTGATATTAAAACCAATTCTGATGTCCGGGAGGCATCGGGCAACATTTCTGATATCTATGCCAATGACCTGATTCCTTTCATTGATAAAACCTTTCGCACTTATACCGATAAAGAACACCGGGCAATGGCAGGTTTATCCAGGGGAGGATTTCAGACCTGTCTGACTGTTTCGGGCCATCAGGACACATTTGCCTGGATGGGTACTTTCAGTGGATTATTTGTTCGCGAAGATGCAAGCATTGAAGATGCTTTTGATGGTTTATTCAAGGATGCTGAAGCATTTAACCAGCAAATGAACCTGTTTTTCATCAGCACCGGTACAGAGGAACGCAATCCCAGGGAATTGGTTGAAACCCTTAAATCGCATGGCATTGACAACATCGTTTTCCACGAATCACAGGGCACGGCACATGAGTGGCTCACCTGGCGGAGAGCGCTTAAGGATTTTGCTCCAAGATTATTCAAATAAAAAAACCAGGCTTTATGAAGAATATAGCATACATATTATTGGCAACGCTGCTTGGGCTTACCACAGCCTGTACAACACCTCAACCCGGACAGGTAAAGGTGGAAGGCGGATGGATACAGGGAACCGTTGAAAATGAACTAACAGTTTTCAAGGGGATCCCCTTTGCTGCCCCGCCAGTAGGTGAATTACGATGGAAGGCTCCTCAGCCGGTTCAGGAGTGGGAAGGGAACCTGGAAACAACAGCCTATGCTGCGGCTCCCATACAGGGCATGGCTCCTCCTTCCGGAAAAAGCGAGGACTGCCTGTACCTGAACGTTTGGACCCCTGCCACAGCGACAGATGAACCCCTGCCTGTCCTTGTTTGGATTTACGGTGGCGGATTCAGTATGGGAGCTACTTCCATACCGGTGCATACCGGTGAAAATCTGGCAAAAAAAGGAGTGATCGTGGTAAGTATCGCCTACCGTGTTGGTCCGCTGGGTTTCCTGGCACATCCTGAATTGACCGCTGAAAATCCCAAACAGGTTTCAGGCAATTATGGTATACTGGATATGATTGCGGGTCTGGAATGGGTTCAGAAAAACATTGCGGCATTCGGTGGTGACCCTGGTAAAGTAACCATTTTTGGGGAATCTGCCGGAGGAATAGCCGTCAGCATGTTATGTGCTTCTCCACTGGCCAAAGGCCTCTTTCATGGAGCTATTTCACAAAGCGGCGGATCATTCGGTCCCCCGCGCCCCACCACCTATCCGGGTGAAAATCTGAAACGATTGAAAACAGCTGAACAGGACGGACTGGCCTATGCTGAAAGGGCCGGTGTCTCCTCCCTGGCTGAATTACGGGACATAGAAGCAGATTCGCTTCCCGGTGGATTTGGCATGGGCAGTGCGTGGCCCATCATTGACGGTTATGTGATCCCGGACGACCAGTACAAGCTCTATGAAGCCGGACAATATAACGATGTGCCGGTTTTGATCGGTTACAACTCCGATGAAGGACTCAGTTTTACCAGGGTAAATACACCTGAAGAATACGTCGCAGGGGTTGAGGAACGTTATGGGAAATTAGCTGAAGCATTGGTGGAAGCTTACCCGCCGGGTTTGGTTAACGTCCCCAAAACAGCCCGCGATCTGGCCCGTGATGCGGCTTTTGGATGGCACACCTGGATATGGGCACGCCTTCAATCCCAGACCGGAAAATCAAAAGTATATTATTATTATTTCGATCAGCACCCCGATTATCCGGAAGATTCGCCACAGTACGGACATGGCTCACCTCACGGACAGGATGTTGCATATGTTTTTCTGCACCTGGATCCGTCAGATCCGAAAACCTCACCATCCGATCTTGAGATTTCGGAAGCTATGGCAACCTATTGGACCAACTTTGCCAAATATGGCGATCCCAACGGAGAGAGCGTTCCTGAATGGCCTGCTTTCAGTGTTGCCAATCCTGAGGTCATGTACCTGGGTCCCACTCCGCATCTAGGACCGGTTCCAAGCGCCACGTCGCTGGAAGTGCTTGATGACTACTTCGAATGGAGGCGCACCCCTGAAGGGGAAGCATGGGCAAAATAAGCATTTACAAAAGAAAAATTGATCGTATTTCATACGCTGCAAATCTGAAAAAACTCAATAAAATGAAAACAAACAGGAGACAATTCTTCCACGGCCTGGGAGCCGGGGCTGCCGGGCTAAGCATGCTTTCCCCGCTGACTTTAACCTCATGTGATTCAACTGTTGATGATGGAATGAAAGATGAAGACGGCCAAATTATTTTTATCGGGGATAACATTGCGTTGGCGGATACAACAAACGGGAAAGTCCGTGGATTTATCCATAAGTACATTTATAATTTCCTGGGTATTCCTTATGGGGCAAATACCACCGGTAAGAACAGGTTCATGCCACCGCAGAAGCCGGAACCATGGACGGATATCTACCCGGCCGTTTACTGGCCCAATGCAGCGCCCCAGCTGCTGGAAAACTTCTATGCCAACCGCTACCTTGCATTTACCGACTACTGGCATTATGACGATGTAAGCGAAAATTGCCTGGGGATCAACGTCTGGACCCCGGGTTATAGTGACAATACCAAGCGGCCGGTGATGCTATGGATACACGGGGGAGGATATACAAGCGGAAACTCCATTGAGCATCCGGAATATCACGGGGAAAACATGAGCCGGAGGGGAGACATTGTGTTCTGCTCGCTGAACCACCGGCTCGGTCCCCTGGGTTTTGCAGATTTTGCCGGGGTCGGGGGTGAAAGATACGCTGCATCAGGAAATGTGGGCATGCTGGACATTGTTGCAGCTCTGGAATGGATACGGGATAATATTTCTAATTTTGGTGGGGATCCTGAGAATGTGACCATCATGGGGCAGTCTGGTGGCGGAGCAAAAGTGTGTACGCTCACCGCCATGCCTTCAGCCAAAGGATTATTCCATAAAGCAGTGGCCCTGAGCGGGACCTCGCTGAATGCTGCTGACAAGGATTATTCCGAAAAACTCGGCTCCTATATACTTAAAGAGGCAGGGTTACCAGCATCGCGGATTGATAAGCTGCAGGAAATGCCATGGCGTGATTACTACGTCCTCGCCAACAGCGCCCGAAGGAAATTGCAACAGGAAATGAATGTATCCGGATTCCGGGGAGGATTTGGCCCTGTAGCCGATGGGGTAAGCATCCCGGAGCAACCCTATTTTTCCGGTGATCTGTCTTCGGATGTTCCCATGATATTTTGCAGTACTTTTTATGAAAGATCGCCCAGTGCATTTGACTCGTCCCTTGAAGAAATCACTTTGGATAAGGCAAAAGAGCTCACCGGTACGATCAGAGGTTTTGGAGGCTCACTGGCCGAAAAGGGTCCCAGGGTGATTGATGCTTACGCGAACAGCTTCCCCGACAAAAAACCTATTGAAATCCTGGCCATGGCGATCAGCAACAGGCAGAACACCATTCGAACCATCGATGCCAAGTCCGCTCAGCAGGCACCTGCTTACCTGGCCTGGTTTGGTTGGAACACACCCATGTTTGACGGTAGGCTGAGAGCCTTCCACACCATGGATATTTCCTTCTGGTATTTCAACACGGACGTTCAGATCTCTCACACAGGGGGTGGATCCAGGCCTAGAAAACTGGCGGCAATGATGTCCGATTCCATGGTGCAGTTTATGAAAACGGGGGACCCCAACGGAGGCGGACTGCCCGAGTGGCCGGCATACACAACAGAAAAGGGAGAGACCATGATCCTGGATGATGTATGTGAAGTGCAAAACGATCCGGACCGGGAAGCAAGAAAATCGCTGTAACTATGGCTTCATAGGAGTATGATCCGGCGATTCCCGCATTTCCCGGACATATTTACCGATATTTGTCACATTGTCGATCCAGATGCCATTGGCGGGATCCGAGGCGTACCGGCAAATGGAATCGATGGTAGGAAGAAGTGAGGTTTGTCGGCCTCCTTCATTCATTTCGTGACCTGCAAAGATCAGCCAGGCTCCCTGGTTTCTGGCTTCTTCGATCAGCTGAAGCGCTTCCTGAAAGGATTTCCCGTCGAGCTCCATACCATTGAGACGGGCCAGATCGCAGTATTCAGGATCATTGGGTCCTTCATTCATCCAGTTCCTGCCAGTTTCGAATCGCTCTGCCACCAGGGGCACGTAACTTTTTGTATCTACTCCCCTGCCCACGAAGGTCTGGCCACAGGAATAGGCAAAGGATGAAGGCCAGATCCCCAGCACTTCATGGATGAGAACATTGGCTGAATCGAGCTCCTTCGCCATCTTCTCCAGGGTATACTCTTCCAGAGCCTTGTCCCTGGCCCAGGGAAAATTCCCGGAGCATGGATGCACCAGGGTATGATTACCTATCTCGTGTCCGGATTCAACGGCCTTCTTCCAGTCCGCCATTCTTTCAATCATGGGTTCCGGAGATACGTAAAATGTACCTGAAACATTGTATCTGTTCAATAAAGGTATCCCTTTGTCCACCTGGCTGTAACGGGCATCATCAAAGCTCAGGCTAAGCGCCATCTTTTTGTCATCTGGCCAATGGAAAGCAGTGCCGGAAGAACCGGTGCCCTTGTCATAATCCTGCGCGTGGACCAGGTTTAGAATCAGTATCAGGCTGGAAACAATACATATGAATCTTCTCATGGCCGGGATATGAACATCCATTAAAGTTAAGCATTTTGGACGCAAATGGCTCATCTCGGGCATGCATTGACCCCTTTTGCAAAAACATAGTATATTATCTAGCTTTGTCATACGATGAATCCCGTCTTCCTATTGAATCCAAATCAGGTTTGATTAAACTTTATGTCCCATTGAAAATCTAAACTTCAATAGAAAAGTACTTACCAAAACTAAATATATGAAATCTACCCATCTTTTAGGTGTCGTATTTATTGCAGCTTTGCTGGGAGCCTGCTCAGAAAAAAAGGTGACTTCTTCAGCCTTGCTTCAGCACGAAGAACAAATCGACAGCCTCATCATGCAAATGACGCTGGAAGAGAAAATAAATATGCTTCATGCGAAATATATGTTTGTTTCCGCCGGTGTGGAACGGCTGGGTATTGCCGATATGATCTATGCGGATGGGCCATTCGGGATCCGGGAAGAGATG
>Ga0055451_10000336_pt1 | contig 18484 bp, 17 predicted proteins | sample China_Galinas_PW_3_FD_57745 | JGI IMG/M metagenome (GOLD analysis project Ga0055451, IMG submission 57745) | Wetland microbial communities from San Francisco Bay, California, USA, that impact long-term carbon sequestration - China_Galinas_PWB_D2 | ecosystem: Environmental > Aquatic > Marine >... | reverse complement strand
GCAGGAAGAAACGCCCATGAGGATACTCGCCATACACGACGGACACACCGCGACGGCCTGCCTGATGGTGGACGGCGAGGTCGTCTCGATGGTCTCCGAGGAACGCTTTACTAACCGGAAGAACCAGGGCGGCTATCCCGCGCAGTCGGTGAGCTGGATACTCGGGCAAAACTCTCTCAAGACCGCCGACATCGACCACGTGGTCTTCCCGCACCTGATCTCCCCCATCGACTACGCGGTCTCCTATGGCACGCACCACTCCGTGCGCCATGCGATATTTCATTACGCAAACGTGCTCGTGCCGCGCTCGATAATAGGCTCGCACGCCCTCGTTAAACCCTACGTGGGCTTTTTCAGGGGACAGAGAAAAAACACCGTCATGCGCCTTGCGAAGGAAAACGGTTTCCACTCGGGCAGGGTAACGCAGGTGGAGCACCACGCCTCGCACGCCTACGGGGCCCTCTACGGTGCGGGCTTTCACCGCGAGGGCGCGCCGGTGCTAGTGTTCACGCTCGATGGCTCGGGCGACGGCATATCGGGCAGGGTTTCTCTCTGGGATAAGGACAAGGGCATGACCACGCTTCATGAAAACCCGAGCTTCCACTCCGTGGGCGAGCTGTTCTCGCGTGTCACGCAATTTCTCGGCATGAAGGCCGGCGAGCACGAGTACAAGCTCATGGGCATGGCCCCCTATGTGCCGGACGACAAGTCCGAGCGGGCCTTCAGGCGTTTTCTATCCTATCTCGACTTCGACCCATCGACGGGCGGGTTCGTTAACCGAAAGTACTTCGGGCAGGCCATGCTCGACGTGCTTCGGAAGGACTTCGCCTTCGAGCGCTTCGATAACATATGCGCGGGCATACAGCGGCACTACGAGCACGCCGTCACGCGCTGGGTGAGGCACTGGGCGCAAAAGACGGGTATACGCAGCGCGGTCTTCGGCGGCGGTTGCTTCATGAACGTGAAGTGCAACATGCTCATCGCCGCCTTCGACGAGTTCGATAGGGTTTATTTCTCGCCGAGCGCCGGAGACGAGTCCACCGCCGTGGGCGCCGCATACAAGGTCGCCGCGGAGATCGAAAAAGACGTGAAGCCCCTTGAGTCCCTCTACCTCGGGCCGAGCTTCAGCGACGCGGAGGTGGAGGCCGCGCTTCAGGCGCACGCCCCGGAGCTTCAGTGGGAGCGTCACGAAGATGTCGAGCGCAAAGTGGCCGAGCTCTTAAGGGACGGGCACATCGTGGGCAGGTTCAGGGGCCCGGCCGAATGGGGCGCGAGGGCGCTTGGCGGAAGGAGCATACTCTGCCGCGCCGATGACCTCGGCATCATCCACAGGCTTAACAAATCCATCAAGAGCCGCGACTTCTGGATGCCATTTGCCGCCTCCATCCTCGAAGAGGACGCCGACAGATATATAGTCAATCCAAAGCAGCTTTCTGCCCCGCACATGATACTCACGTTCGACACCACGCCCGAGGCCCGGAAGGATATCGCCGCGGGCCTTCATCCCTTCGACCACACCTGCCGCCCGCAGCTCGTAAGCGCCGATGCCAACCCGTCGTACCACCGGCTGCTCGAGCACTTCAAAGAGCTGACGGGTTTCAGTGGACTGCTCAATACGTCGTTTAACCTGCACGGTTCGCCCATAGTGGGCACGCCGGAGGACGCCGTGCGCACGCTCATGGGCTCGGGGCTCGACGCGGTGGCCATCGAAAACTACGTCGTGCGAAGAAAGGCCGCTCAGTGAGGTTCGCCCTCATAAACCCGCCTTATCCCGAACTCGTGCTCAGGTGCGGCTACTGCTCTACATTCTCAAAGAGCGATTACTACTGGCCTCCGCTGGACCTGATAATACAGAGCGGCTTCATGGACCGCGCGGGCCACGAGGTGAGGATATTCGATTTCAACATCGCGCGTACGGAGCGCGGCAGGGCCCTCGACGAGGTCGCTTCCTTCGCGCCCGACGGCGCGTTCGTGCTCGTGGGCGCGGGCTCGTGGAAGTCCGACGTGGCGTTCGCGGGCGCGCTCAAGGAACGGATGCCCGGGCTGAGGATAGTCGTGAGCGGCGGCCCGCCGCTTTATAACCCCGAGGAATTTTTAAAACAGTTCCCCGCGCTCGACGCAGTGCTCATGGACTTTACGCAGGACGTGGTTCGCGGGTTCTTCGAGGGAGGCGCCGCGCCGCCCCATTTGTCGTACCGAAAGGACGGCGGAGTGGTGACGGGCGCGCCGAACACGGAGAAGGAATTTTCCTATCCCCCCGGAAGGCACGACCTCCTGCCCCTCGGGCTCTACCGCAACCCCTGGCGCACGGGGAAGTTCACGGTGACGCTAACGAGCTTCGGGTGCCCCTACTCCTGCACCTTCTGCAACACCACCGGCGTGCCGTTTAAGTTCAGGCCCGTGGAAAACACCATGGAGGAGCTGAGGGCCATAAAGGCGATGGGCATTGGCGAGCTCATGTTCCGCGACCTCAACTTCGTAAACAACCGCGCGAAGACGCGCGAGCTCATGCAAAAAATGATAGACGGACGACTCGGCCTGAGCTGGTACACCTGCGTGCGCGCCGACATGCTCGACGACGAGACACTCGGCCTAATGAAACGCGCCGGGTGCCACACGCTCCACATAGGCGTCGAGTCCGGAAGCGAGGAGATCTTAAGGCACTACCAGAAGAAGGTGGACCTTAAACGCATCGAGGAGGCCTTCGCCCTCTGCCGAAAGCACCGCATTAGGACGCTCGCCTTCTTTATCATAGGGCTGCCGGGCGAGACCCCCGCGTCGATCGGGCAGACCATAGAGTTCGCGAAGAAGATACGCTGTGACTTCGCGTCGTTTAACATCGCCTCTCCGCTCTACGGCAGCCTCCTTCGTAACGAGTGCATCGAGAAGGGCTACATAAGCTCGCCCGAGGGGCTCGAGGAGCTCGAGACCTCGTTTCAGGAGATAAGCATCGCCACGCCGTTCATAACGAAAGAGCAGCTGCACGAGGGGCACCGCCGCGCAAGGCGCGAGTTCTACCTCAGGCCCTCGTACCTGCTATCAAGGCTGTTCTCTATCAGGAGCGTCTCGGACATAAGAGTGCTGTGGCGCATGGGCATGCCCGTGCTGAGGGGAATCATCAAGGGAGAATGAACCCCCAGTGCGAAACGACCGCATAAGAAGGAAGAAGACGCCGAAACGGACGCCCGGCAAGACCGCGGGCGATATCGTGCGGGAGTTAAAGGGCATGAGCACCCGAAGCGACTACCGCGAGCAGTCCCTGCGCATTCACGGCCTCATCTGCGCCAAGTGCGGGCGGGAATTTTCCGAGAAGGACAGGCACCTCCTTACCGTGCACCACAGGGACGGCAACCCGCGCAACAATCCGCCCGACGGCTCCAACTGGGAGAACCTCTGTGTGTACTGCCACGAGGACGAGCACTCCCGCGGCCGCCTGGGCGATTACCTCAAGGGGGAGTAGGGGCAATGTGCAATATCGTATGGGAATCCTTAGATTGCTTTATCGATTTATCCGGAATAGAAGGTGATACGCGTTAATGAGTTCGAAGGATCAGGAAATAAAAGCTAATTTGAATAAGCTTGCGCGAGGATTATTGCAAAACGATTTGAATGGAGCATATCAAAGTTACCGCGAGATATATAATGAAGGTCCAGTCGCCGTGCCTTATGTAAGCAAAGTGATTTTGGAGCATGATTGGCGGCACATTAAAGAGAAAGGGAAAGTCCGCTACTTAGGAGGTCTTTACAGCTTACTTCGTGATATAGATGAAGATTACGCGAAGGAGATTTCAACACAAATAATTAATAGCGGTTGTGACAACGCCATCAAAAGTCTATTAAATTCGCTCAATCGCTTCTCCTCTGAAGATTATGTCAATTACGAAGTTGCGGGGATTAAAGTATTTGAGCACAGGGGGCTGGGTTCTCCGCTACGGATCAGGCCTCGACTTGAGCAATGGATAATGGAAGTGCCGGAGGCAGATGTCCGCGGGATAGATAGAATTTATGTCGTCAGAGAGGAAGAACAAAACTATAGCGGATTATTTCGTCCTGTTTTAAATGTCATAACTATCGTATGGTATGACAGGTATTCTAAATTCAATCCACTGTCTTGGTTAATGCTTAGGTTTATAAAGCATACATTCTTTCATGAGCTAGGTCACTATCATAATGAGCACACCTTTGGAAACGACGTCGAGCAGGAAAGGGAAGCCGACGAATATGCATCTATGCGTATGTCAATATCACATCCGATATCCAGTCTGCTGATACGGGCATTAATAAAGTTAAAGATAATTAAGAAGGAAAGTGAGTGATGGTTAAGAGGCGAAAAGGATGAGTAGAGTGTTAAGGGTATTTATCGTCGTCGTTTACGTTATGGTGCTGTTCGTTCCGGCGGCGTACGCGCAGGAGGACGGGAAGTGCACCACCGTTCACAACGGGCCGATAGGCATATTCATCGATCCCACGGACGAAGAGCGCGAGGCGATGAAGAAGAAGTACTCCGCCGAGGATATGGAGACCATCTACGACGACTCGATGTGGTACGACTACGAGGCGAACAAGTTTCTGCACAAGCTGGGCATACCCACCTGCTCCACCACCGAGGACAGGCACGAGTTCGCCGCCAAGGACGGAAAGAAATTTTCACTCGACGCGAAGTGCAGCTACTGGTGCCTTATAATCTGGAACGGCAAGGAAGAGCCCATGCTGATAGATTCGATTGACATAGATCTCTACGAAGACTACCTGAGGGTGGGAATAGAAAACGGAGGAGACTAAGCGATGGACAAGAAGCGCGAGGAGGGCGTGAACACGAGGTGCGTGCACTCGGGCACTTGGGAGGACGCGGCCACGGGGGGCGTGAACTCGCCCATATTCACATCGAGCTCGTACCTGTTCCCGAACCCGTCGGGCAAGGCATACTACCCGCGATACTTCAACCTACCCAACCAGGCGGCGGTGGCCTCAAAGCTCTGCGCGCTCGAGGGCACCGAGGAGGCCATTGTGCAGAGCTCCGGCATGGCCGCGATAACCGTGGCGCTATTCGGGCTTCTTAAAAGCGGCGACCACGTCGTATTTCAGCCAGACCTCTACGGCGGCACGCACCACTTCGCCGTGACCGAGCTTGAAAGGTTCGGCATCGAGATGACATTTGCGAAGGGACGCAGCGCCGAGGACTTCGCGCGTGAGATGAGGGACAACACCCGAGTGCTATATCTCGAAACGCCCTCGAACCCGCTATTGAATATCGGCGACCTCAGGGAGGCCGCATCGGTGGCTAAAGAGCGCGGCGTGATAAGCATGGTGGATAACACATTCGCCACGCCCGTAAACCAGAGGCCCGCGGAGCTGGGCATCGACGTGGTGCTCCACAGCGGCACGAAGTACCTCGGCGGCCACAGCGACATCAACTGCGGCGCCATCGCAACGACGCGCGAGCTGATGAAGCGCATCTTCCCCGTGGCCGTAAACCACGGCGGCACGCTCGACTCGCAGGCCTGCTACCTGCTTGAGCGGAGCATGAAGACCCTCGGCCTCCGCGTGGAGCGGCAGTGCGCAAACGCCATGGAGCTCGCCCGCTTCCTCGATGCGCACCCCGGGACGGGCAGGGTCTATTACCCGGGGCTGCCCGCGCACGAGGGGCACGAGACGGCGAAGCGGCAGATGTCGGGCTTCGGCGCGGTGGTCTCCTTCGAGGTGGAGGGCAATAAGGCCGACGCCAACGCCCTGCTTCAGAGGCTCAAGCTCATAACGCCGGCCGTGAGCCTCGGCGGCATAGAGTCGCTCGTCTGCATCCCGGCCGAGACCTCGCACGCCAAGATGACCCCCGCGGCGCGCAAGGAGGCGGGCATAAAGGATACGCTCGTCCGTCTCTCCGTGGGCATAGAGGACGTGGAAGATTTGAAGCGGGACCTCTCGGAGGCGCTGTCACTATGAGTTTCGGCGAGAGGTTAAAAGGCGCGGTCATCGCCATTGTGGTCTGCATACTCTCGGCGCCGATCGCGGTGGGAATCACCATCGCGCTCCTTCCGCTCTGGCGGTGGGTCGAGGCCACCTTCGGCGTGGAGAGCGTCGGCCACTCCGGCCCGGCCGGGTGGTGCTACCTGGCGACCTATATCGTGTTCCTAATATGTGTAGCGTTCATCTGGCACGCCGCAATGCGACGAGCGATGAGGGTTAAGTGAATTATGTAATAGGAGCTCGGTCCATGTTTCTTAAATATTCAGAGACAGATGCTGGTAACTTGTTGTTCGCATCAGGATTCTCCCACACATAGTTTCTAGCGCCTTCCCCCTTAATCCAAGTGCTTCTAAATAAAATACCGCGTAGTTTTCTTGATTTATTTATGAAATCCTCCGTGCTGTTGTAGCCTTTTTGCTTGAAGAACTCATCATTTTGTTCACCGACAAAGCCTCTAATTGATATGAGCGCGTCAATCAAGCTGTCTTCATCGTGAGCCCAAGTATTTGTATTAATTACAAGCATATTTATCATGTCGGGAATCGCTTGTCGAAGTTTATCTATGATGATGTCTCCAAATTTATTTTGCTCCTTCCCTGTATATGGCAGAGGGAACACCCCACCTCCATTCCAGGAAGTGTTATTAAAATTTCTTTTCATTGATGGTTTAATTAATTCAAGTTTAAGGTCATTTGCCCCTTCAATTGGATAAATTCGATATCTTGTAGGTTTGTCGTATTCGAGTATCGCTTCTACTCTTTTGATAGTCTTTCCTATGAAGTCAACAATTTCATCTTCCAAATGTTCCATTTTCTCGATTAACGACGAGCTTGGATTTATATAAATAAAATTAGCGCCCAAGTGCGATGGGATTTGATAGACACGCTTTGCGATCTTCCTTTCTATTTGCTCCAAGCGATCACAGAACTCTGATTCTCGAATCCTTGCAACCTCGAAGTTAAGTGGTAAAGTTTCTTTATAAGTGATCTTAAAGTCAGGAGCTTGCTGTGAAGTTCCATATGCTTCATACTGAACGTTAAAATCGTTATTTAAAAGGAGCAAATATGGAATTTCTAATTCAAACCGAATGTCTTCAATATCATCTTCAGTTTCTGCACCTCGCACCTTCTTTCGTATTTTGTTTTTATATTCATCTATAAAAGCTCGAAAGCGTTTGCATGTCGTTGTCCAGTGCTGAAATGCACGACAAATTTTACTGTCCTCCGGGGTTTCTTCGAGGACATATTTTATGAGTTTGTCAGTCATGCCCCTCATTTCCCCAGCATTCGTAGCACCCGCGTGAGGATGTTGCCCAGTGTGTGGAGCTCTCCCTTCGTAAGCGACGCGCGGCCGAGGAAGTGCTTGATGATGACCGGCACCTTGCGCGCCGTGACGTGCTCGCCGTCCTCGGGATAGCCCACGCGGGTCAGTATATCGCGGGACTTCTGGACCACCTTCGCGGTCTCATCGTGAGTGGCGAGGGCATCGTCCCCGTCGCCGCCTCCCGCTGACTTCACCCTCAGCTTTTCGAGCTCGTAGGCCACGACCATCACGGCCTGCGCGATGTTGAGCGAGGGCTGGGGCGAATCGGTGGGTATATTAATAATATAGGCGCACTCCTCCACCTCGTGGCTCAAAAGCCCCGTGCGCTCACGTCCGAAAAGAAGCGCCACCCGGCCTCCCCGCGCGGCGGTCTCCATGACCTTTTGCACGGCCTCCTCGGGCCCGACGAACTTGCCCCTGCGCTTTCCGGTGCGCCGGCTCGACCCTACCACGAGGGCCGCCCCCGCTATGGCCTCCTCGAACGATTCATATATTGTTGCCGATTTGAGAACATCCATCGCGTTGTGCGCGAGGCGGTCGGCCTCGGCTTCGGGGTCGAAGGGCGGGTTCACTACCGAGAGGTTCTTAAAACCCATGTTCTTCATGGCCCGAGCCGCGGCCCCGATGTTGGCGGGCTCCGTGGGCTCGACGAGCACGAAGCTGACAAGTCGTTTCCAGTCGCTCATGGTGGTATTATAATCGCAAAGCGGTTTTTTGGTGGAGGGTATATCTCGATGGACGGAACGAGGCGTGCCGACATAAGGCCCGGCGCAAAGGTGGCGATAGTCCAGAAGCACCACCAGCGCACGGGCGAGCTCACCGAGGGCGTGGTGAAGGATTTACTCACCAAGTCAGCCACACATCCCCATGGCATAAAGGTGCGCCTCGAAAGCGGAGAAGTGGGAAGGGTTAAGGAGATAAGGGGATAAGGGCCCCCGCAGCCGCTACTGCTAAAGCTCCTTGAGGAGTATGACGGCGTTGTCGAACTTGCCGTCAAGGCTCATCAGGTATCCCGGGATTCGCGTGACCTCCGAGAATCCGACCTTAAGCATGGTCTCGATGGAGTCCCGCTCGCCGTTTTCCGCGAGCACCGAGGAGAGGTACTTGAGCTTCCTGGCCCTGGCAAAGATGGTTATCTCTTCTATGATCTTGATGCAGAGCCCCTTGCCCATGTAATCGTCGCGCACCACTATTCGCAAGCGGCCCACGTGTCGCGACGGGCCGAAGGGCCTCTTGTGGAGCGTGGCGTCGGCCACTATCTCGCCCTCGTGCTCGGCCACAAGGGGGAGGATGAAGTCGTAGTTGAGGTTGTCTATCCAGCCGTCGATGACCTTCGGGTCGGTGACGTCGTCGTAGAGGAACTGACGGGATTCGTCGGTGAGGGTGAGAAAAAACCTTTTAAGCGCGTCCCGGTCGGCCTTGGCAAGCAGCCTCAGCGTGACCTCTGTGCCGTCCGTAAGTTTTACCGTGTTTCCCTTTGGCATGCTCGGCGCCTCGCATCAGAAGTATTTGGTAGCTACTATTCTAATACATCCGGCGGATCAGCCGCCCAGGCGGTGGAGTTTCATGATGTTGGTCTTGCCTTCGCCGCCGATCGGAGCGCTGGCGGTAATGACGACGCTCTCTCCCTTGCGGGCGAGCCTCTCGCGAAGAAGCGTCCTCTCCACCGCGGCGAATACGCGGTCGGTGCTCTTAAGGAGTTTCATGCGCTTGGGCACCACGCCGCTATAGAGCGCCATCCTTCGCATCACTTCCTCCGACGGGGTGAACGCGAGTATCGGCACGCGCGGTCGGTGCTTGCTTAAAAGCCTAGCCGTAAAGCCCGAGTGCGTGAACGCGACCACGTACCGTGCGCCGATGTCTCGTGCGGCCTCCACGGCGGCCTCTGCCACTGCCTCGGCATAGGTGCCGCGGGCGTCGTAGTCGGGCGCGACGTCGCGGGCCTCCTCTGTCTGCCTGATGATGCGGTCCATCATCTTAAACGCGCGGAGCGGGTAGCTGCCGGTGGAAGTCTCGGCCGAGAGCATGAGGGCGTCCGTGCCGTCTATGACCGCGTTTGCCACGTCTGTGGCCTCGGCGCGCGTCGGGCGCATGTGCTCGGTCATGCTCTCGAGCATCTGTGTGGCGGTGATGACGATGCGCCCCCTGCGGTTGGCGCGGTCGATCAGCGACTTCTGTATGAGCGGCACTTCCTCGGGCGGCACCTCCACGCCGAGATCTCCGCGCGCAACCATGATGCCGTCTGCCTCATCGAGTATGGCGTCTATGTTTTGGAGCGCCTCGGGCTTTTCAATCTTCGCTATGACCGGAACCGACTTGCCCGCGCGCCTGATGTATCGCTTCACCTTCACGACGTCCGCGGCCTCGCGCACGAACGACACGGCCACGTAGTCCACGCCCATCGAGAGGCCGAAGGCGAGGTCGCGCCTGTCCTTTTTAGTAAACGACTCGGCGCTTATGCGCACTCCGGGCAGGTTCACGCCCTTATGGCTCGTGAGCACGCCGCCCTCAACCACCTTCGCCCTAAGCGCGCCGCCGTGCTTGCCCGTCACGCGAAGCTCCATGTATCCGTCGTCCAGAAGTATGCGGTCGCCGCGCCGCGCGTCTTTGGCCAAATTTGGGTAGGAGATGGTGATCACGTCACCAAGGCAGGGGCCCGTGCCAGGCACGAGCGAGACCTCGTCGCCGCGTACGAGTTCCATGGCGTCGCCGGAGACCTCGCCGGTGCGTATCTTTATTCCCTGCAGGTCCTGGAGCACCGCAACGGTGCGGCCCGCGCCTCGCGCGAGCGAGCGCACGGAGTTAAAGATCCTTTTGTGCGAGGCATGGTCGCCGTGCGAGAAGTTCAGACGGGCCACGTCCATGCCGCCTTCGACGAGAGAGCGAAGCACCACGCGCCCCTCGGAGGCGGGCCCTATGGTGCAGACTATCTTTGCGCGGCGTTTAATCTCCGAGAGGCGGCTCATGCGCTAAGTATATCAGCCGCGGGGGGGCATTTCCATAAGCGGGCATACATTTTCATTGACGGTACTCTTTCTTTGATAAGAACGTCCGGCTCATCGAGACGAAGACCACGGCCATGAACACGAGGCCCAGCAGGGAGAAGAAGTAAACGCAGTACCGCGCGAGCCCCCCGTCGAAACAGAACCTGACGATGTTCCTGCCGCCCTCGAGCATCACGGCCTTAAAAGCGTAATTAGCCCGGGCCACTGGCACCGGCCTGCCGTTTACGAATGCCTTCCACCCGGGGTACCATGCGTCTGCGTAATAGAGCCAGGCGCCTTCGCCCTCGGGCAATGTGACCTCGGCCTCAAGCTCGTTTGCGCTAAAGCGCCTCACGTTTACGACACCCGCGTCCGGCTGCGATTTCTTTACTTCGCTCCACGTCTGCCGCAGGGAATCGGGCACATCGTTAAGAACGATTCGCTCCCCCTTGCCGGGCTCGGTCAGGTATCTTTTTGATTCGGCGTCGGACGGAGAGAACACAACGTCGCTTGCGAGCCGCAGTTTCGGCTCGGTGCAGCCAAGCGCACCGGTTAAGGCGAAATTGTCTGGTATCGTGAGCTTCCCCTTGCCGGTGGTGCCGCCTTCGAGCCTCACCAGCTCGGCCACTCGGGCGCTTACGTAATCGAGCTTCATGTGGGGGACGCAGGGATCCCACTGGATGAAGTTATACGAGAAGGCGTAGTTGATTATCCAGCCACGCGGGTCCTCGGTCATCTTCGTATATGGGTACTGAAGCGGAACGCGCGCGAGAGCGGCCCTCTGCGTGGGCGGGGCCATCGTCCTTTCAGGCTGGAAGCCGTACTCGTGCACCATGACCGACTCCCGCGCGTACCTCAGCCCCTGGGCGCGCTCCATCGCGTAGAGCTCGTAATCCACGAGCCCCTGAAAGCCGAGCATCTGAAAGCATATGCCCGCGACCACGAGCGCCGCAAAAAACCTTCCCCGCGGCATGTATCTTCTCAGAAGGAGCATCGCCGCGAGAAACAGGACCGTAAGCGCGGCATAACCCGCCGCCACGGAAGAGAGACGTCCGGGCATGATAAAGCTTGCCGCAAGCACGCAGACGGCGCTTCCGAGTATGACGAACACCGCCACCGCGACCGACGCGTTCGTGTAGTTAAACGTATCATTCTCTGTCGATTCGCCTTCTGGCCGTGCCCTGTTCAAAAAAGCATCGAGGCCGAACCCCGCGAGTATGGGTATGAAGAGTTTAAAGCCAGCGACCACGTAGCCTATGTGGCGGAAGAACTTCATCAGGGGGAAGTATTCGTAAACGGCCTTCGCGAAGAAAGTGCGCTCGCCAAGCGAGAGGAGCGTAAGCACGGCGATCACCGAGACAAAGGCGGTTACGCGGGCGTCCCTCGTCCGAATGAAGACGAACACTATAAACGATAGCGCAAGAAGCGGCAGGAGCCAGTCGATGACGGTGGCGATGGCGGATTCCGGCGGCGGGCCGGTGACACGCGCGCTCATGGCCCACCAGAGCACGGCGGTGCCCACCACGAGGAGGGTCGCAATCCCCGAGGCAAGGAGGAAGCGCGGGCGCGCGAATAAATAGACGATAAACAGGAGCGGAATGAGCCCAGCGTAAATGGTGATGCTTCCGCCTATGAACTTCCCGAATGGCACGACCAGCCCCGTAAACTCCGTGTACTCGAGATAGCCGTAAGTGAAGAACGTCTTAAGGTCCACCACGTAGCTAAGCGGGTCTCTCGCCGCGCCGAGGCCCTCCACCATGTCCACCGAGGCGTTCCAGATGTAGTAGAACGCCGCAAGGGCCAGCGCGGAAAACGCTATGAGAGCGATGCCCTGCGCCCAGTCGGCACGGGGCTGACTGAGCACGCCTTTGAGCTTTCCGAGATTCGCCGCCACCATGAATACTGCGATGACCGAGACCTCAAGCGTAAGCAGCGAGACGACGTAAGGCATTACGCCGATGAGCGATATGCAGAACATCGCCATGGCGAGCCCGAGGTCGCGGAGCCTCAAGCCCGAAAAGAACCTGAAGCCGAAATACAGCACGAGCGGGAGCATCGAGTAGACCCTGAAGTTCCACCATATCTGTAGCACGAGCATGCTGCTCAGGGCCGCCGAGAGGCAGACGAACAGAACCGTCGCCCTGTGGCGGAAGAGGGACTTGCAGAGCAGGTAAGTGCCGTAGAGGAAAACGAGCTGCTCGAAGTAGAGCGAGAGGTTGAACAGAAACAGCGTGTCGCGCACGCGGAGGCACCAGCCCACGAGCCCCGTGAATATGCCCGCCGGCGAGAGGGCGGTTATCATCGGGTAGTAGGCCTGCACGCCGTAGCGGCCGAAGGGCTCCCAGAGGGGGAGGCCGTTATGGAAGAAGAAATCGTTGTAGAAGAAATAAAACGCGTTGTACGCGTAGTTGGTGTCGTGCAGGGGCTGAACCGCGCCCGAGAGAAACGGGACGTTGACGAGCAGTAGCACCCCTGCCATCCACGCCAAAGACCAGTCCCTGCCGCGCTTCACGGTAGGCCTATCCGCTTTCAGCATATCTCATGCACCGGCTTTTCGGGTAACCCTCATGAAAGGCCTTTCGATGACCGCATAAGAGAGGGCCGCGATAATTATGAAGGCCGGGAAATACAGCCCCAGCAGGGAGTAGAGATCGCCCCGCACCTCGGGGCCGGTCAGCAGACGGGTCACGCCGTCGTGGCCGTTGAAATATATCCCGAAGTTAGTGGCGATGATTATGCCGTGCCACATATAGATGCTGTACGCTATGATGCCGATGAACCTTAGCGGATAGACGCTCAACCTGTTAAAGAGATCCGGCATGCTCAGCATTCCGAGCAGTATCATGGCGAACCCGTAGCCGAAGCCCAGTGATGTGAACTTCGTATCAAGTGAAAGGTCCAGGCCCACGGGGCGGGAAATCGCGTCCAGCCCCATAGAGATAAGGTCTTTGTTATGGAAGACCTCGGATGCGCACAGAAACGCGCCCAGCGCCAGAAGGAGATACGCCCATACGTTCTTCATCCCCTTCAGGCGGACGGCTGTCATCGAAGCGACCGCGCCGAGCACGAAGTATCGCATGAGGTGAAGCTCGCGCGGGGCGGTCTCGGTTATGAGCGACAGGACCACCAGCGCTATGACGGCCAGGTGCATCCTGAACTTCCCCGCGGCTATGTACCAGACCGGCAACAAAAGGTAGAAGAGCACGAGGACGTATAGGAACCACGCGGGCGGGTTTATGTATCGCGGATAGCCGAAGACCTTGAGCATGAAAACATCGGCCAGGACGTCCTGCGGCATTAACGCGCCGCGCTCTACGTAACCCATCGCCAGCGCGAAGAGCGCCGTAACGAGAAACAGCGGATAGATGCGAAGGAACCTCGAGACGTAGAACGCTTTCAGCCCCGAAATGTTGATCTCGGAGCGCATGAGCGAATTGCATAAGAGAAATCCGCTGAGAATTGCGAATACCGCCACTCCCTGAAACCCCTGCCGGACCACCTTGATGCCGATGGCGTTATTAAACGGCATGAGCCACTGCCACGTATGGAAGCTCGCTATCGCCAGTATCGCCATGCCCTTAATAACGTCGAGGAAGGCTATGTATTCGCCGCTCGAAGGTACGGCCGGCGAGAAATAATCGCGCACGCGCCTCCGCAGGCGGGGGCTCAGGACTACTGCGGCCAGGCACAGGTAGAAACAGGCGGCGCTCCAGAAGACAAACGGGAGAGCGGCCTCGAACGAGGCGATCTTTGAGAAGAGATCATTCATATAATTCGTTTACCGGGCCCCGGAATTGGGGGTAACGTGGTCATAATTTATAACATTTACTGCTAAAGTGCAATTGTCCGAACGGGGATGGGCCGCGCGACCTTACAGAAACGGCGCGAGGAGGCACGTGGCCCCGTCGCGCAGCTTGATGAGGAGCGGGCGCGTGTTGACCTCGCCGAGCGTCACCTCGCGGGCCCCGGCTATCTTTGCCTTGATGTGCCCGTCGATGGAGGCGGCCAGCGCGGGGTCGTAGCACTCCACGCTGAACTCGAAGTTGAGCCTGAAGCTACGCGCGTCCCAGTTGGCCGAGCCAAAGAGCGACCACTCGCCGTCCACGGCCATGAGCTTGCTGTGGTCGAAGGGTGGCGGAGTAAACCACACCCGGCAGCCGTGCTCAAGCATTTGGTGAAGAAGGTGCATGGAGGCCCACTTCATAAACGGCAGGTTGTTCTGCCCGGGCAGCACTATATCCACTTCCACGCCCCTCAGGGCCGCGAGATTCAGCGCCTTGATGAGCGCCATGTCGGGCGTAAAGTACGGAGTCATGATACGCACCGACGAGTGCGCGGCGCCGAGCGCGCCGTGCACCACCATCTGGAGCTTTCCGAAGTCCTCGTGCGGCGCGTCGGGAATGCCGCGCGCAAGCGAGGCGCCCGCGTCCTCAAGCTGCGGGAACCATTCGTCACCTTCGAGCTCCTCGCCCGTGCAGAACGCCCAGTCCTCGGCGAAGACCTCCTGGAGCTGTGTCACCATAGGGCCCTCCACCTTAAAGTGCGTATCCATGAAGGGACGCCGGGGGTTTTCGTTCAGGAGAAGACCCTCGCGGATGTTCATTCCCCCGGTGAAACCAAGGCGGCCGTCCACGACCATCACCTTGCGGTGGTTTCTCAGGTTCACGAATGGCAGCCTCAGCGGGCTCGCCGTGGGCAGGAACTTGGCAACCTTCGCGCCGGTCTTCCTAATGGTACGTGTTATGGGAGGGAAGGTGTACTGCGCGCCCACGTCGTCTATTATGACGCGCACCTCGACGCCGCGCTCCACGGCGCGCGCGAAGGCGTCCACGAACATGCTCCCGGCCATATCGTTATCGAAGATGTAAGTAGTGAAGTTCACCGTACGCTCGGCGCGGTCAATGGCATCTATCATCGCCGGGAAGGCGCCGTCGCCGTTTATAAGCGGGGTGATGCTGTTGCCGCCGACGAGCGGCCTCTGCACCACCGTCTCGGCAAGCTGCATGAAGGGATGGAACCGCTCGGGTATCCCGGCCACGGAGTCTCTTCTGGCGTGCTGAGCCGCATGCGGGCCGTTCAGAGGAGCGGGCCTGAGGGAGCGGGCCTTGCGCCTTATCATGTTGATGCCCAGGAGCGCGTAGAGAATTGCGCCGCCCACCGGGAAGAACCAGATGAGGCCCACCCATCCTATGGCGGCCTTTGTGTCGCGCTTGTGAAGTATGGCGTGTGCCGAGGCCACCACGGTTATGAAAAAGACCGCGGCACCGAGGATATGAGGCTCTATAGTCCTGAGATATCCGCCCATCGAGAGATAAATATACGCCGCAGACACACCGTCCACCGGAAAGAGTCTTCCAGCTCTGTCCCGGGACGCGCGCCGGCGGCTATAATTTTAGTATAGGCGTTTTGGGCCAAATACGCCATACTAATCTATGGTGGAATACTACCTGCATACATATGGTTATCTTGCGATCGTGGTGGGCACGTTTCTCGAGGGAGAGACGATACTCATAATCGCGGGCTTCCTCGCGCACCGCGGCTACCTCTCGCTCTCGCTCGTCATGCTATCGGCCTTCATCGGAAGCCTTGCCGGAGACCAGATGTTCTTTTTCATCGGGCGCTTCAGAGGCAAGCCCTTCCTCGAGCGGAGACCCTCGTGGCAGCCCCGCGCCAAGAGGGCGAACCGTTTGCTCATGCGCTACCAGAACGTGCTTATCGCGGGGTTCAGGTTCATCTACGGCATGCGCAGCGTAACGCCTTTCGTGCTGGGCATGAGCGACGTTAAGACGTCGAGGTTCGTGCTCCTCAACGTCCTGGGCGCCGCTGTGTGGGCCGTGGCCATAGCCACAGGGGGATATCTGTTCGGCGCGGCTCTTGAGGCGCTGATGGTGGACGTGAAGCGCTACGAGCTCGTCATCGTGGCTGCCGCCGTGGCTGTGGGAGCATCGCTATGGGCGTGGCAAATAATCCGAAGCAGAAGGGCTCTTAAGAAAAGATAGCGCCGCGGCTCAGTCTAAAACCACTTCTTGCGCCTGAAGAAAATTACAAGCGAGATGCCCACCGCGGCCATCAGGCCGAGGACCGCGAAGTACCCGTAATGCCACTGTAGCTCCGGCATGTACTTGAAGTTCATCCCGTAGAGGCCGGTGATGAAAGTCAGCGGTATGAAGATTGTCGCGAATATGGTGAGTATCTTCATCACCTCGTTCAGGCGGTTGCTGATGCTCGAGAGATAGATGTCCAGCATGCCGGAGACGAAGTCTCGCTGCGACTCCACGGTCTCTATCACCTGTATGGTGTGGTCGTAGAGGTCGCGGAGGTACACTCGCGTGGACTTCGCTATGAGCGGCGATTCCGCGCGCTCAAGGACGTTCAGGACCTCGCGCAGCGGCCATACCGAGCGCCGCAGGTCCACGAGGCACCGCCTTATGAAGTGAATGGCCCGCACCGTGCCGCCGTCCGGCCCGCTCACTATGTCGTCCTCGAGCTCTTCGGTGCTCTCGCCCAGGCCCTCGACTATGCCGAAGTAGCTGTCTACTATAACGTCCATGAGCGTGTATGCAAGGTAGTCCGAGCCCTGCGTGACGACCCGCCCGTGCTTGCTTATGCGCACGCGCACCGGGTCGAAGGAGTCGCCGGGCTTTTCCTGAAACGTCATGACGTAGTTCTTGCCGATGACGATGCTGATGTTCTCGATATCTAACTCGCCGACTTTAGCCGCGGCGGAGGATTCCTCGTCGTCATCGTCGTCCGAAACGGAGACGGGAATGAGGGCGTGCGTCTTCAGCGCCACGAAGATATAGTCGTCGAAGACCTCCACCTTCGGCCTCTGCCCGGTGTTGAGGATGTCCTCCACGATAAGCGGATGCAGGCCGAACGCCCTGCCCAGTTCGTCCACCTTCTCGGCGTCGTGGAGGCCCGTGACGTTTATCCACGTAACGGTGGGCGTGTCCTTGTAGGGCAGGCAGTCGCCTACCGCCGCGCCTTCCTTGTGCGAGACCTTCTCGGCGTCGTAGTCGATGATGTCGATGGTGAACTCGCAGGCCTTCTGCTCGCCCACGAAGACGGGCGCGCCGGGGGGCAGGCCCGCCTTCTGCGACCTCTTTCTCACGAGCCTCAGCATCGGCTCCACCACGTGTTCGAGCCTGGGCCCTATCGACGGCATGTCAGAGCGTCCTCCACCACAACATACTACCATCACTTAAGGGCGATTCCAAGCCCGAAGGGTGTTATTAAAAGAAAGAGGGCGGGCCCATTAATGGGCCCGCCCTCTTGTTATCGTGTCTATTTAAACCAGCGGTCAGTCCTTGGGGACCTCCATCTGCTCGGGCTCGCAGAGCAGTTCGGGCGACACCGAGACCTGGCTGCACTTCTTGCACTTAAAACGCAGCGTGTGAACCTTGTTATGGCAGAAGTCGGGCACATGCAGGGCCTTGATGCCGCACCAGTCGGCCTTCTGGACCCTTCCCGTAGGTTTGCAGAGCTTGTCTGCGTCCAGCGCGACGGCGCCGCAGTTGCCGCACATGTATGCCTTTGTCTCCTTTGGAACCGTTTGGTGGTGCTTCTTATGTCCCATGACGTGATGCTCCTTTCTCTATAAACTTATTTAATGATTTCCATAACCAATCATGTGGTTGCTATACAAGTTTATAATAACCCCCCCGAAAAGGGCAACACGAGGCGCGTAAACGGCGGGCAGAGAAAGCCCGCGCGCACTGAGGAAGCGCGCGCGGTAAAAAGTGGTGGTGTGCTGCTACCTGGCGTCGTTGAGGGACCAGTTGTAGTCGGTGCCCCTGAAACGCTTTTCCTGTGAAAGCTTATCGCGGAGCTCGGGCTTCGCGTACTTCTTGAGGTGCTCGAGGACGCCCGCGTAGTTGCCGCCGAAGTCGCTCATGAACCATTTATAGATGCTCGAGACCTTTAGCTTGTCGCCGTCGAACCAGACGCCGCGCGGGTTGTTGATGTATTCCCGGGCCCCCCTGTCGAGGAGCTCTTCGGTGTTGGCCGCCGTAAAGGCCTCGGGCTGGAGGTTCGGGCATCCGAGCGAGGCGCAGTTGACCGAGTAATGCGTGCGCGGGTCTTTCCATATGGGGCGGAGTATGCGGTGCTCGATGTCGTCGAGGCTCACCTCCACGCCGTCGACCTTCGCGATCTTCGCGCCCCAGGGGCCGTCTGAGAAAAGGCCCGGCGAGATGTCTATGTCGCGGATGCTC
>Ga0055451_10000335_pt1 | contig 18484 bp, 9 predicted proteins | sample China_Galinas_PW_3_FD_57745 | JGI IMG/M metagenome (GOLD analysis project Ga0055451, IMG submission 57745) | Wetland microbial communities from San Francisco Bay, California, USA, that impact long-term carbon sequestration - China_Galinas_PWB_D2 | ecosystem: Environmental > Aquatic > Marine >... | reverse complement strand
CCACCATGCACGACGTATGCACCGTGCTCGGCACAAGCTACTTTTCGGCCGGCCTTCTAGCTTCTAGCGGACGCCGATCTGGGCTTCGGCGAGGCCCGAGAACGCGATGCCGAGGCTGTTGGCACTCGTGTCCAGGATCAGGAACTGGTCGAACAGCTTCGCGCCCGCGAGCGCCGGCATCGCCGGGATCGGGACCGCGAGTGTCGCCGTGCCGTTCGTGGTGGGGGCGACGACGACCACGTCGAGGCCCGTGTAGAGCCGGCAGCCCGAGGCCCCGAACACCGTCAGATCCAGCGGTAGCGTGATCGCGCCCCAGTTCGCCTTCGACAGGCCCAGCGATGCGAGGACGGGCGCGGCGGCCGGGACCGGGGTCGCTTCGAGTATCATCGTGCTGTCCGTCCACGGGAGCGCGGCCCCGTTTAGCACCGGCAGCCCGGCCGAGGACTTGCACGCCGTTCCTGTGAACGTGAACATCGCCGGCTTGTCGGTCTCGTAGATCCACGTGTCGTCCTTCATCGGGAGCGCGCCGGTGTAGCCGCCGAAGAAGATCGTCTTCTTGAGCGCGGACACGTAGCCGATCGACGGCCGCGAGCGTGGTCCCGGACTCGTGACCTTCTTCTGCGACCACGCCTTGCCGTCCCACTCCCAGGTGTCGGACCTGGGATAGGAGTTGTGACCACCGTAGAACACGACGACGTCGCGGAACTCGTCGTAGACCATGCCGGGTTCGACGCCGCTGGTCGGACCGCCTGTCTGGGTGACCTTCGTCCAGTCGGTCCCGTCCCACTTCCACATCTCGGTCGTCGGCGTCGCGGTCGACGAAGTCGTCGTGCCGCCGTAAATGAGGATCTCCTTGGACGTCGCGATCGCGACCATGCCCATGCGGCTCTTGATCGGAGGCTGGGTCTTCGGACTCAGCTTGATCCAGGTCGCGCCGTTCCAGGCCCAGGTGTCGTTCAGGTTGCCGGTGCCGTAGCCGCCGAACAGCAGCACGCGGCCGTTCGCCCAGTCGTAGGCCATCCCGGCCCAACGGCGGGCAGCCGGTGAGACCGCGGGCGTCTTCTGGGTCCAGCTCCCGTTCGCGTAGACCCAGGTGTCTGCGAGGTTCTTCTTGTTGGCGTCCTGGCCGCCGAACACCACGAGTTGGCTCCTGCCGAAGTCCCAGCACGCCGAACCCCAGCGACGCTTTGCCGGGGACCCGGCCGCGCCGTCACTCGTCAGCTTGACCCAGGTGTTGACCCGGTAGCTCCAGAGGTCGTTGTAGAACGTGGTCCCGTTGGCGTTGCCGCCGAAGACGTAGAGGTTGACGTTGTCGGCCGCGAACTGGGTGTTGCCGCGCGCCGAGGGCTTGGTTCCCGGGCTCGCCTTCTTCCAGTCGGCCTGAGCACGGAGCGTCGGCCCGACGAGGAGCGAGCTCGCAACCAGCGCGAGCGTCAGGTGGAAGTTGGTAACGATACGCATTGCACTTCTCCGTTCCGAGGAATACTGCTTCGTGGGTGGTTGGGGTCAGCGGACGCCGATCGTGGCCTCGCCGAGGGCCGAGAACAGTGTGCCGAGCTGGTTCGCGGGCAGCTCGATGATCAGGGCCTGGTTGTAGAACTTGACGCCGGCGAAGTCCGTGGTCGCGGGGATCGGCAGCGCGAGCTTGGCCGTGCCGTTCGCGTTCGGCGCGACGAGCAGGAAGTCGAGGCTCGCATACAGCGTGCAGCCGGTCGCGACTACCGAGAGATCGAGCGGCAGCTTGAACGATCCCCACTGGGTCTTCGAGATACCGAGCGCGACGAGCACGGGCGCGGTCGCGGGCACCGGCGAGACTTCGAGGTGCAACGTGTCACCGGTCCACGGCAGCGACGTCGCGCTGAGCTTCGGCAGCCCCGCCGAGCTCTTGCAGGCCGTACCGGTCACCGTGTAGTCAGCCGGCTTGCTCGTCGCGTACTGCCAGCTGTCGTCCAGCATCGGCAGCTTGCCCGAGTAGCCGCCGAACATGACGGTCCGGTGCAACGCGGAGACGTAACCCATCGCCGGACCCGAGCGTGGCCCGGGGCTCGTCACCTTCATCTTCTTCCAGGCCGTGCCGTCCCACTCGTAGGTATCGGGCTTCGGCGACACGTTGTGGCCGCCGTAGAACACGATCCGGCTGCGGAGCTCGTCGTAGACCATGCCCGGAGCGACGCCGCTCGTCGGGCCACCGGACTGCTTGACCTGGGCCCAGTCCTTGCCGTCCCACTTCCACATCTCGGTCGTCGGCGTCGCGGTCGACGACGTCGTCGTGCCGCCGTACATGACGATCTCCTTGGTCTCCTTGATCGCGACCATGCCCATGCGGCTCTTGATCGGGGGCGTGGTCGAGGGCGTGAGCTTGACCCAGTCGGAGCCGGTCCAAGCCCACGTGTCGTTCATGTTCTTGGACCCGTAGCCGCCGAACAGCAGCACGCGGCCGTTGGCCCAGTCGTAGGCCATCGCGGCCCAGCGCCGCGCGGACGGCGACGAAGTCGGCGACTTCTGCGTCCACTTGCCGGATCCGTAGACCCAGGTGTCCCCGAGGTTGTTCTTGGCGGCGTCCTGGCCCCCGAAGACGACGAGCTCGTTCCTGCCGAAGTCCCAGCACGCCGAACCCCAGCGCCGCTTGGCCGGTGAGCCGGCGGCATTGTCGGCGGTGAGCTGGACCCAGTTGGCGCCGCGATAGGCCCACAGGTCGTTGAAGAACGTCGTGCCGTTGGAGTTTCCAGCGAACACGTAGAGGCTGTCCGAGCTGGCCGCGAACAGCGCGTTCCCGCGCGCGGACGGCTTGGCGGCGGGGCTGAGCTTCGTCCAATCGGCCTGAGCACAGAGCTCGGAGCCCACCAGGAGCGAGGTTGTCAGGAAGGTCAAGACGATGCCGGATCTCGATTCGTTGCGCACTGGTGACTCCATTCAGGGAAAACAGAAGGGATGGGCGGCCCCAATCGGCCCTTTGCCGCCCGGCGCGTTTTTTTCCAGCGAATCGGGCCGAATCGGCGCCGTCTCGCTCGGACCTACCCTCCGATGGCCGTCACCGGACCAGCTCGTCGAGGTAGCGCTCGAAGCTCTCGACGAACGCGGGCCAGCCGGATTCGGCGCCACCCTTCCTGGCCAGCTCCTGCAGGTTCGGATCGTGGCGCCAGACGTGAAGGGCTTCGCTCGCGTGGAGAATCGACAGCTTGCCGGCGTTCACGTCCGCACGGATCACGGGGAGCTCGCGCTTCAGCCACGTCAGCGCGAGGGACGCGAGGCGTTTCCGTTCGGCCTCGTCGATGCTCTCGACGTCCCGGCCCTTGCCCGCGGAAGCGGCGGCGGCCGCAAGCGCGGCTTCCGCGAACGGGCGGAACGGGGTCTTCGCGTACTTGTCCGAGTCGAGCAGCGGCTCGAGCAGCCTCACGGCGGTTACCGGCAGGTGCTTTCTGCGTGCGACCATGCCGAGGAGCGCGCGCTGCGCTGCGTCGGGCGGCCCGCTGCCGGTCTCGAGCACGCGGTCGAGTCGTCGCTCCGCTTTCAGGAACTGCCGCGCCCGCTCGAGCCAGGCCGCCGTCGGGCCGCGCGGCTTCCCCTGCGCGACCGCGCGTCGCTGGCCCTCTTCGAGCGCGGCGACCGCTGCGCGGAACTCACCGTGATCGATCAGCGCGAGCCCGAGTCGGCCGTGTGCTTCGGGCGACTCGGGTTCAAGCGCGACGGCCCGCCGGGAGTACGGCAGGCCTTCGTCGAACCGTGCCTCTCGGCACAGGAGCATGCCGAGGAGAAGCGCCGTCGATGGGTCCTCCGGGAGTCGCTCGGCTGCGAACCGCAACGCTTGGATGGCCTCGTCGAAGCGGCCGACCCGCATGTAGGCGAAGCCCAGGAACGCGCGCGGCCGTCCCGACTCTGGTGCCATGCCCTTGGCCTGCTCCAGAACGCGGATGGCCTGGTGGACGTCCTTGAGCCCGTCCATCAGGTAGAGCCCGAGGTCCACGCGGAGATGGGCGTCGTGCGGCCGCGCGGCAACGGCCATCCACAGGGCGTGCACCGCCTCGCGGGCGGCTGCCGGCTCCTTGCGGTCGAGGTGGACGGCGAGGTCGTGGGAGACGCGGTAGTCGCCCGGATACCGATCGTGCGCCATCCGCAAGACGCGCAGCGTGTCCGACTTGGCCCTCAGCCCCCAGAGGCAGCGCGCGAGGATATCGAGCGAGATCGCCGGCCGCTTCGAGGTCGAAGCCTGCCGTGCGACCGCGCGGAGCGCGGTCACGTCGCGCTTCTCGTACGCTTCGCGCAGCATCACGCGCCAGGGATCCGGATCCAACTCTCTGACGAGCGCTGCCGGGATCTTCCATGCGTCCGGCGTCGGGATCCGCATGAACCGGCGCAGGTACACCCAGGTGTCGAGCGCGCCGATGATCGTCGGGTGCGGCGACAGTGCGTGCAGGTGCTCGAGGGTCTTTGGCGTCGGTGGCACGCTCGCGTCGATTCCGGCGGCAGCGAAGGCGGCCGAGAAGTCGTTCTCGATCCTGGTCGCATGGAGATCGTCACCGGAGTGAGGCGAGATCTCCTCGAGCCGCTGGATCAACGCGAGCTCGCGCGCCGCCTGCCCGTAGGCTTGGTCGATCTCCGTGGCGAGCGACCGGGCGTGCTGCACGTCGGACCCGTCTCCGTCGGGGGTCTCGGCGATCGCCAGAGCGCGCCGAGCGGCCGCGGCCGCGGCCCGATAGGCATCGAGGTCGCTGTCCGCTTCGGCCCGAGCGCGGAGTTCCTGGGCCTCGCCGAGGGCCCGGTGCACGTCACGGGCGACTGCGGAGCGGCGCCGCTCTCGGCGGCCGGCGGTCCCGACCATCACGACCGCGACGATGACCACCGCCGCGACGATCGATCCCATCAACGCGATCCACAGCCGCCGCGACGCCTGGGCCGCCGCGGCCCGAAGCTCCATTGCCCGCGCATGCTCTTCGATGCCTTCGAGGTGGTCGTTGAGCCGGTCGGCGACCTCGCCGGCATCGCTCGGTCGCTCTTCGGGCGCGAGCGCCAGGCAGGACAGCGCGAGCGTTACGAGCGCCTCGTCGCCGCCGCACGCGTCGAGCCGTTCGATGGCGTTGGTCAACCGGCCCTCGGCGGCCATGCCGATGACTTCGCGCTTGGTTTCGCCGAGATACGGAGGCTGGCCGGTCAGGATCTCGCAGAGGATGGCGCCGAGACCGAAGACGTCGGTGCGCGGTGTCAGCTGTTGCTCTTCCCGCGCTTGCTCCGGAGCCATGTAGGCCGGAGTGCCGCCGCCTCGCGTCGACGACGACGTCGTCGCGGTCACGCTCTCGGCCGGCGTGACGCGACGCGCGAACCCCCAGTCCATGAGCTGCACCTCGCCGAACGCCCCGACCATGACGTTGTGCGGCTTGACGTCGCCGTGCACGACGCCTTGCGCGTGGGCATAGGCGAGCGCGTCGCAGACCTTGACCAGGATCGCCAGGGAATCGCGGCGTCCGTTCGACCGATCGTCGCGGCGGCGCAGCAGGCTCGCGAGCGTGTGTCCTTCGACGAGCTTCATCGTGAAGTACGGGCGGCCGTCGTCCAGCTCTCCGATCTCGTGTACCGGCACGACGCCCGGGTGGGTCAGCTGGCTGCAGAGCCGCGCCTCCTCCTCGAACTTGTGTCGGAGCTCGGGGTCTTTGGCATGCCGCGCGCGGATCACCTTGATCGCGAGCTCGCGCCCGAGCTCCGCATCCTTGGCCCGATAGACGATCCCGACGCCGCCCCGCCCGACGAGCCCCAGGATCTCGTAGCGCCCCAGCCGCTCGGGACAATCCGACTCGGAGAGGACGTCGTCGGTCTCGTCCTGCTCGTTGACGCTGTCCGAACGGGCATTGCGAAACGCCGAGTGAAGGAAGATCTCGAGTTCCTCGTCGACGTCGTCCTGGGGATCGCGGATGGAGTCGTTCGTCATCGGAGTCGGCTCATGGCTCGGGAGAAGCGACCGGGGGTCGCGATTCGATGCACACCGGCAGACTCCATTAGAAACGAAGAAACGAACAGCTCCTGTCTCGGCTCTTTGCCGGCCGGCGGGTTTTCGGCGGGGAGAATCGGAGAATTGCGCGTGGCCGTGTGGCTCGCGTGAGCCGAGCATCTACAGCAGATCGAAGACCACGCCGCCTGTTCGGCTCATCGTCGCGCTGGTGGCGCTCGAAGAGGGCGCGAAGAACATCCGCGTCTGGATCGGCCCCGGCGCGCTGGGTGCCACCAGGTTCCCGTAGTTGGACACCACGACGGTTCCTTGGTACACGCCGAACGCCTGCATGCGGAAGTTGATCGTCGGAAAGACCGGCACCGGGACCGTCACGTGCACCTGGCCGAGCGCGTTCGCCAGGCCGAGGAACAGGACGACATCGAGCCGAGGATACAGCGAGCCCAGCGGTGGCTGCGGACACGGAATGGGCACGGGGCCAATCGGGGCGAGCCCCACGATGAGCCCCTGAATTTGACCGGGCGAGCAGTTCCAGAGATCGATCGTCCACGGTCCGGTGGCCGCACCGGAGTTGTCTAGGGTACTGAACATCCTGGGGTCCGGTGGAATGCAACCCGGACCGATTCCACCAAACGGACCGCGCCTGTAGCCGAAGTCGTGGAAGTCGCTGACCGTCAAGCCGGTCGCCGAGTTGCTGAGAACCTTGAGCTGGACGATCAGGTCATTGAGGTTGGCCTGATAGGTAAACGGAACCGTGAAGGGCACCGAAACGTCGAACGCGGCCGGGCGGGTAGCGCTGCGCCCGCTCCACACCGGCAGGTTCACCGTCGCGTTGAAGACGGTCGTCGGGGACCCGATGAAGTTCGATGCGAACGTCGTGCCGGCCGACGACACGTTGCCAAGTCCCATCTGCACCTGGATCCGCAGGGTCCGGGCCGGGGCAGCGTGGACGAAGGACGGGTCGCCTTCGCGGCGAACGCGGAGGCCGCGAATCAGGAACGGCGTTCCTCGGTTGCTGGTGTCGATCTGCTGGTACATCGCCTGACTGCTCGACCACGGCATGTCGCTCTGGCCGTTGCCTTCGACGCTGGACAGGCCGGCGGGGCTGGTGCGTTGGGCGGTTACGGCGGCGACCGGCGCGAGTACGGCAGCGGCGAGCGCCACGATCGTGTTCAGAGACTTCGTCATCGTGCTCCTCCGTAGCGAACAAGCTACATGTGCGGCCATGCGGCCGACGTGGTATTGAGACTGTTCGATTCTCTTCGGCGGCATCATCGTTTCGGTTCCATGACCACGGCCCGGGCGGGGCGCACACCGACCAGATGCCACGGCCGGTCGGGGTAGTAATAGAAGCGTCGCGTGACACGGACCTCGCCCAAGGTCCGGCCGTAGCTTCCGCCGCGCCAAACGCGAAACTCCCTGGCGTTCGCCGGCACCTGACTCTCCCCGTCCAGCTCGCGGCGGGGATACTGGTTCTTGCGGTCGTACCAGTCCCGGCACCACTCCTCGACGTTGCCCAGCACGTGGTGCAGACCGAACGGATTGGCAGGCTTCGCGTCGACGGGGGCGTGGTACGGCCAGCCATCGGTCAAGTTCGCCTGGTAGTAATCGTCAGGCTGTACCGCGTGGAACGACTCGTCGGCGAAGTTCTCGGACTCGGCCAGCTTCGCGAGGTCGGGTCCGGTCCAACGTGGCCCCTTCGACTTCGCTCGGGCCGCGTACTCCCACTGTGCCTCCGTCGGCAGGATCAGTCCCAGGCGGAGCATGCAACGATCGGCGTCTTCCCAGCTCAGGTTCTCGACTGGGTGCAGCCGTCCGATGCCCTCCGCTGTTTCGTAGGACTTGATCGACGGGTTGCTCCCGGCCGCGCGCTTCCACTGTGCCTGGGTCATCTCGTTCTTCGACAGGAAGAACGGTGCCAGCACCAGCTTCCGCACGGGCCCCTCGTCCGCTTGCGCCAGTGGGTCGACGTTGGATCCCTCGGGCTTCCCCGGCGAAGGCTTGACCGCTCCCATCGTGAACTCCGCGCCCGGGATGAGCACGAGCACGATTGCGCTGTTCTCGTCCAGCTTCAGGCGCTTCGTCTCCGGATCGCGCTCCGGGATCTCGCCGGTCAAGAGATACGCGAACTCCTGCAAGCCCGACTTCGGGTCCGCGCCCAGAGGGACGAGGCCGACCTGGGCCGTCAGGCGCATCCCGTAGCGCGGTGACCGGGCGATGTCGGCGATGGTCCTGTCCCATTCGTCGCGGTGCTGGTCGATGCTGCGAGCCCGAATCGTCGAGGCTTCGTGATAGCGGGCGCGCACCGACGGGATGCTCTCCCAAGAGCCTTGGTCGTTCGCCAGCTTCTCGAGCTTCGCGACCAGAATGCTGCGGCTCTTGACCATCGCCTTCTGCTTCGGATCCTTCATGTCGCCGTGATCCTCGCGCGCGAGCCAGCCGCGGTGGAACGGCAGGGCCTCGGCGACGAACGGCTCGGCGACGTCGAGCCAGTCCTTCATTGCTTGCGCTTTGTCTGGCAGGGCCGGCCAGAGGTCCTCGGCTTTCGTCATGAGGTCGTCGACCTGGAACCGGTCGGCGTTCCCGCGGATCCTCGCGTTGGCCTCGACCTTGACCGCCAGCATCGACGACACAGCGACCACTGCCGTCACGAGCAGTGCCAGCACAGAAGCCAGCGCGGCCACCGGGCCGCGATGCTTGCGCAAGAGCTTCTTCAGTCGGTAGGCCGCGCTCGGTGGCCCTGCCTGCACCGGCTCGTGCTCGAGATGCCGGCGCAAGTCCTCCGACAGCTCGTTGGCGGTGCCGTAGCGGCGGTTGCGGTCCTTCTCCATCGCCATCATGACGATCCAGTCGAGATCCCCGCTGAGCTCTCGCCGGAGTGCCGGCACGGTGGTCCTGCGACACTGGGCGGTGCTGTCCGGGTCAGTGTCCGGGCTGGTCAGCCTGTTGCTCGGCTTGGCAGGTTCGTCTTCTCTGATCTTCCGCTGGATTTCGAGCAGTCCGGCTTCCTGCAGCGCTTGTGGAGGAAAGGGCAGTGCGTCGACGAGAAGCTCGTACAGGATGACGCCCAACGAGTAGATGTCGGTGCGCGTGTCGATGTCCTGGGAGGTCATCTCGGCCTGTTCGGGGCTCATGTATGCCGGTGTCCCGATCAACCTCCCCAGTTCGGTGAAGATCGTGGCCTCGACGAGTCGATGGTCCGTGGCCCGTGCCACGCCGAAGTCGATGATCTTCGGCACGGCTCTGCCTTGATTTACGGTCACCAGGATGTTGCTGGGCTTGAGGTCGCGGTGGATGACACCCTTCTGGTGGGCGTGTTGTACGCCGGAGCAGACGTGTTGGAACAGGCGAAGGCGTTCGCCCGTCGTCAATCTGTGCGTGTTGCAGTGCTCCGTGATCGGCAGGCCGGGTACGTGCTCCATGACGAAGTAGGGCTGCCCGCGCTCGGTCGTGCCCGCGTCGAACACCTTGGCGATGTTGTCGTGGTTCATCATCGCCAGCGCCTGCTGTTCGGCGGCGAACCGAGCGAGCACCTGCTTGGAGTCCATGCCGAGCTTGATGAGCTTGACGGCGACACGACGGCGCACGGGCTCCTTCTGTTCGGCGAGATAGACCGTGCCCATCCCGCCCTCGCCGAGAACATCGAGGATCTTGTAGGGTCCGATCTCCTCGGGCGCCTCCGCGGCATCCGACCCGGCCAGCATTGCGTCGATGAGCTTCTCGACGGACTCCGGCAGCGGTGGGGTGGGTTCGGGGTCCTGGGAGCTGTCAGACGTCATGGAACGACTCCGCTTCCGAGCCGGCTCGGCCGGCGGTCATGGGTGGAGCGGAGTATAGCGTTCGGGCGGCCGGCGAACACCCGGCAGAAGGTGCCAGGGTCTGGGACGGCAGGGCCCACCCGCGGGAACCGAGGTGCGGGCGGGCCCCGGTTCGGTCAGTAGAGCTTGACCTTGTCCGCTCCGGACGTGCGGATCGGCGTGACGCTCGGGTTCAGCGGGTCGAACATCAGCGACTCGAACCAGAGCGTTACGGCGGGCAGTCCCGTGGTCGGGAACGCCCACTTCGCGACGTGGGTCGTCGGGTCGTGGATCATCGCCACCGGGATGACCGTGAACGTCGGGTCGATGAACGTCACCGCGTTGCCGCCGTGACCGAGGCTGACGAGGCCCGGGATCGCGAGCGGTGTGCCCGAGAGGCTCAGGGTCAGCAGGTCGAACGTCGCGGCCGGCATTCCGTCGCGGTGGGACAGGACGTTCAGCGTCTTGCCGACCTTGAGCTGGTCGGGCACGTGCAGCGTGCGCGTCGCGTTGTGGACGATCGTCACGTTGACGGTCGCGCTCGAGAACGCCGGGTTCCTGACGCTCACCGCATACGCTGCCGGCGGCAACCCCTGCGGCGAGAACAAGTCGATCGCCGTGTCACTGAGGACCTTGAACCAGCCGTCGACGAAGTCGTCGGGCAGGTGCGACGTGATGGACTTGGCGCCGAACTGGATCCTGTTGACATCGGTGAACCCGGTGCCGGTGAGGCGGATCCGGGTCTTGTTGACGACCGCGACGCTGGTCGGAGTGCGACCGGTGATGGCCGGGACCGGGAAGTAGAGGATGTTGTCCTTGCCGGCGGCGCTCACGTTGTTGGCCGCGTCGCGCAGCTGGACCCAGACGGACTTGGTTCCCGTGTTCGCGTTGCCGCCGAACGAGGTCATGCTCATCCCGCGGTTGGTTGCGATGTACGACATCCAACTCGAGTACGTCGAGCCGTCGAACGAGTACCGCATCTCGGTCGGGGTCCCCGTTCCGGTCGCTTTGACGTTGACGTTGAGGCTGCTCGTCGCAGCGGCGCCGTCGTTGATCTGGACGAGCGTCACGACGGGCGGAGTGTGATCGTAGATGATCGTGTCGCGGACGGCCGTGCTCAGGTTGCCGGCGCGGTCGCGCACCTGGACGTACTGGGACTTCGTGCCTTCGAGCGAGTTGCCACCGTCCGCGGTCAGGTTGCGACCGACGTTCGCCGTCGTGTAGGCGCTGAACGGCGACCAGCTCGTTCCGTTCGCCGAGTAGCGCATGTCGCCCAGGCCACTCGTCGCGTCCGTGGCCGTGGCCTTGACGACGACGTTCAAGCTGTTGGTGTGGCTGGCTCCGTTGTCGATCTGCACGAGCGTGATGACCGGCGCCACCGAGTCGTAGACGATCGTGTCGAACACCGCGCTGCTGACGTTACCGGCGGCGTCTTGCACCTGGACGTATTGGCGCTTGGTGCCCTGAGCCGTGTTGCCGCCGTCGGCGGACAGGTTGCGGGCGACGTTTGCCGTCGTGTACGACCTGTATGCGGAGTATGTCGTGCCGTTCGCGGAGTAGCGCATCTGCGACGGGCCGCTGCCGGCGTCGCTGGCGACCGCGCGTACGACCACGTTGAGGTTCTGCGTGTAGGCGTTGCCGTTGTCGATCACGACGCTCGTCACGACCGGGCCGATCGAGTCGTAGACGATCGTGTCCGATGCCGAGGTGCTCACGACGCTGACGTTTCCGGCCCGGTCCATGACCTGCGCGTAGATCCGCTTGGTGCCCTGAGCCGTGTTGCCGCCGTTGGCGGACAGGTTGATCGCCACGTTGGCCGTCGTGTAGCTCTGCCATGACGACCACGTCGAGCCGTTGGCAGAGAACCGCATTTGCGCGACGCCGCTCAGGCTGTCAGCCGCGGTGATGCGGACGACCGTGCTCAGCGTTCTGGTGTAGGTTGCGCCGTTGGCGATCACGACGCCGGTCACGGTCGGAGCCGTGTGGTCGTAGATGATCGTGTCACGGACTGCGGCGCTCGTGTTGCCCGCCCTATCGAGGACTCGCGCGTAGCAGTACTTGGTTCCTTCGGCCGTGTTGCCGCCGATCGCGCTCGAGCCGAGGTTGATCGGCACGGCGGCGGTCGTGAACGTTTGCAGCCCGGAGTAGGTCGCGCCGTTGGCCGAGAACTGCATGCGGGATACGCCGCTGTACGTGTCGGTCGCGGTCGTCTTGACCGTTGCGTTGAGGTTGTTCGTGTACGCCGCACCGCTGTTGATGCTCACGGACGTTACCGTCGGAGTCGTCAGGTCGACCTTGAACGGGCCGTAGGTCGCGGTCGTCGCCGAGAAGTTGTTGGCGCCGTCGACGGCGCGGATGTTGAAGTACTGGTTGCTCGTGCTCGAGCCGACCGTGAGGTTCTCCGAGGTTACGGCCCCGCTCAGGTTGCGGACCGTGGGAGTGGATGGCGAGCCGGTCGAGCGGAGCGTGGCAAGGCCCAGGATCCCGGAGCAGCCGACGTCGGTCGGGGTGTTCCAGGACATGTGGAGCGTCGACTTGTTGGACCATTGGTTGAGCGGGTGGGTCGTGCTCGCCAGGCCGGTGACGGTCGCGGGCAGCGTGCCGTCGACGCAGACGTTGCGGCAGACCGTGTAGGTCGATGTCGACGCGCTGGCGACCCGGTTGTCGGTCCGCAGTCGCGCGCAGATCTGGGCGACGCCGTTTGCCGAGCGGCGCATCGACCAGTTGAGCCGATTGAACGCGGGCTGGCCGAAGTACAGGTGCCCGAGCGTCCAGCTCAGCAAGCTGTCGGTCGACTGCAGGATCGGCGGATAGGTCCGCGTCAGGCTGTCGGGAGTGGTGAAGCTCATCGACGTGACCGTGACACCCGGGTATTTGGTGAGCTCGATGACGCCGTTCGTCGTCATCATGCTCGGGACGTTGGCGGTCGCGGTCATCGTGAACGTCTGGTTCGGCTTCACGGACGCTGGCGCGCTCAGCGAGAGCGTTGTCGGCGGCGTCTGGTCGCCCTCGTAGATCAGCAGCGCGACGCCGACCTTGGCCGTCGAACCGACCGCCGGGCGGACGCGCGGGTAGACCTTGATTCGGACCGTCTTGCCGCGGACGGCGTTCATCGTCGTCGTCGTCCAGAACGTGTGCCACTCCCACGTGTCCCAGGCGCGCCGCGAGCTGTACTCGCCCGTGTTGAACCCGGACGTGAACGGGGCCACGTCGATGTACAGGTCGAGGTCGGCGAGCACCGCGCGGGTCGCGTTGAGGTTGGCCGGGGGCTCGTCGTAGTTCATAACGAGCATCATGCTCGACGCGGTCGTCGGTACCGCTACGTCGAACGACCCGCCGGCCGAGCTCGACGTCAGGGTGAACCCCGCACGTAGGAGCCGCCAGCCTTTGGAGCCGGGGTTCGTGTACGTGGACTTGTACGGGTCGACCTGCCCGAACCCCTGCCGGAACATGTTGCCCCACGACCGGAATCCGGCGGTCGAGCTCGATGCGGTCATCGAGGGCATGCCGCCGTACGGGTTCGCGCCGGCGGCCAGCTGTGCCTTGACGAGAGGCGGCCGGTTCAGCAGGTTGGGGCCGTCTCTGTGCATCATGACCGCCGCGGATCCCGCGACGTGCGGCGATGCCATGCTCGTGCCCTGGATCGTCAGGTATTGGTTCGTCGTCTTCGTTCTCGCCGACGTGATGAAGCGGCCGGGCGCCGAGATGTTCGGCTTGAGTCTGCCGTCGCCGGTCGGGCCCTTGGAGCTGTCCTCGACGGTCTCGCCGGCCTCTGTTTCGAAGAAGACGCGATAGACCGGCTTGTACGAGAACGGACCGTTCCATGCCGACTGTGATGCCGGGCGCGCGTAGACGGTCTCGTTGGATCCACTGGCGGTCCACGGCCGCGTGAAGCCGCTCGCGGTCGTGCGGAACGCGATGAAGAACGGTTGACCGCCGGCAATCGCGACCGGTGACGAAAACGTCGTCCGGTAGAACTTGTCGGCCGTGCCGACCGTCATCGAGCTGCTGCCCAACAGCGTCTGCGGCGCGCCGGTCGACGAGTTCGCGGTGTAGATGTGCGTCGTTAGCGTCTGCGAGCTCGACGACTTGCAGCGGATCTCGAAGCCCGTGACCTTGACGATCGGGTAGGTCGAGCTCGGTACGACGCGGTCCGCCTCGAACCAGTTCGCGAAGAGGCCGCTTCCGTTGAGGGTCTTGGTCGTATTGAGGCCCAGCGAGTTCTCGCCGTGCCAGTCATAGGTATTGGCGACCGTGAACGCGTTCTTGGCGACGTTCGGCAACCCTATGCTGCGCAGGCGATCTCGGGCGTAGCCGCCGGTCGTGCCCGAGTTGCCGGCCGCGAACACGTAGAGCTGGTTGTTCGTGTAGGAGCTGATGTCGACTTCGCGCGACGTCGAATCCGTGCCGACGTACCCGGCCACCGGTGGCGTGCCGGTGGAGCCCCAAGAGTTGTTGACCACGTGCGGGCGCGGCTGGCCGCCGACGGCGACGCGAAACTGCTTGATCGCGTTGACCGCCGCGGAGAAGGACCCGGGGATCGCCTTGCCGATGTAGAGTCGGGCCGTGTTCAAAGAACCGGCGCCGATCGCGCAGCCGCGGTACCGGTTGTTGACGGAGCCCGTACCGACGAAGGTACCCAGCACGTGCGTTCCGTGCCCGACGGTGTCGTTGAGCGCGCCGCCGGAGTTGAGGTAGTCCCAGTGGTATGTTGCCTTGACGAGGTCGAGGTGTCCGTTCGGGTTGGCCGAGTTGCGGACCCAGGCGCCCGTGTCGATCAGCCCGCAGATCGTTCCGGAGCCGTTCGAGTTGGAGGCGCCGCGCATGCGGTCGATGCCGATTTGACGCGTCGAGCGGTCGTGCAACGTCTGCGACCGACCGGTGAGCTCGACACCGAACACGAAGTCGTGGGCGACGAACTTCTCCACGGCCGACATGGGCGCCTTGACGACGAACATGTTGAGCTCGTCCATGTAGCCGGTGACCTGCGCTCCGTCCGCCTCCAGCGCGTGCTGGAACGCGCCGTTCGGGATCTCGTTGTAGGAAGCGAGCTGTGTGCCGTTGCCGCCGGGCTCACCGGCCGGAGCCGAGACGAGCAGCTTCGTCGGCTTGCCGCCCGCGTCGGGCACGAACGCCGTGACCCACATCTCGCGGATCCCCTTGGCGTCGGCGCCGATCGCTGCGGCCATCGCCGCGTCGACCTTCTGCTCGGGGCGTGCGTAGCCGACCCAGCGAACGTCCTTGCTCGCGGAAAGCGCCGGCAACGACCAGAATGGAATCACGGCCGAGAAGCACTGAAACGTCTGGAAGTTCAGGAGCTTGACCCCGAGCGCCGCGACACGGCGCTGCTTGGCGGCCGTGATCCGGCCCTGGAACATCACGAAGCCGTACGTCGTGGCCTTCGTTCCTGCAGTTCGCTGCGCTTGGCGCAACAGCGGGTCGACACGCTCGCCCGGAGACGGAACGTAGTCGCCGTTGACGAAGGACAGGCGGTAGGGGTTGCCCTCGAGATAGGCCGGGACCGGACCGGTCCCCGAGCACTCACCACTGCTGTCCGGAATCGGGTCCGCCGTGATTTCGTACGGAACGTCGGACTCGGGCTCGGGGGCGTCGATGATCGTTACGTCGGCCATTCCCGGCAGGGTAGGTGAGGAGCTCGTAGGCGCGGGCGCGGGGACCTCGGTCCGGACTTCCGCGTCGTCCGATGCCGGGCGTGCGGGGTCGTTCTGCACCGTGCGCGACCCTTGCGTGATCGCGAGCGATGCCAGGGAAAGCGATAGGAGCCCAAGAAGTGCGGTGTGCAAAAAGCTGTGGCGGACTCCGCCTGGATGCGAAGACATGACGCTCCTCCGGCATAAGCCAGGGTTGAGAGGAATGAGTTGCTCGGGCGCGACGGGGAGGTCGGGCTGGCGCCGGGGCTCGGAGCGCGGACGAGGCTCGCTAGGACTTGGAGGTGGGCAGGCCACCCTCGTGGAATCCTATCGCTGCGGGTACCCGAGGGCCAGCGACTGGCCGTAGCCAGGTGTACATCCCTTGTAAACACCCGGGAACGGAGTCTCGGCAATCGTCGTTCCTTCAGGCCCGACAACCTGCTCGATGTCCGAGCGCATGCAGATGGCCCAGACCTTGCTCCGACCTCGAACCTCGAACAGGCAGGACGGCTCATGCGTGCCTCTTCCCGTTGGCAGCGGGGTTTCTGGCACTAGGGCACGCAACCGGGCTTTGCATCGGAGGCCGCGCCTTCGGCTTCAGCCGTGTCGATGGGCTTCCGATACAAAGACCGTGTCTTCGTTGCCCGTTTACAACACCGGCCTTTCGGAGCAGCCGGTCGAACGCGTCCAGAAGCTTGCAGGTCGCCTGGAGGCAACCGTCCGGCTCGTTTCGACCTGGGTCGATGCCTTGCCGGAGGATGACCTGTCATCGGCTCGGGTTCGCCACCGGCTCGAGCAGGCCGCGCTGCAGATCGAGCTCGCGGTCTACGTGATCGGAGAGACCGTGCTCGAGGCAGGGTCGGGAGAGTCAGGCGACGCCCCCGAGCTGCCGGTGACGCAGCCGGCGTTGCCGGCGGCAGAGCCCGAGGCCCCGGTGGCAGAGCCCGAGCCGCCCGTGGCAGAGCCCGAGCCACCCGTAACGACGGCCACTCCACAGGAAGAAGACGTCTTCGCGTTGCACGGCCACAACGACCTCGTCAGCCTGATCGAGTTCGTCGGCTTCGTGTCCAACCTCAAGAAGGACGGGGTCCTGCTGATCCAGACCCCGGACGAGCAGATCGTGCTCCAGATCGAGCGCGAGTGCATCGTGTTCGCCAACGGCGACCACCCGGAGCAGCTCGGTCTCGGCGAGATCCTGGTCGCGAACGGCAGCATCACCGAGCAGGACGTCGAGCGTGCGAAGGCCGAGTGTCACACCGACGAGTATCTCGGCGAGGCGTTGATGCGCCTGGATCTGATAGAGGGCGAGCAGCTGCAAGAGGCATTGACCAAGCAGATCACGCATCTGTTCCGGCGGATGCACACGGTCGGCAGCGGCTTCGACTTCCAGTTCCGCGAAGGTACCCATGTCCTGGCCGGCCCGGACATCGACATCCGTCTGAATCTCTTTCACTTGCTACTGAACAGCGCGCGACTGACCGATGAGGGGCTCTATGAAAAAGCTGCTGATCGTCGATGACTCCTCGACGATGCGGAAGATCATCGTTCGCGCCCTGCGCGACACGGGGATTCCGCTCGAATCGATGCTCCAGGCCGACAGCGCGACCGAAGCGCTCGAGCAGATCGCGAACGATCCGGGGATCGATCTCATGCTCTGCGACATCAACATGCCGCAGGTCGACGGGCTCTTCCTGATCCGGGAGGTTCGCAAGGATCACGGGCCGGACGAGATGCCGATCATCGTCGTCACCACGGAGGGCCGGGAAGAAGTTCGAGAGCAGGCGATGGACGGCGGCGCGAACGGCTACGTACACAAGCCGTTTACCGAAGAGGCGATCCGGGACGCCCTGGCGCCATATCTGCACTCCGATAGATAGCCGAGGCGCACGCCCCGCCTGGCTTCTCTCGCGGCCGGCTATACTGGCGAGGATGGGCCTCTACACCGACCACATCCTGCCGCGCTGCATCGCGTGCGGGATGGGGCACCACAAGTTCGCCAAGCAGCGTGTTCGAGCCTTCGAGCACGTTTCCGGCCGTGTTCTGGAGCTCGGGTTCGGCGCCGGCCACAATCTTCCGTGCTACCCGGCAGCGGTGACCGAGGTCCTCGCGATCGAACCGGCGCTGGTCAACCGCAAGCTCGCGCGTAAACGAGTCGAGGTGTGTCCGATTCCGGTCAAGTGGGTCGGCCTGCGCGGTGAAGAGATCCCCCTGGAGGACGCGTCCGTCGATGCGGTGACGAGCGCGTGGACCATGTGCACGATTCCGGAATTGCGACGCGCCCTTTGCGAGGTGAAGCGTGTCCTCCGACCGGGCGGCGCCTTGTACTTCCTCGAGCATGGTCTCTCGCCCGATCCGAAGGTCGCGAAGTGGCAGCGACGGCTGACCCCGTGCTTCCGGCTCTGTGGCGGAGGCTGCCACCTGGACCGCGCGATCGACGTGTTGATCCGTGACGCGGGGTTCGAGATCCACGACCTCGCGCACCCCGCGTTCGCGGGGCCGAAGGCCGTGACGTATCTCTACCGGGGCGTGGCGACTCCTCGGGGCTGAGCCCGGTCCGCAAGCACCCGCAGATACACCTTCGGCGCCAGCGCCGGGCAGCCGTACGCTCACTTGGCATGGACCCTCTGTAGCGCCATCGAAGCATGCCGTCGCATGAGCTCCTCCTTGTGTCTGGTGAGCTGTCGCAGCATCGGGACGGCCCTCTGACCTCGTTTGACGAGGCTCGCCTCACTCGCGAAGGGAGCTCACACTGGGTGGCCTTCCATCTTCGCCGTCTACGTCGGATGCGAGCGACGGTCTGGCCTGTTGGCCCGACTTGGACGGTAGTCATGGCAGCTTGGAGGAGACGATCGGAAGTCGAGGCATGTCATACTACGCGCGATGCGGGGACCCGGTCACACGAACAGCGGTCGGAGCTTGCGTACGATCACGCGGCGATAACGCCGCAAGTCGCGCATTGGCATCGCGAGAGCTTCCGCGGCTTCTCGGTGTCCGTTCGCTGTGAGCATGACCTCGAGGATCTCGCGCTGACGCGAGGGCAAGACAGCCTCGACCTCGTCGAATCGTTGTTCGAACTCTCTCCTCAACTCCTCGGTGAC
>Ga0055451_10000334_pt1 | contig 18497 bp, 12 predicted proteins | sample China_Galinas_PW_3_FD_57745 | JGI IMG/M metagenome (GOLD analysis project Ga0055451, IMG submission 57745) | Wetland microbial communities from San Francisco Bay, California, USA, that impact long-term carbon sequestration - China_Galinas_PWB_D2 | ecosystem: Environmental > Aquatic > Marine >... | reverse complement strand
CATGGGGCTCCGGCGAATACGAGAACTGGGCGATGGGCGTGCAGGGAACGACCGCGACCTACTTCAACCACCCCGACCCGGCCAACCTGTGGAACTTCACGGGCAACGGAAACACCGGCGTCGCGTGGGTGTTCCAGCGAACCGAGAAGAGCGCGATCCTGTATCTGATCGACCACAACGAAGGCGGCTGGGGCGCAAACGCGAAGATCAAGCCCAACATCCTCGGCAGCATCACGCTGACGCCCAAGAAGAACGACGGCTGGCAGCGGCTCCGCCTGCAGGTCACCGGCGATCTCGCCGAGGGTTGGTTCGGCGGCACCTACGGCTGCGGTGACGGCGTCTACATCTCGGGCAAGATCCAGCAACCGGCTCTCTCCAGCGTCTACCTCGGCTACCGTGAGCGCGTCAACAACAACGCGCAGACCCGGCCGTTCACGTTCGACCAAATGACGATCCAGTCGACCATCTCGCGAATCGCGCACTACGGGACCGCGACCAAGTCGACGGTCGGAACGCCGACGATCTCGGCGTTCGGCACGCCGCTCATCGGTTTCACCGGCTTCGCGATCGAAGGCTCGGGCCTCGTTCCGCAAGGCGCATCGATCGTCGTGCTGGGCACGCAACAGGCCAACATCCCCCTGCCCGGCGGCCCCTCGGGACTGACGCTGCTCACGATCCCCGTTGCGACCTTGGCCCAGGTCAGCAGTGCACAGGGAACCTGGAAGCTCCCGGTCCCGTTGCCGTGCAACCCGAGCTTGATCAGCGCCGCGCTGCAGTGGCAGATCCTCGACATCGACCCGAAGCTGAGCGTGGCACTGCCGCTCGCCAATTCGCAGGGGATGACGACGACGATTTACTAGCCCGACCGAAGAGTCGTCGGCGCCGGCTCCGGCTCCGGCTCCGCTCCCGCTCCCGCTCCCGACAGCACCACGAAGATCAATCACGCGCAACTCACGTCGAACTCGCGGCCTACGAACCCTGGAGTCATCCAAGAAGAATGTCTCTGAAGAATGTCTCTGAGCTTTTCTTCTTGATTAGTCGGTGGAGAGTCGTTCCTGTTCGAGCACGACGAAGAACAACCCGCACGAAGTCATGCACCCGAACACGCTAGCAGCCTGGTGCTCGCGCACGTCGGTTCGAGTCGTCACGATCCTCGTCGTGTGCGCGACTGCAGGCTACGGCTTGTTCGCCTACGGCCTCGAGACCGGCCTCGAGCTCCGCGGAGGAACGAGGATGGTGTACCGGGTGGGCCAGATGCCGCGTGGCAAGTTCGGCATCGACTACGAAGAGTACGACAACGTCGTCCAGCAGACCATACAGGTCATCGAGAACCGCATCGCTGCAACCGGCGTCGAGGGAAGAGTGACTCGATCCGGCGTCGACAAGCTCGAGATCGAGCTGGGGACCAGAGACCCAAAGCTAATCGAGCTGTTTCAGTGGATGTTGAGCATGCGCGGCTCGCTCGAGGTCCTGCCCGTGTTCGAGGCGGACGATGGGTTCGAGCTCGGAGCGATGCGCAAGCGGTTCCAGCGTTGGCTCGCGCGCCCGGCCAACCGCGCGGAGATCGACCACGATCCAACGAAAGCAGCCAGATGCACCGAAGATCCCACGCTCCGCTGGACTCCGATGTACCGGTCGAAGGACGCGACAGGCGCGTGGGACTGGTTGGCGTCGAAGCACCCGGCAGAGACCGAGCACTTCCTTCCGCTACGAGTCCCGGAAGAACCGCAGGACGATTGGATCGCTGACTCGCTGCACATCACGACCGATGCCGAAACCGGCGCGCGCCTGCTGAGCTTCGAGCTCGTTCCGGGGACGGTCTCCAGCCCGGGGCTCGGTCCACGACCTACTCTGGTCGTCGTCGTCAACGGCTACATCTGGGGCGCATGCAAGCGGATCCCGGCCGGGAGGTTGCTGGTTCCAATCCCTACGAGGTAAGCCAGCATCAGCGACTGGGTGTTTGTCAGAGCGCCGAGCGCGTCGCCCCCGGCTCCGGCTCCGGAGCCGGAGCCGGGGCTGAGCCGGAGCCGGGGCTGAGCCTCACGGCGCGATGAACAGCCAGAGCGCGTGATCCAAGCTGCCCGCGCCGTTCTTGATCCTTAGCGCCTGGAGGAAGAACAGCTGCCCGACCAGCGACCCGTCATCCGGGATCGGAAGGGCTCCGGTCAACGTCGGGCCGACGCCCGAGAGGATCGGGACGATCGGCAGCGTCGGGTCGAGCTCGAGGTGGCCCTGGAACCCCGGGATCGTCAACGAGTGCGTCTTGAAGCCGAGCAACACGATTCCGACCTCGCCGGTAGCGAGAGGGAGCCGGATCGTGCTGGTCTGCGATGGACGCACGACCGGCGACACGCGCATCGGCAGCGCATCGAGATCGTAGATCCGCACCTGCGGCGAGCCGGTCGGCGACGTCGCGCCGACGTAGGCGACCTTGTCCCCCTGCGGCGAGAACCGGACCTCGCTCTCCATCTTCCACAACGGCGGCGACAGGACCTGTTCGCCTCCACCATCGACCGGGACCAGCACGGCCCTGCCGATGCCCGACCCCGCATCGACCATGGCCAGCGACGCGAAGCTCTTGTCCTTCGACAGGTCCGCACTCCCGCGATGCCAGTTCGGCAGCGAGGTCAGGTAGGTCTTCGTTTTCGCCGCGATGTCGAGGCTCCACAGCTGGAACCCGCTCGGGTAGTTCGTCACGTACTTCGTATCGATGTAGTCGACGTGCTCGAACAGGAGCTTGCCCGAGCTCAACCAGCGCCCCTTGCCTCCGGAGGTCGTCAGCTGCTTCTGGCCGAGGATATCGGTCAGGTTCTTGCCATCGGCATCCGCCGTGTAGAACGTCCATACCCCGAACCCCGGCGAAGCCGAGATCAGGAGCTTGCCCGAAGCGTCGATGTCGAGCGAGGTCAGGCCCACGAACGTGATCAGATCCTGGACGAGCCCGGAGCCCGTCTGGATCCGGAACAGCACCGTGAACACTCCGACCTGACGCATCCCGTACAACCAGCTGCCGTCGGGGCTGATGCCATAGAGGTCGATCACCGACTTGTTCGTCAGATCGGCTACTCGCGTCGAGCCCCCGGACCGGGCGACCCGGTTCAGCGAGTTGCCGACGACGATCAAGAGCGACGCGCTGTTGCTGTCCCAGAAGTACGAGCTCCCGGCCTTGGCCAGGAGCTGGCGCTCGGTCCCGCCCCCGATCGGCTGCACGTACAGCCCTCCGTCGGCCAGGTAGGCCACCCACTTGCCGTCCGGGGAGATCTTCGGCGTGCTGTGGATCCGCGTGCCCGTGGTCAGGGCCCGATCCTGGGCACGACCGCCGGCCGCAAGCAGGAGAGTCAGCACGCACGTCAGGAGCATCAAAGGGGTCGAATCGCGCATCGGAGCTTCTGCCAGTCGTTCGTGGGGGCTCTGGACAACGTCTGTATCCTACACCCCCGGGGCCAGTAACGTCCGCCACCACCGAACCCATCGCACCGGTGGGTCCGGAGCAGGACGTCGCGCGGGTCATGCGACGCCAGCCCTTGCCATGGGGGCTTCCGGGAGCCGGGCGGCCGCGGATTCGAACTAGGGCGTCCATTCCCGCCCAGCGGCACCGGTCCGTCTTGTTCTGCCCTCCGGGCCCGCTACCCTTTATCCGGCGCACCGGCGCGCGCGACCCGACCAAGGATCCGAGAAACCGCTCACAGCGGCGCCGATCGTCCGTAAACCAGGGCGCGCCTGCTACCGCCCAAGTACACTTCCCGTACGGTACCGAACCGCTCCGTTGACCCGGACCCTCCTCGCATGATCATGAGTCGCTTCCCCGCACCGGGGGCAGCCGTCGGGTTCTCTCGCAATCTGACGGCCGGCCTTTCTCTTCTGTTCGCAGTCTCCTCGGTGTCGGCCCAGCACTCCCAGGGCTCGATCCCCAAGGGCTGGCTCAAGGTCCCGAAGAAGTCGAGTCCCGCCCCGAAGGCCACGAAAGCGCCCGCGAAGGCCAAGGCGACCCGGGCGGAAGTCGAGAAGCTCCTGACCGATGCGAACGTCGTGTTCGTCCAGGCCTCGGCGGTGTTCAACCCGGGCGGCGCGAACGGACGGCCCGAGATCCTCGAGCCCGGGACCGGCTACGCCGCGTTCAAGAGCGGCAAGTTCCTCGGCGTGTTCGACGATCCGGTCGCGATTCAGACCGCGCTCGGTGACAAGGCCAAGGCGAAGCTCATCAACTTCAACAAGCGCGCTTCGAGCAGCTTCGTGATGCCGGGCATCGTCGATGCCGACAGCCGCTGGTTCAAGAGCTCGACGGAGCTCTCGGACTCGAGCGCCAACATGGGGACCAAGGCCGGCGAGTCGCTCGAAACCTGGCAGCGCGGCTGGCGGGCGCTCGTCGAGCAGGGCGGGGTCACGAGCGTCTACGTGCCGGCCAGCGTGTCCGCGCAGTCGGCCGGGCCGGGTGCGATCGTGGACCTCGACCTGGCGGCAGGCCCGACGCCGAGCAAGCAGTCCGGTGCGATGCGCTTCCAGGTCGCGTCGACGAAGACGAGAGGCACGACGCTGAGCCGCGAAGCCGTGGTCCGCTCGCTGCGCGGAGCGCTCGATGCCGCCAAGAAGTACGGCGAAGCCAAGGACAAGTGGAAGAAGGATCTCGCCGAGTACAAGAAGAAGCGCAAGGAGTTCCTCGCCTACTACAAGAAGAACCCCATGAAGGCGGCGCCCAAGCCGAAGGACGCCGGCACCGAGGCGAGCGACGCCTCCGGACGTCGCGGCCGCCGGGGATTCGGGCGGCGGCGACCGCGGATCCCTCCCGAGGTGCTCCGCGAGATCCAGGAGAAGATCAAGAACCTGCCGCGCGAGCAGCGGCAAGCCGAGTACATGCGGCTGATCCGGGAGTGGCTGCAAAAGAACGGCCGCCGGCAGAACCAGACCCAAGAGAAGAAGCCCGAGACCAAGCCGGCGACCGCGAAGGGCGACGGCAAGAAGGCCCCGCCGCGCCCGAAGTATCCCAGTAAGCCGAAGCCCAATCCGACGAGCGAGGCGCTGCTCGACGTCTTGGCCAACAAGGCCACTCTGCGGATCGAAGCCCATCGCGCCGCCGAGATCGAAGCCCTGCTCGAGCTCGTCGACGAGTACGGCCTGAAGCACGTGGTGCTCACGGGCGCAACCGAGGCGTGGAAGGCAGCGAAGGCTCTGCGCAGCTCCGGCGTCACGGTGCTGCTCGATCCGCAACGGATCGGCACGACCGGCTTCGACACGTTGCCGGCCCACGTCGCCAGCTCCGCCGCGAAGCTCAGCAAGGCCGGTGTCCCGGTCGCGTTCGGCTCCGGCGGACGCGAGGCCGGCAGCTACCTGACACTCATGGCCGCCGAGGCGGTCTCCGCCGGCATGGCGCCCGAACAGGCGCTCAAGGCCCTGACCACGAACGCCGCGATCGCCTCCGGCGCCGACGGTTGCGCCGGGTTCGTCGTGTTCACGAAGTCCCCGTTCGAGTCCGACGCGCGCGTCCTGTGCATCATCGACGGCAGCCAAGTCCGCTACATCGACCAGCAATGAACTCCACGACCTCCGTACTCCCGTTGGCCGTACTGGCCTGCCTCACGACGATCCCGGCCGCGAGCGCACAGTCGGCTCCGAGCACCAAGCTGCTGATCCGAGCAGCCAAGGTCCATCTCGACCCGCAGCAGAGCCTGGACCACCCCAGCCTTCTGCTCTCGGGCGGAAAGGTCGCCGAAGTCGCGAGCCGGCCCGACGCCAAGGCCAAGGCTCCGTTCGCCGGCCAGGCCGACAAGGTCCTCGACTTCCCGGACGCGGTCGTGACCGCCGGCTTCGTCGACGCGCACATGACGCTCGGCGACCAGAGCGAGCTCAGCGAGCCCGTCGAGTCGTTTACTCCCGAACTGCGAGCATCCGAGGCCTACGACCCCTTCCGCAAGGCCTGGAAGCAGGTCGCGCGCAAAGGCGTGACCTCGGCCATCTACTCGCCGGACGACCGCAACCTCGCCGGCGGCTTCGCCTGCTTCGTCAAGCCCGGCAACCGTAAGGGATCTCTCGGTGAGGCCTATCTCAAGCTGTCGCTGAGCCACGAGATGCTCAACCGGCAACGCCGGCCGACGAGCCTCATGGGCGGCGTCGAGTACCTGCGCGATCGCTTCGACGCCCTGCAGAAAACCGAGGTCCGAGCCCGCGGTCGTTCGCTGAGAGCGCTGTCGAAGACGATCGGCGGCTCGCACGCTGTCGTGATCTCGTGTCGCGAGCCCAACGAGATCATCGCCGCGCTCGACCTCGTCGACAGCTACGGCATCACGGCGATCCTCGTGCACGCCGACGAAGCGGCCGAGCTGCTCCCCCGGATTCGCCGCACCGGCGTGTCGATCTTGCTCGACCCGCTTTCGTTCTCGTCGTCCAAGAAGGCCCTCGACCTGCCCGGCAAGCTCGCAAAGGCCGGCGTCCCGTTCGCGTTCGCGGGCGAGTCGGACAACAAGCTCACCGGCTCGCGACTGCGTCACAGCATGGCGATCGCGGTTCGCCACGGAATCGAGGCGAGCTCGGCGCTCGCATGCGTGACGACCGTCCCGGCGGCCCTCGCGGGTCTCGGTGACCGGGTCGGAAGTCTGTTCAAGGGCCGCGACGCCGACCTGTGCGTGTGGTCGGGCGAACCATGGAACCTGAGCTCGCGCCTGCTCCTCGTCGTCCGCGACGGCGAGGTCGTCTACCACGCACCGAGCAACGACAACACCCAGGACGGAGACAAGACACGATGAGAGCCGCATCCCTCGCAGTCGTTGGCACGCTTCTCGGCACGACTCTGCTCGGCCCGAACGCCCGTGCCCAGGATCGCCCGATCCTGTTGACCGGCGCCAAGGTGTTCACCGGCCAGGGACAGTTCAAGACCGGCCTGTCGATCCTGATCCAGAACGGCAAGATCGCGAAGATCGGCGCCAAGGTCGACGCGCCGGTCAACGCGATCAAGCACGAGCTGAAGGACCAGTTCGTGACGCCGGGCCTGATCGACGCCAACACCGCGCTCGGCCTGGATTCGCCCACGGTCAACGAGGAGTCGTCCGAAGTCACGCCACAGATTCGGATCGTCGACGCGATCGATCCGGACGCATGGTCGTTCAAGCACGCGCTCTCGGACGGCGTCACGACGGCATACGTCTCGCCCGGCGAACGCAACGTGTTCGGCGGTCTGGGCGTCATCGTCAAGACCGCCGGCGCGTCGCTCAAGGACCGCGTCGTGCGCGAAGACGCGATGCTGCGGATGACGCTCGGCTCGATGCCGAGCGCGGGCAACTCGCCCATGCGCGTGGCCGCGCCCAACATGTACTACCGGCGCCCGACCAACCGCATGGGCACGATTTGGGAGATCCGCAAGGCGTTCTACGACGCCGACAAGGCGCGCGGCTCACGGCAGAAGAAGGAGATCAGCGCCGCGACGCAAGTCCTGATCAACGCCCTCGACAGAAAGATCAAGGTCCGCACGACGGCACGCCAGGACCAGGACATCCGCACCGCCTTGCGCCTGGCCAACGAGTTCGGGATCGACATCATCCTCGACGAGGCGACCGAGGCCTACTACGCGATGGACTACATCGTCGCGGCCAAGATCCCGGTCATCGCCGCCCCGCCGTCGGTCATGACCGGCCATGAAGGCGAACGCCCGCAAACCGATACGATCGCGCTGCTGGCCAACGCCGGCGTTCCGGTTTGCATCCAGACAGGCCTGGGCCTCGGCGCGCTGCCGCTGGTTCGCGAGGCCGCGTTCGCGGTCCGCGGCGGCATGAATCGCCAAGCTGCGCTCGCGTCGATCACGTCGGTGCCGGCCAAGATCCTCGGGATCGACGACCGCGTCGGAACCCTCGCTGACGGCAAGGACGCCGACCTCGTGGTCTGGACGCGCAACCCGTTGAGCCCGAGCAGCCGGGCCGTCGCCGTCTTCGTCGACGGCAAGCTCCGAAGTGGCAACCTCGACGAGTAGGACCACCACGACGGCACCTCATCCAGAACAACTCAGACATTCCAAGACACAACAGCCCAAGGGACCACCGGTCCTACCTCCAACATCGAAGCGCTTACGATGATCCAGAAGCTCACTACCCTCGCCGCTTCCGCGGTCTTCCTCGCCAGCACGGTCGCCGCCCAGGAGGTCCTGGCGATCAAGGCCGGCACCGTCAACCTCGGCACCGGACAGACCCCGATGGAGAACGCGGTCATCCTGATCAAGGACGGGCGCATCGAGCAAATCGGCACCAAGATCGAGGTCCCGTGGAACGCTCGCGTGATCGACGCGAGCGGTAAGTACGTGATGCCTGCCTGGGTCCAAGCCCACAGCTTCGGCGGACTCGACATCTCCAACGAAGCGATCCAGGTCACGCCGTTCTTGAGCGTGATGGACTCGATCGATCCCGTGAACAGCTACTTCGAAGGCTGCCGCCGAGCGGGGATCGGGATCATCCACGTCATGCCCGGCAACGCGTGCGCGATCGGCGGCCGCGGCGTGGTCGTCAGGCCGTTCGGCAAGACGCCCGAGCAGATGGCGATCATCCAGGAGGCGGGAATGAAGATGTCGCTCGAGCCGAGCTCGGGCGGACGCAGCAAGCACGTTGCCGATCTGCGCCGGGCGCTCGACGACGCGAAGGCCCACATGGAGGACCTCGCGCGCCAGAAGAAGGAGTTCGAACAGGACAAGGCCAACTCGGCGACCACCGAGGCGAACTTCGTCATCGAAGACAAGATCGATCCGCTCAAGGCCCCGCTCGTCGACGTCGTCGTCAACAAGAAGACCACGGCCTACCTCTACATCCCGCGCGCCAGCGATGTTCCCGTCGCGATCGATCTCTACCGCGACTACCAGTTCAAGACGGTATTCGTGCTCGGGCCGGAGTGCTACAAGGCCGCCAAGCTGCTCAAGAGCGCCCAGGACAAGTGGCAGATCCCGATGATCATCGACTCGCGGCTCGAAGTCACCGAACGCGATCCGATCACCGGCAAGGAAACGGAGGTGTGCACGGCCAAGGCCTACTACGACGCCGGCCTGATCTTCGCGCTGAGCGCCACCGGCGAGTCGTACAGCCGTCGGATGCACTACGTCCGCAACCCGTCGGCGAGCTCGGCACGGTCGACCCGCGCCCAGGCGTTGCCGTGGTGGCAGGTCGCGACGTGCGTGCGCTGGGGTATCCCCGAGGAGGTCGCGATCGCGGCGTTCACGACGATTCCGGCGTCGATCCTCGGCATGTCGGATCGCATCGGCACGCTCGAGAAAGGCATGGACGCCGACCTTCAGATCCTCGCGGCCGAACCGCTCGAGCCCGAGAGTCAGGTCGAGAAGCTGATCGTTCAAGGTGAGGTCATCTACGACCGTTCGACCGACCCGCGAGTCAAAGAGCTCAGCGGGATCAAGACCAGCGCCCCCGAGAAGAACGGCAAGTAGAGCCAGAGGACTTCGCCGATGACCATTGTTCCTCAGATCGCCGTCCTGCTCGCGACCCCGCTCGCGCTCGGGTTCCTCAATGCCCCGCCGCAGGGCGCGAAGCAAGACGCCACGCCGAGTACTCAGGCCGCAGACCTCGTGCTTCGTGCGGGCGTCGTATACCTCGGTGACGGCCGCATGCGCCGCAACGTGCGGATCCTCGTGACCGACGGCAAGATCGTCGACCTCGTTCGCGATCAGGGCGACATGCCGAAGGCCGGCAAGGTGCTCGACTATCGCCGGGAGACGCTGATCCCGGGGCTCGTCGCCGCGCACACCGACCTCGCGGCTGTCGACAACACCAAGAACATGACGCCGGAGTTCGTCGCCGCGGACAACTACGACTTCTTCAGCAAGCACCCGAAGCTCGTCGCGAGCGGGTTGACCACCGTCTACCTGTCGCCGGGCGTCGGCCGCCTGATGCCGGGCCGAGGATCGGTCGTCAAGCTCGTCGGCGCGGCCGGCGATCGCCTCGTGCGCGCCGAATCGGCGATGCGCGTGCAGATCAGCGCCCGCTCGCGCCGCTCGGTTCCCGCGGTCTTCACGCCGCCGCTGTCGCCGACGTCGGACGACCCGCTGCTTCCTCCGCAGCGCCAGCTCGGGTCTTCGCGCCCGAGTCAGCTCGCGGTTCTTGCGGCCGCGTTCGCGGCCGCCGGCAAGCCTGCGACCAACGGCCACACGAACGGCAACGGAACCAACATCGGCGGCATCGACTACGACCTCTCGTCGCTGCGCGACGTCGTCGCGGGTTCGATTCCGGTGCGGCTCAGCGCCGACACCGCCGCTGACATCGTCAACGGGCTCGACTTCTTCGAGCGGCGCGGGATCAAGGTCATCCTCGAACGACCCACGCAGGTGATCGCGGTCGCCCAACGTCTCGCGGCCGAGTCGATCCCGGTGATCGTTCCGATGCCGCTGCGGCCGTCCGCGGTCATGCCGGGTGATCGTCAGCCCGACGACGCTCCGCCGCGCGCCGTCGTCGAAGCCGCCGGCGCCCTCGCGAACGCCGGGGTTTCTGTCTCGATCGTGCCGTCGAGCGACCAGGACCTCGACAAGCTGCGCACGCTCGCCGGGCTCGCCGCGCGTTACGGACTGCCCGAGCAGAAAGCACTGGCGGCGATCACGCTCGAACCGGCCAAGGAGCTCGGCGTCGCCAATCGCGTCGGCTCGATCGAAGCCGGCAAGGATGCCGACTTCGTCGTGTTGACCGGCAAACCGTTCGACGCCCGCAGCCAGGTCGCCGCGGTCCTCGTCGGCGGCAAGATCGTGCATGAGCGCAAGTCCCCTCGTCAGGTGTTCGCCCTGCGTGCGGGCCGCGTGCTGCTCGGTGACGGCAACGAGCTGCGCGATGCGTACGTGATCGTACAGGGCGGCAAGATCACTGACGTCGGCAAGAACGTCCCGGTGCCACCCGGCGCCAAGGTCCTGCACTTCCCCGACGGGGTCCTGTCGCCGGGGTTCATCGCGGCGGCCACGAAGCTCGGCCTGCACTCGGACTCGGGCAGCAGCCGGATCTCGGCCGCGACGACCGTCGATGTCGCCGGCGCACTCGAAGCCGACGATCCGGTGTTCCGCGAGAGCCTCGAGGCGGGGATCACGAGCGCGTTCGTCACGCCGGATTCGGCAGGATCGCCCGGTGCCCGGATCGCCGCGGTCAAGACCGACGGCGACGAGAGCGACTTCATCACGCGCAGCGTCACGGGTATCGCGTTCACGATGACCCGCGGCGGCTCGGCCGGCAAGGCGCAGATGCTCGCCGCGATCAAGAAAGCGCGCGACTACCTGTTCCCGAAGAAGAAGGAAGAGAAGAAGCCCGAGGTCAAGAAGCCCGAACCGAAGCCGAAGGTCGTCGACCCGATCACGGGCCTTTGGGACGTCAGCGTCTCGGTCAACGGGCAGACGCAGACCCTCAAGGCCAAGATGACGCTCGAGGGCAAGAAGGTCACGGCAAAGCTGGCGATCTCGCTCGGCCCGATCAACGCCAATCTCGATCTGACCGGCACGTTCGAGAACAACACGCTGAAGCTGGCGGGCCAGAGCCCGATGGGACCGATCGAGATCACGGCCACGCTGGCGGGCGGCACTCTGACGGGCACGGTGTCGATCGGCAGCCGCGGACAGCCGTTCACGGCCGTGCGGACCTCGAGCGAGGGGGCGAAGACGGTCACGCCGACACTCGTCGTCAAGAAGAAGAACGCCAAGAACCAAGCGCTCGAGCCGTTCCGCTCGATCCTCGCCGGCGAAGCCCCGCTCGTCGTGCGCGTCGCCAACCGCGACGCCGCCGAGGCAGCGATCGCGGCCGCGACCGAAGCCAAGATCAAGATCAACCTGAGCGGCGCCGCCGTCGAGATCGCCAAGAAGCCGCTCGATCTACCCAAGAACCAGCGCATCGGCTTCCTGCTCTCGGTCAACGAGATCGGCTACGAGAAAGAGGGCAAGTGGTACGACGTCGCGACGACACTCAGTGAACAGGGCTTCGAGGTCGTCCTCGTCGCCCGCGCGCAGGCAGGCACACGCTACTTGCCGGTCCACGCAGCCTGGGCCGTGTCCAAGGGCCTCGACCCTCGCCGCGCACTCCAAGCCATGACCGGCTCCGCGGCCAAGAGCTTCGGCCTCGACAATCGCGTCGGGCGCCTCGCGCGTGGTTGCGACGCTGACATCCTGCTGCTCAACGGAGACCCGTTCGAGCTGCCAACCCGAGTCCTCGGGGTCTGGGTCGACGGCAAGCTGGTCGTCGACAAGATCCCCGCAGGGCTCGCCCGAGTCTCGGAAACCGAAGGCACCGGCACGGACCAGAACACCAAGGAGAATCGTTGATGAACTCGCAGAGTTCCTTGCGCGGGCCGCTCGGGCTCGCGATTCGCGCCGGCGCCGCCGGGCTGTGCCTGACCGCGTTGCTCGCAGCGCAAGAGGTCAAGACGGCCAAGCAGGAGAAGCCCGCGCCGTTCCGGATCGACTACGGCGACCGCAAGTCGCCCGACGAGTGCAAGGTCGCGAAGTGGGGTCCGACCGAGTTCGAGTCGCCCGACTACGCGGTGTTCGCCGAGAAGATCATCCCTGTCGAAGGCCAGCCGATCGACGACGGTGTCCTGCTCGTCCACAAGGGCCTGGTCCAGGCGATCGGCAAGCGCTCGCAGATCAAGGTCCCCGAGGGCTACACCAAGGTCGACTGCGGCCGCGGCTGGATCCTGCCGGGCTTCGTCGATCTCCACTGCCACATCGCCGGCAACGGCTTCGACCTCAACGACACGGTCAACCCGACCAACCCCGAGATGCGCACGGTCGACCTCGTCGGACTGCACCACGAGCAGATCCAGACGGCGCTGCAAGGCGGAGTGACGAGCGTGCTCTACATCCCGGGCTCGGGCTCGAACATGGGCGGGTTCGGAACGCTGACGAAGACCGCGGGCCGGAACGTCGAGGAAGCGCTGATCCGGTTCCCGGGCAGCCTCAAGATCGCGCAGGCCGGCAACCCCGAGCGCGGTGCCGGTGACATGGGCACGGGCCGCATCGGCATGAACTTCGGCATCCGCGAGACGCTGCTGCGCGGGCGCGCCTACTACCAGGCCTGGGAGGACTTCGACGCCGGCAAGCGCAAGGAGAAGCCCGAGTTCGACCCGTCGCTCGAGTACTTGCGCGGCCTGTTCCGGCACGAGTTCCCGGTCAGCGTCCACACGCAGATCTATCAGGTCTGCATGGAGACGTTGCGCGAGCTGCACGACGAGCTCGGGCTCTGGGTGTTCGTCGACCACGGCACGTTCGACGCGTATCGGATGTCGGGCGAGGCCAGGAAGCGCGGGGTGCCTGTCGTCAACGGACCGCGCCAGTTCCTGTTCGATCGCGACAGCGGCCGCATGATCGGTCTCGCGGCCGAATGGACGCTCGGCGGAAGGCACGGCTGGGGCGCGCCGGTCCTCGGCCTCGGTCCGAACGGCATCGGCATCAACACCGACGCGCCGGTCATCCCGCAGGAAGAGCTCATCACCCAGGCCTCGATGGCGATCCGTCTCGGGCTGCCCGACAACATCGCGCTGCGCGCGATCACGATCAACCCGGCGCGCATTATCGGAATCGAGAAGCGCGTCGGCAGCCTGAAGGTCGGCAAGCAAGCCGACTTCTCGTGCTGGACCGGTGACCCGTTCGACCCGCGCAATTGGGTGCGCAAGGTCTGGGTCAGCGGCAGCATCTACTACGACTGTGACCCGGGTGGCAAAGACCACGGCAAGCGCAAGGTGTAGGCGACGTTCGGAGGACGAAACACGATGAACCCGAGAGATCCGAAATCGACACTGCGCGCGGCCGCGACCGGCTTCGTGCTCGCAGTCATGACCCTCGGCGTGGCCGCGCAGGCGCGGATCGCCGAGGACAAGTACCCGGCGGAGAAGCTCTTGTCGCCGGCGAAGAACCGCGCCTTCATCGACGTCGACGTCTACACGACCGACACGAAGACCGGCAAGGGCAAGGTCCTTCGTGGCATGACCGTGCTCGTCGAGGACGGCAAGTTCACGAAGATCGGCAAGCACCTCGACGTTCCGGCCACGTTCGAGCGTGTCACGGGCGGCACATTGGTCCCCGGCATCGTCTACGCCGGCTCTGCGGATGGTGTCAAGAGCTCGTCGCGGCGTCCGACGCGCACCGTGGTCGTGCAACGAGGCCGCGGGCGGCGCATACAGATGCCGAGCTCGCGCAGAGGCAGCAGCCGGGCGACGTTCAACCCGACGGCGAAGGTCTCGTCGATGCTGAAGCCCGATGACCAGGCGTTCGCGCGGATGCTCGGCGCCGGTGTCACGACGCTCGGTGTCCGGCCTCCGCAGAGCGGGATCTCGGGCCAGGGTGCGGCGATCCGTCCGGCCGGCCACGAAGCCAAGGACATGGTCCTCCAAGACGACGTGCTGCTCTACATCGGCTACGCGCGCGGAACCGCGACCAAGAAGATGCTCTCGGAGAAATTCGCCGCCGCCAAGAAGATGATCGCCGATCGCAAGGCCGCGAAGGAGGCCGCCGCCAAGAAGCCGGCGGAGAAGAAGCCCGAGGCAAAGCCAAAGGCGAAGCCGGCAGAGAAGAAGCCGGCAGAGAAGAAGCCGGAACCGGGCAAGGAGCCCAAGAAGCAGCCAAAGCCCGAGCCCAAGAAGGAACCGAAGAAGGAACCCGAGAAGCAGCCGAAGCAAGAGCCGAAGAAGGGCACGAAGCCGGCCGCGACCGCGAAGAAGCCGGCACCGAAGAAGCCCGCGGCCAAGAAGGAGGATCCCAAGGTCGCGGTCCTGACCAAGGTGATCGAAGGCAAGCTGCCCGTGCTGTTGAACGTCAGCGGCGCGAGCGACGTGCTGCACGCGTTCGCCGCGCTGAAGGACACGGACTTCCCGCTCTACATCGCCCACTTCTTCAACCGCGGCGCCCAGGACACGCTCGATCGTGTCCTACCGCTGCTTACGAAGCGCAAGGTCACGGTCATCTGCCCGGTGGAGCTCGGGTACAAGCCCAATACGCGTTACTACACCAACCCGATCGCGAAGCTCGAGAAGGCAAAGGTCCCGGTCATGCTCGTACCCGGGTCGTCGCAGACCGATCTCGACGAGCTGTGGCTGCGCATGAACGAGATGTATCGCGCGGGCATCCCGCGCGAAGCGCTCGTCTCGGCGATCACCTACGCGCCCGCGAAGTTCCTCGGTGTCGACAAGCGCGTCGGCTCGATCGACGCCGGCAAGGATGCCAACTTCGTGCACTTCTCGCGGGACCCGTTCAGCCCCGCGGCCAACGTCGAAGGCATCTACCTCGAAGGCCAGTCCGTCGAGCTCGAGCCGCGCCGCCAGTAGAGACAGGAGATTTCTGAACCATGAAGCTCTCGAGACTGTTCGGAACCAGCGTTTCGGTCCTGTTGCTGTGCGCGACGGCCATGAGCCTCGCCCAACGCCCCCAGGGCGGTCGGACCGGTCGCCGCAGCCGCCAGCGGCCGACTCAGAACCGTCCGGCACAAAAGCCCGAGAAGAAGAAGGCCGAGGCCAAGAAGCCCGACCCCATCGCATACACGAACGCGACCGTACACGTCGGCCGTGACGGCCTCGTGTTGCGCGACGCGACCGTCTTGATCCAGGGTCGCAAGATCCTCGGGGTCGGCAGCAAGCTCGAGCTTCCGAAGAAGACCAAGATCGTCGACTGCAAAGGCAAGCACATCGCTCCGGGCTTCGTGATCCCGCAGGCCAGCGGCATGGGCGCACCTTCGAGCGTGCGCAACGGCGAGCACTGGGCCGACAGTCTCGATCCGTTCAACCGGGACATCAAACGCGGGCTCGCGGTCGGCATCACGAGCTTCCTCGCGGGTGCCGGCGGCGGGCGCTCGCGGTTCTTCCGCGGCGGCAGCAGCAGTTCGAGCAGCGGCATGCCGAGCGGCAACTCCGCGATCATCAAGCTGATTCCCGACGAGCTCGACGACGCCGTGCTCGTCGAGAACCCGGTCTACTCGATCTCCGTGCCGCTCAGCGCTTCGGCGTGGAAGAAGCTCGACGAGGCGATCGACAAGGCCAAGAAGTTCATCAAGGACCAGGCCGACTACGAAAAGAAGAAGGCCGGCGGCGACAACGCGGCGAAGGCACCCAAGAGCGACCGCTCGCTCGAGTCGCTGGTCCGGCTGCTCGAGGGCGAGGCCAAGCTCAAGGTCTCGGCCTCGGGCGGCGGCCGTGGGCGCGGCCGGCGGATGTTCGGCGGTGGCGGCGGCGGAATGAACGTCAAGCAGATCCGCGAGGCGCTCCGCATCGCCAAGGCGATCGGCCACGGCGTGTGGCTGATGAACCCCTACGAAGGCTGGATCATCGCCGACGAGATCGCCGCGACCGACTCGAGCGCGCTGCTCTATCCGCGCAGCCGGGTCGATCCCGATCCCGAGCGCGAGGAAGAAAACGGCTCCAACCTGGCCAGCTGCAAGATTCTCGACGACGCCGGTATTCCGGTCATGGTCATGCCCCCACCCGGCGGCTTCGGCGGCGGTGGCCTCGGCACGATGGGGCTGATCGGGCGGGACCTCAACACGCCGTTCATGGACGCCTGCTACGCGATCCGGGGAGGCATGGATCCGGACCGGGCGCTGTCGACGTTGACCTACAACGTCGCCAAGGCGCTGGGCGTCGAGGACAGAATCGGCTCGATCGAGGAAGGCAAGGACGCTGACCTCTTGATCCTGGACGGTCCTCCACTGCACTATAAGAGCTTCGTCCAGACCGCGATCGTCAATGGCAAGGTCCGGTACGAGAAGGACAAGGAGCCGTTTTACAGCCATATCCGGCGTTCTGGCACCAAGTAAGCTCGTTCCGCTCCGAAGCCGAGTGCGGGTCACCCCTGGTCCGGACTCGGCAGTGACAACCTCCGCTACTCGCCCGAATACGGGCCGACCGGTCCCAGCCGGTCGCCACGCGCTTCGTCCCAGCATGAATCCCGAACAAATCAACGAGATCGAAGATTTCCTCCGCTCGATGCGGCAGGCCTTCAACTCGAGGGACATGAAGTCCTATCGCGCGCACTTCTGGACGAACCCGAAGTTCATCCACCTCGATGCGTCCGGCCGCCTGGACCACGGCTGGGGCGAGTTCGAGGAAGTGCTGGACCAGGAGTTCCGCTACCTCGACAGCTGCCAGCTGACGTTGAAAGACCTTCGGATCCAGCTGTTCGACGGGGCCTATTCGAGCGTCGTCGGGGTCTGGAAGCTCGTGCAAGTCGACCCGAGCGGACATGAACAGGAGTCGCACGGGCGCATGAGCTACTCGCTCGTGAAGTTCGGGAAGACCTGGAAGATCGTCACCGCCCACTACGCGACGACCGCCGAGCAGCTCGTCGAGTAGCTGCCCGCCGGGGCTCGCGTCGACCGGCGTCTTGCCGCGGGCCTCGATCTCAAATTCTCCTGATCGCAAGTTCATCGCGCACATGGACTTGCGCGCAGGGGACAACTACCTCATCATTCTGGCATGGTGGGTCAAGCCAGGGAGGCACAGCGCAAGACCAACGGTGAGCATCTCGTCGCGATGATCGCGCACGAGTTGGCCAACGCGCTGCAACTGATTCAGTCCCGCACGGTCGTCGCGCGTACGCGACTCGCACAGGCACCGGACGACGCGAGACACGACCTCGAACGCGCGCTGCAGGCCATCCACCGCGCGACGCATCTGACGCAAGAGCTCAAGGTGCTCGGTCAGAACCGCCCGCTCTCGCGTGAGCCCGTGCAGCTCGCAACGTTGGTTTCGGAGATCGCCGAGTTCGCCGCGGGTTTCGACCGCGTTCGCGTCGACGTTCGGATCGAACGCGAAGTCCCCATGGTGCTTGGAGATCCGATGCGACTGCATCAGGTGTTGTTGAACTTGGTGCTCAACGCCAAAGATGCAATGCCGGGCGGCGGAACGCTCACGCTCGCCGTCGCACGGACGCGAGCCGGCGTCGAAGTTCGTGTGCAGGACTCCGGGGTCGGCATTCCGCAGAGTCTGCAGGCCAAGATCTTCGAGCCGTTCTTCACGACTCACGCAGACCACGGCGGGACCGGGCTCGGGCTCGCGGTCACGCGAGACATCGTGACGGAGCACGCCGCGCGAATGCAGGTCGAGAGCGGCAGCGGGACGGGGACGACGTTTCGGCTGACGTTCCCGATTCCCAAGGGGCTACGTCAGTTGCGCCGCAAGGCGTTGTAGTACCAGCGCGCGAACCCGTCGCCGATCGCGAGCCGGGCGACCCGGACCTCGCGGGCGGTCCCCCAGATCAGGAACAACGGACTGTCGGGATCGAGGTCGGCCGCGTTCCACAAGATGTCGAGGGCCGGCAAGGCAGGCGGGGGACGCCGCCACGTGGCATTGCCGACCAGCACAGAGGCGAGGGACAAGATCCCACCGGACGGGGGACTCGGTGACAGCACGAGCGAGCCGAGGGTCGAGCACACGGTCACGGTCCCATCGTACGCCGGCCCGAGAACGTAGCCGATCGTGCCCCGAAGCCCGGGATCGACCATCCGTTTCATGACCGAGACCTCGAGCACGCAGTCGAAGCCTCTGGCTTCGGCACGGATGCGCTTGCCGGCGGG
>Ga0055451_10000332_pt1 | contig 18541 bp, 19 predicted proteins | sample China_Galinas_PW_3_FD_57745 | JGI IMG/M metagenome (GOLD analysis project Ga0055451, IMG submission 57745) | Wetland microbial communities from San Francisco Bay, California, USA, that impact long-term carbon sequestration - China_Galinas_PWB_D2 | ecosystem: Environmental > Aquatic > Marine >... | reverse complement strand
CCGCCGATGGAATAACTGAACCTTGCCCCGTGTGGGCTCGCCGAGACTCCCAGCATGCCGTGCGTACCCGGGACGCTCGCCCTCATGCCAACACACCCCGTCAGAAGGAGCATCAGGAACAGCCAGAATAAACCTCTTATATTCCACGAGCTTTTTGGCATTACTCTACTTATTTTCTAACAAATTCTGGCAGCAATATCAAGTAATTAATTAGATTATCAATCCTAACTAATTGTTAATGTGGGATAATTAAGGCGCAGCTTTAGAACTGCCTGAGGAATCTCAGGTCGTTCTCGAAGAAAAGTCTGAGGTCGTCTATGGAGTACTTGAGCATGGCGATGCGCTCCACGCCCATACCGAAGGCGAATCCGCTGTATTTTTCAGGGTCCACCCCGGCCATCTCGAAAACCCTGGGGTTAACCATTCCGGCCCCGAGTATCTCTATCCACTCGGTATCCTTGCAGACCCGGCAGGCGCCGTCAACGCTTGAGCCACAGAACTTGCAGCCTATGTCCACCTCCGCCGAGGGCTCGGTGAAGGGGAAAAAACTCGGCCTGAACCTGACCGGCACGTCGGGGCCGAACATCCTGTGCAGAAACTCCTCCAGCACCCCTTTAAGGTGGCTGAACGATATGTCAGTGTCCACCATGAGGCCTTCCACCTGGTGAAACATCGGAGTATGCGAGACATCGGCGTCGTGGCGATAGACCTTCCCCGGGGCTATAAAGCGGAGGGGCGGTTTCTTCTTTTCCATGACCCTTATCTGCACGGGCGAGGTATGGGTCCTGAGAACGGAATCGTCGGAGATATAGAATGTGTCCTGCATGTCCCTGGCCGGGTGGTCCTTGGGGATGTTCAGGGCCTCGAAGTTATAGTGGTCGAGCTCGACCTCCGGGCCCTCTTCCACCCCGAAGCCCATGCGGGTGAAAATATCGATTATCTCGTTCAGGGTCTGGCTTATTGGGTGCTCTGAGCCATAGGGTGTGAAACTGCCAGGAAGCGTTACGTCGATACTTTCGGTGGCCAGCTTCTTCTTGAGTTCCTGCCCCTTGAGCGACGTGCCCTTCGAGGCTATCTCGTCGCCGATGAAGTTTTTAAGCTCGTTCAGGTCGCGCCCGAAGGCCTTCCTCTCGTCCGGCGAGAGAGTGCCTATGAGCTTCATCTGTTCGGTAAGGAGGCCCTTGCGGCCAAGGTACTTGACCCTGGCGGCCTCAACGTCGGCCGCCGTCGAGCAACGGCCGATATCGGCGAGGAATTGCTGCTTGAGCTCCTGGAGCGAGGCCATTAAGCTGCGAGGTTTTCTTTAGCGGTCTCGACTATAGCCTTGAATGCTGCGGGGTCGTTGTAGGCCATATCGGCCAGGGCCTTTCTGTTGAGCCCGACGCCCGCCTTGTTAAGGCCGGCCATGAGACGGCCGTATGTGAGTCCGAGGGCACGCGAAGCGGCGTTGATCCTGACGATCCAGAGCGCCCTGAACTCCCTCTTCTTGGCCTTCCTGTCCTTGTAAGCGTGGCGAAGCGCGTGGTCCACCGCCTCCGAAGCCGTCCTGTACAGCCGGCTCCTTCCGCCGTAGTAGCCCTTGGCCTGCTTAAGGACCTTGTTTCTCCTTCTTCTTGTCTTAAAACCACCCTTTGCCCTGGGCATTTCTGTGTCTCCTCCTACTTATTAAAAACTGCTAAGTAGCTCTATACGTTGAGCAAGGTTTTTATTGTACCACATTGGGTGCTCGAAACTGTAGTGGCGGTCCTGAGCCTGCGGCCCCTCTTGGCGTTCTTGCTGGTCAAGAGGTGGCTTTTGTAGGCCCTGTTCCTCTTGATCTTGCCGGAACCCGTCACCTTGAACCTCTTCGCCGCACCCCTGTGAGTCTTGATTTTAGGCACCTTCCCGATCCTCCTTCACTATCTATTGGTTAAAACCCTATTTGGGCGCTATCACAAGCGTGATGCTGTTGCCCATCATCCTCGGTTCGCTCTCTACGTTATATTTGCCCTCGAGCATCTCGATGACCCTGTGAAAGACCACCATGCCGAGGTCCGGCCTGCCCCTCTCGCGCCCTCTGAAGAACATCGAGACCTTGGTCTTGTGCCCCTCCTCGAGGAACTCCTTGAGCTTGCCGACCTTCCTATCGAGGTCCGCTTTGTCGATGCTGGGCCTCAGCTTAATCTCCTTGAGCTCACTCGTCCGTTTCTGAGTCTGCTTTTTGCTCTGCTGGTACTTGTACTTGCCGTAGTCCATTACCTTGCAGACCGGCGGCTTTGCTCCCGGCGCGACCTCGACAAGATCGAGGTCCCTGTCCCTTGCAACCTCCAGGGCCTTCTTGATGGGGACTACGCCCAACTGGCTGCCATCGTAGTCGATGAGCCTGACCTCGGGGACCCTGATATACTGGTTTATCCTGGTGCTCTTTGCTATGCGTCACCTCCTCGTGTTTATCTCTTCTGATAAAATATTTATGAACTCGCCGGCTGCGAACGGGCCGATGTTCTCGCCCGAGCGTTTCCTGACCGTTATCTTCCCTGACGAAACCTCGTCGTCCCCTATTATAACCAGATACGGGACTTTTCTAACAGTCTCGACCCTGATCTTATAGCCTATTTTTTCGTTGTCGAGATTGGCCTCCGCCCTGATACCGGCCGCCTTGAGCTCACCCGTCACCTTCTCGGCGAACTCCGAATGGCGCTCCGCTATGGTGAGCACCGTGACCTGCCGCGGGGCCAGCCAGAGCGGGAACTGTCCGGCGTAGTGCTCTACCAGCACGCCGAAGAACCTTTCGAGCGACCCCATGAGGGCGCGGTGGATCATTATCGGGCTGTGCTCCTTGCCGTCGGAACCCCTGTATGTCACATCGAAGCGCTCGGGCAGGTTGAAGTCCACCTGTATGGTGCTGCACTGCCAGGCGCGGCCAAGCGAGTCCTTTACCTTGATGTCTATCTTCGGGCCATAGAACACTCCCTCGCCAGGGTCTTCCTGATACGCGAGGCCCTTTGCCTTCAGGGCGGCTTCCAGTGCCTCGGTGGCTATCCGCCAGTGTTCGTCCGTCCCCACGGACTTTTCCGGCCGCGTGGAGAGGTACACGTCGTAGTCCTCGAACCCGAACGTCCTGAGCACAAAGAGCGTGAAGTCCAGGACTTTCAGAATCTCATCCCCCACCTGGTCCTCGCGGCAGAATATGTGCGCGTCGTCCTGTGTAAACCCTCTCACCCTCAGCAGACCGTGGAGCACCCCGGAGCGCTCGAAGCGGTACACCGTTCCGAGCTCCGCATAGCGTATCGGGAACTCCCTGTAGCTTCTCAGGTGGCCCTTGTAGATTGCGATATGGAACGGGCAGTTCATGGGCTTCACCTCGTAGGGGACGCCCTCCACCTCCATCGGCGAGTACATGTTGTCGCTGTAGAAGTCCAGGTGGCCGCTCTTCTGCCAGAGGTTGAGCTTGGCGATGTGCGGAGTATAGAGAAGCTGGTATCCGGCCTTAAGGTGCTCGTCGCGCCAGAAGTCCTCCATTATCTTTCGGATAAGGGCCCCGTTGGGGTGCCAGAGCGTAAGGCCCGGCCCCACGTCGTCGTTCATGCTGAAGAGGTCGAGCTCCTTGCCGAGCCTCCTGTGGTCGCGCTTCTTGACCTCCTCGAGAAACTCGAGGTAGGCGGCAAGGTCTTTCTTGTCGCTGTACGAGGTGCCGTATATGCGCTGGAGCATTTTGCGGTTCTCGTCGCCGCGCCAGTAGGCGCCTGCCACGCTTAGGAGCTTGAAGGCCGCTATCCTGCCTGTCGAGGGAAGGTGCGGGCCACGGCAGAGGTCCACAAAGCCGCCCTCCTCGTAGATGGACACCGTATCTGACTCCAGGTCCTCGAGAAGTTCCACCTTGTACTCCTCGCCCATCTTCCTGAAAAGCTCTATGGCCTCGGCGCGCTTCATTTCCTTGCGCTCAAACGGCGTATTCTGCTTGATGATGCGGGACATCTCCTTCTCTATGGCGGTCAGGTCCTCGGGCGTAAGCGGCTTTTCGAGATCGAAGTCGTAATAGAAGCCCTCGTCCGTTGACGGCCCTATGGCCAGCTTCGCCTCGGGATAAAGCTTCTTTACGGCGTGCGCCATCACGTGCGAGGTGCTGTGGCGATAGACGTCTTTGCCCTCTGGGCTGTCGAACGTGACCGCCTCTGCCGACTCAGCCGAGAGATGCTCGCCCACGCTGCCCAGGTCGCAGAGCTCGCCGTCCACCCTAAATGCCAGGGCCTTGGCCTTCTTCAGGGCCTTGAGGGCGCTTTCGGGGTCCGTGACCTCGGTCTCGCTATCCTGAAATATGAGCCTGATCTTGCCGCCTCCTTAAAAAAATAAACGGGCACCGAGGATGCCTTCCACATAATAGCACCGCAGTTGCCCGCTTCATCGATTACTTGGTATTCATATGTCGGTTATATAATATATACCATTCGGGGTGGGATTTCAAATAATACGGGCCATTCCAGGCACCAGACCGCCTGCCTAATACCGGCCTGGCACGCCCTCAGCCGTGTAGCGGCGCGGGAAGGGTCACGATAACCCTCGTGCCGTCTTCCACAGGCTCGATAACGAACCGGCCGAAATTCTTCCGAGCCGCAAGCGACGATATAGGCACTCCGAAGCCGGAGCCCTCTGACTTGGTGGTGAAAAACGGCGAGAAGAACTTCTCCACCACCTCCGCCTTCGGAGGCGTGCCGCTGTTGAATATCTCTACGCAGACGAAGTGCTCCGGCGGACATTCGCTGGAGGACGACACCCGCACCCTCGGCTCGGGGCCTCCGGCAAAATCAAAGGCGTTCTCGAGCGAGTAAAAAAACAGGTGCTTCAGGTCGCGCGAGTCGGCGCTGACCACCGAGTTGTCTGGGTCTATATCTACCTCAAAGGACACATCCGGATACTTCTCGCCGGGGTTCAGCTTCTCAACGGCATGCCCTATTATTTCGATGAGGTTTACGTCCCCGAACTCGGTGTCCCGCTGGAAGACGTCGTTATAGACGTTTATGTCTTTCACCATATGCTCGCACATGGTGCTCTCGGTAAGGAGGCTTTCGTATATCTCGTACGCCGGCTCGCCGGGCGATATCTTCCTCTGGAGCATTCTGATATAGCCGCCTATGATTGTTATCTTGTTTCTCACCCGGTCGGCGATGCCCTTGATGAGCTCGATGTCGCAGCGAGTAGTAGTGGATATATAGGCGGTCGTCTCCACGAGCAGGCAGTAATCCACGAGCTTGTCTATGGCCGTGGCTACGGCATATCTCTTTTCGGCGGGGACGGCTGAATCTATGACCTTATGGCAGAACTGCCTCACGGCGGAGAAACCGAGGTTGGAAAACCTCTGGTCGAGGCCCACTTCCACATGCCTGATGCCTATCCTCCAGAGAAACGCTATGAAGTCGTCGTTCAAGTCGCTTAGAAAGAGTTTTTCGAACCATAACTTCCAGAACTTCCCGAGGCGCGTTGGGTCCTCCATCCTCTCCATGATTATCCGCGTCTCGGTAATGTCTGAGAACATTGTGCGAAGATAGTCGGCGAACTCCCTGCTGCGCGCCGCGAAGGCCTCTTTGAAAGGTCCTATCTCGCTTATCTCGCCGCCGTGCAGGGCGAGTTTCTCCCTGAAGAGGTCGAGCTTTCCGTATGGGATATTACGCTCCAATGTCGTGCGCCTTTACTTGAAACCCTTCTGCTTCCTGTAATCGCTCAGGCGAAGTATGTGCAGCTTTGTATCGTTGAGTAACTGTTGAAGCCTCGAGATGACCTCTGAGTCCGTTTCCTTGGCGAGAATCTCGGGGAGGTAGCTCTCCTCCTTGGTCTTTTCGAGCTTGAGGGACATGTCCAGTGCGGCCTTTAGCGACAGGGATTCGGACTGTGCCCTTTTCTCTGTTTCCTTAACAAGGTCTACGGTCTGTTTTATCCCGTGCATCGATGAGGGGACGATGTTGTCTGGGAGCACTCCCATCTCGTTATACTTACCCCCCAAAACGAGTATGGCGGCATGGTTCTCTTCTTCGAGCGACAGGTCGTACCACAGGTCCTTGGCCTCGGGAAGTTTCTCCGAGAAAGTCCTGTAAATATTGGCTACGCCGAGTTCTATGCCTATGCATGCCTTCAGTCTCTCGTGCAAATCCTTTTTCAACTCACCCTCCGCATGCGTTTGTACTCTAAAATATTAACCCATGTGATATGCCGAATGCCAATGCGAACATACCCTCACGGTTGTTATAATATGTCACGCATGCGAATAAGATATATTTCCGTAATTATTCCGGCCTACAACGAAGAGAACCGTCTTCCGGCGACTCTAAAACGTGTGCACGAGTACCTCGTTTCCAAGGCAGATGAATTCGAGATTGTGGTGGTCGATGATGGCAGTTCCGATACCACTGAATCGGAGGTTATGCGAGCCTCCACCGAGATGCCCGGCATCAGGCTCGTTAAGAACGGCGCGAACATGGGAAAGGGCTTTTCCGTGAGGCAGGGTGTGCTGGCGTCTCGCGGAGAGCTCGTGCTTATAAGCGACGCCGACCTCTCCACTCCCATAGAGGAAGTCGAGAAGCTAATCCCGTTCGTCGAGGGCGAGTTTGACATCGCCATTGGGTCGAGGGCCATGAAGGAGTCCGAGCTCGCCGTCAGGCAGCCGTGGTACAGGGAGGGCATGGGGCGCGCGTTCAATGCGCTCGTGCGCTCGCTGGTCATAGGCGGCCTGAGCGACACTCAGTGCGGCTTCAAACTAATCTCAAAAGAAGCTGCCAAAAGGATTTTCGAGCGCTGCAGGATAGACGGCTTCAGCTTCGACGTGGAAGTCCTCTTTCTGGCCGAAAGGCTGGGCTACAGAATTAAGGAAGTCCCGGTGAAGTGGCTCAACTCCCCGGCTTCGCGCGTCAGGATATTTCGCGACTCCACGCGAATGTTTCTGGACCTGCTTATCATTCGACTGAACGCACTGTTCGGTAAGTACTCCTAAGATCTCCCCCACACCAGCGCCATCCCATTACAACCACAGATTAGTATCGCCAACAAAACATAAGGAGACGCTTTGCACGAATCGCACACGAGAATTTATATAAGTTGCCATTATTTTATTCTATAAACTTAATGTTTCTCGGTGGTTGTAAATTGGGGCAAAATTCTCATTGACTATTTACTAATCGATAATTAAAATTGGAACGATTCATAAAGAAAATATATAGACAAAGATAAACAAACTAATGGTTCATTCAGTGAGACTGATGCCGGGGGGGGATGGTCTCATACATCTGAGGAGAGGAGCAAAACTATGGGTGAGAAGAAGAATTGCTGGGAGGTAATGGACTGCCATAAGGATGACTGTCCCGCCAAAGACGAGAGAAGGCTCGACGGCGTTCACGATGGCATAGCGGCTGGAAGGTCGTGCTGGGTAGTCGCCGGCACGAGGTGCAAGGGCGAGATCCAGGGCGAATTCGCGCAGAAGTTCCAGAACTGCTCCACATGCAAGTTCTACCTGCTGGTCCGCGAGGAAGAAGGGGGAATGCTCAGAAGCGGAATGACGCTTTTAGGCATGATAGGCAAAGGAGTTGACGCCGTAAATTAAACATTCGGGCTGTGAACAAAAAAAGGGGTTGGCCTGAGCCAACCCCTTTTCATTTTCGAATGGTGGGCGATACTGGTTTCGAACCAGTGGCCTCTGCCGTGTGAAGGCAGCGCTCTCCCGCTGAGCTAATCGCCCTGCATGACAATTTTAATTACAAATCACGGGCCGAGTCAAGTTAGAGCCTCTTTAAGGCATCCCTAACCTTCTCTATAACCTCATCGGCATCGATGCTCTCGATGCACGCTCTGAACTCCTCGTGCTCACAGCCCTCCTGCCTGCAGGGTCTGCATGGCAGGTCCTTGCCGTTTATGATGAGCTTCTTCTCCGTCCATGGTCCCGCCAGCTCCGGCTTGGTCGGGCCGAAGATGCCCACGACGAAAGTCTTTGCCGAGGCGATATGAATGGGCCCCGAGTCGTTGCCAATGAACATATCAGACAGCTCGCAGAGCGCGGCGAATTCGTAAAGGCTCAGTTTGTCCGTACAGATTTCCGGACGGCTCTTCATGCGCGAGGATATCTCCTCGAGGATAGGCCCCTCGCCCGGCCCTCCGACAAGGAATATCCTGGCTTCATCGGATATGGCGTCCGCCAGGCGGGCGAAGTTCTCCGCCCCCCACTGCCTGAGCGGCCCCCTTGAGCCCGGGTGAATGGTCACCCTCTTCTTGCCTGTCTCATCGAATGCCGAGGGGCATTTCTTCCTGAGCGAGTCGAAGACTGAAGCGTCGAGATCGATATTGATGGAGTCCACCGAAACCTCAAGCCCGAGCTCCCTCAGCACATCGAGGTGGTACTGCACCATGTGCTGCCGCCCAATGCGACCGCTCAGCAGATGCGTGTATAGGTGCCTCCGCCACATGTTCTCGTTATTGAAACTGATACGTACCTTCGCACCAGACAGAAGCCCCATGATGGCCGGACGGTCGGCGTCGGTAAGATCTATGACTACGTCGGGCTTTGTCTTTCTGATGGCCCATATGTACGACAAGAGCGCCAGCGGATTTCTCTTGGCCTTCTTCCGCGGAAACGGCACCACGGCGTCCACGGCCTTACACGTGTAAAGAAACGCATCCGTGCCTTCGTTGACCGACACGGTGAGCCTCGCGTCCGGGAGGTTTTTTTTCAGGTTTTCCAGAAAGGGCAGCATCCATATGGTGTCGCCGATGTACCTGAACTTTATTACAAGTATGTTCTTAGCGCTTCGAAGAGCGGGTATATCCAGCCGATTCATTGCGGAATTCTCCATGCCGTTTCCTCAGGCCTTCCTAGCTACACACACTATGTAGTCTGAAATGCAAAGTTTCTTATACATTTCGATAATGAGTTTTGAGATTATATCCCTTCTTCCTGCCTTAAGCAGGTTCGCCCATGACTCAAAGAATACGGGCTCAAGCCCGACGGCCCGCATCATCGCCGAGAGGCTGACCTTGTCGAAAGAATATACGTGCCAGGGAAACCCGAAGTGCTTGAAGTGTTTCCTCAACCCCAGGCGGCTTAGCACCGTCTTGTACGTGTTCGAGATACCTTTATGGTTCGGAACCTGGGCGAACAGGTATCCGCCCGGCTCAAGGAGTTCCACGCACCGCTTAAGCACTCCGACAGGGTCGTATAGGTGCTCAAGAACGTCCCAAATCAGGATGCCGTCGAACTTATGGTCGGGGCTAAAATCGTCTATCTCCACGGTGCTCACCTTCACGCCGAGGTTGTCCGAAGCCACGCGCGACAACATCTCGCTTGGCTCCACCCCTTCGCAGGAATATCCGCTCTTGCCGGCCTCGAGCACGAACCACCCAAGGCCGCAGCCCACGTCCAGCAGCCTCGAGCCATCGGACAGAAACCTTTTGACGAGCATCACCTTCTGCCTCTGAGTGATATACGTGCGGTCGCCGCCGCTGAGCCATTTTTCGTACGACCAGTCCTCGAAGTCGCTAAAGTCGGCGAAAGCCTCCGTCTCGTATATCTTCATCATGGAGGCCTCGGTGAACCTCGGCGAGGCGTACATGATATTGCACACGTCACACTTGAAGTAACCGATGCCCTCCTTGCTCATAAATATGAGCTTCGGTTTGCGGGAGTCGCCAAGTGGACATGAGGTATCTTCGAGCGTTCCCTCGAACTTTCCGAATTTGATGGCCGCCGCGGAGGTATTCATCACTTGCTACCCTTTCTCTGAAGCTCCAGAAGCTTGGCGTATTTGAGGTATGCTCCCCCGGCCTTTGTCTTGGCGATCATAAAGCCTTCCCTGCCGTCGAGAATGCCAAGCTTTATGAAATATATTTTGATGAACATAGCCATAGCATGAATAACTGGCGACAATGCGTTCGTCCTCTCACCCCGGGAGTAAAGGTCTTTCGCCAGGGCGGTAGAATACCTCTCCATCGCGGCCAGCATGTCGGGGTAACCGGAGAAGCTTATATGCTCTATGGGCTCGGATATTGAGTGGTCAACGACACCCTTCGTCGTCCAGATCTCATGGGTGATGTTCTTGAACCCTCCAGCTTTACGCCTTACAAGCCTTATCACCCTGTCGGGCCACCAGTCGGAGTGCTTTATCCACCGCCCGTGCAGAAAGTTCTTGCGCGGAAAACTGTACGCGTCGGCATTAGGACTTTTCAATATCTCAGATATCCTGTTGCGCATCTCGGTCGGTATTCGTTCGTCCGCGTCTACCAGCAATACCCATTCGTGCTTGCACTTATCCACCGCGCTCTGCTTCTGAGGCCCGTAGCCCTTCCAATCTTCGACGAACACGCGGCAGCCTCGTGACCGTGCCATTTCCACCGTAGCGTCGGTGCTTCCCGAGTCCACGACTACCACGTCGTCAGCGAACGATACGCTATCGTGGCACGCGAGGATGTTAGCCTCCTCGTTCTTTGTGATTATCGCCACGGAAAGGGCGAGCTTATCCCCGGCTTCAGCCATATGAGTATTATACATAAGGCAATAGGCAATCCCGGAGGGGAGTGTTACTTTACGATGCCGTCCCGGCACCTGTAGTCCGACGACGCAATCGTCTCGGACAGAAGCGCGTCGTTATTCGCAAGTCTCTCGCGGGCGTTCACCGGATGCCAGAGATGAAAGCATGCGGCCATAAAGGAGTGTTCCTTGCGCTTAAGGCCGTACTTGTAGAGCCTCGCGGCGAACTCGGAGTCCTCCCTGCCCCACCCAACGAAGGCCTCGTTAAAGCCGTTTACGGCCATCACGTCTTCGCGGAAGATCCCGAAGCTGCACGTCTTGATCCCCTTCATGCTGGTACTTCGCCAGGCCGGAAAAAACGGCATACGTATCAGATGGTGGGCGTTGCCTATATGTCCGCTAAGAATGATCTTGAGAACGTCGCCCATGGAATTGGCAGTCTCGGGGCCGAACGCGATCGAAGCCAGCTCATCGAGGAGCACCCTCGTGCCCTGGACAAAGTAGCCCTTTTCAGCAAGCGACTCGTGGTCCTCGATGTAATGCATCTCGGGCACGCAGTCGCCGTCCATGAATACGATATAATCGCCCGAGCTCTGTTTTACGGCCTCGTTACGTGCCCTCGCGGCCCTGAACCCGTGGTCTTCCTGCCAGACGTGCTTGACTGGGAACGTAGCACCCTTGGAGAAGTCGAACACCAGTTGGGCGGTCTCGGGACCGGAGCCGTCGTCAGCCACCACGACCTCGTCGGGACGCCTCTCCTGAAACATGAGGCCCTCTAAGACACGAACAAGGGCATCGGGGTTATTATACGTGGTCACTACTACGGATATTTTCAATAGTCGCCGCCACTGATCTCTACGTGTATCTTGCCCACCTTGACCTTGGACTCCACCTTCACGGGCACTTTGTTCTCGTCATCCGTGACCCAAATGAGGACGTCGCCCTTACGCATGAATATTCCTTCTGATTTTAGGACGGGCTTTATCACAATGGTATCGTAAGTGCCGTGTGGGAGCTTAAGCTTTTCCTTCCTAAGCACCTGCACTTCCACGTCGTAGAGCTTGCCGTTATCGAAGACTCGTATGTACTGGGATTTGCCGACCTCTACGTCCATAGTCCTAACCAGATAGAACGCCGAGAGCGGATCGTAGACGTTGCCCTCCACGTCGAACTCCTCGGTATTCTTGTCGTCGATGTGATCAATGACTATCTTCCCCTGGTCGCGCTCGAAGTTGACCTTCTTTTCCTTCCTCCGCTTACCCTCCCTGAGGTTGATGTAGTAGTCGTACGGCAGGAACGTCCCTTTCTCCATGTTCACTTCTATGCGGTCGTTAACTTTATAGAACATGGAAAGAAACTTCGAGGACTTGGTAGTTGAGACTATCTGCATCTCATCGTCGCCGTTCTGCTTTATCTCGAGCACCGAGTTGCCGGCCTTGATGATTCCCCACCAGATGGAGTACTCAAGACGCTCGGGCACGGCAAAAGCCGAGGCCGCACGCGGGGCCTGCAGAATAAGCGCCAGGGCGACTATCCCGAATGCCAAAACTGCCAGACGGTTCTTTTTTGCTATAATGTGCATCTGCTATTATAGTAATACTATGATTGTAATTCCCGCAATAGACCTCAAGGGCGGCAAGTGCGTCAGGCTCCTCCAGGGCCGGGCGGAGGACGAGACCGTCTATTCTGACGACCCCGTAGCCACGGCGCTCAAATGGCAGGGGCTCGGGGCCGAGCTCATCCATATGGTGGACCTCGACGGCGCGTTCACAGGCGAGCAGAAGAACATCGAGGCCATAAAGGCCGTCCGCAAGGGCACGGACATCGCTCTTGAGCTCGGAGGAGGCATCAGGGACCTCGACAGGATAGCCATGCTCCTGGACATCGGCATAGACAGGGTCATACTGGGGACGGTGGCCGCCGAGAAACCCGAACTCGTGAGCGAGGCATCCAAAAAATTCCCAGGTCGTGTGCTCGTAGGCATCGACGCAAAGGAAGGCAAGGTGGCTGTCAAAGGCTGGACGGAGGTCACTGGACACGACGCCGCAGCCTTCGCCATGGAGATGGAGTCCCGCGGCGCGGCCGGCATCATCTATACCGACATATCGCGGGACGGAATGCTCACGGGCCCCAACATCGAGGCCACGGCGAATATCGTGAGGTCGGTTGGCATCCCGGTCATAGCCTCCGGCGGGGTGTCGTCGATTGACGACATCAGGAACCTTCTCGGCATCGGTGGCGTCTGGGGCGCCATAACCGGGAAGGCGATATACTCGGGCTCGCTGGAGCTGGCCGAGGCCATAGCGCTTACGAAAAAAGCGGAGAATTAATATGCTGGCAAAGAGAATTATCCCGTGTCTCGACGTCAAAGACGGCAGAGTCGTCAAAGGCGTGAAGTTCGTGAACATCCGCGACGCGGGTGACCCAGTTGAAAACGCCATCTTCTATGACGAACAGGGGGCCGACGAGCTCGTCTTCCTCGACATAACGGCGTCGCACGAAAAACGCGACATCATACTCGACGTGGTAAGGAGAACGGCCGATGACATTTTCATGCCGCTTACCGTGGGCGGCGGGGTCAGAAACCTCGACGACATCCGCAACCTCCTAAACGCCGGAAGCGACAAGGTGGCAATAAACACGGCCGCAGTCAATAACCCCGATATCGTCAGGCAGGCGGCCGAGCGTTTCGGAAGCCAGTGCATAGTGGTGGCCATAGACGCCAAGCGGTGTACTGGACGCTCCGGGGAGCCGCCCGCATGGGCCAAGGACGACTCGCTGTTCCCGGAAGAAGGCACGGACTCCTGGGAGGTTTATACGCATGGGGGCAGAAAGCCGATGGGGCTCGACGCAGTCAAGTGGGCCCGCTACATGGAGCAGCTCGGCGCGGGGGAGATACTTCTGACGAGCATGGACCGCGACGGCACCAAGGACGGTTACGACATAGGGCTCACGAGGGCCATATCAGAGGCCGTCAACATCCCGGTCATCGCCTCGGGCGGCGCTGGCACGCTCGAACACCTCTATGAAGCCCTTGAAGATGGAAAGGCCCACGCCGTGCTCGCGGCCTCGATATTTCACTACAGGGAGTTCACGATCAAGGAGACGAAGGATTACCTGCGCTCGAAGGGCGTAACCGTCAGGCTTTAGAAAAACATGAGCCTTCTCGATAAATTTACGGCCACAATCGAAAAACACCGCATGCTCTTGGGCCGCGAGACCGTCCTGGTAGGCCTCTCGGGCGGGCCTGACTCCGTATGCCTCCTGACTCTGCTTCACGCCCTCATTCCTCAGATGGACCTCAAGCTTCGTGCGCTCTATGTAGACCACGGCCTCCGACCGGACGAGACCCCGGGCGAGATTGAGTTCGCGGGAGACCTATGCGGGAGGCTCGATGTTCCGTTTGAGGTGAAGCAGGTGGACGTCAAGCCATATGCCGATGAGCAGGGACTTAGCACCCAGGACGCCGCAAGGACTCTCCGTTACCGTGCCCTCGAGGACTCCGCGCTTGTCTCTGGGGCCGACGCCATCGCACTCGGCCACAACCTCGACGACCAGGTAGAGACGTTCCTGATGCACATACTCAGGGGCTCCGGCCCGCGAGGGCTTTCTGGAATCCCGCCTACTCGCGGGACGATAATTCGCCCTCTTATTGAAATCGAAAGGAAGAATATAGAGTCATATCTTACCGAGGAGGGCATCTCCTACGTCATAGACTCTTCAAACCTGAAGCACGACTATCTGCGAAACAGGCTGCGCGCCACGATAATGCCAGCGCTCAGGGAGATCAACCCCTCCATAACTGAGACGCTCGAGCGTACCATGGAGATTCTCCGCGAGGAGGACAGGTTCCTCGAAACCCAGGTCACAAAATCGCTCATGAAGCTCATAACCCGCAAGACCAGCGTTTCCATCGAACTGTTTCTCTCGCCCCTTGAGCACATGGACCGTGTCGTGCTCAGGCGAGTGCTCCGCCGCGCCGTGGAGGCCACCGAAGGGCTCAGGGGTATCGGCTTTAAGCACATAGAGGACATCATGCACCTAATAAAAACTGGCACCGCGGGCGACAGGCTTTACCTCCCGCGCGACGTGCGTGTCGTCAAGAAGTACTCGACTATTCTTCTGACATCAGAGGCGCCAAAGACGCTCGGTACATACACTATCGAGCCCGGTGAGGATCTCGTTCTTAAGGAGTCAGGGCTCGTTCTGACGGCATCCATGACCCAAGGGCCTCATGACGAGGCAGGCAAGGATTCTGTAGCGATTGACGCGGATAAGATCAAGCTGCCCCTACGCGTCAGGGCTCGAATTGACGGTGACTATTTCTACCCCGACGGCTTTGGCAAGCGCAAGAAACTGCAGGACTTTCTCGTGGACGAAAAGGTGCCTCGAGACGAACGCGACATCGTGCCCATAGTAACATCGGGAGACGAAATAGTTTGGGTAGCGGGCATGCGGGCCGACAGCCGCTTCTGCGCCGGCAAAGATGCAGGTAATATACTACTGCTTGAGCTTAACCCCCTAAAGGACTGATGAAATCAACGAGCCCAGATTGGATGCACTCAAAGACAAAGACGCCGTTCTATAGTGCCTGGTGGTTTTTAGTCATCTGCCTTCTTGCAGTACTTTATGCGTCGAGCATTGTTCTGATTCCGGTTCTCGATAAAGACCTCAAGGGCAAGTTCAGCGCTCCGGAAAAGGTCACATATACCTGGACCGATGAAAGCGGGGTCGAACATTACTCGGATATAAAACCCAATGTTCCCGCCGACAGAATCAAGGCCGAACCAATAATGAGGAAACCAAGCACGGTCGATCGCATTGAGAAGACGACCCTGCATACTGCGAGAAAGGCAAAGCCGATACTTGGCCCTGTCCTGCTGATGGTCATGGCGGCAGTGGTCGTTCTGAAAGGACTCAAGGGCACTGCAGGACTAATTAAAACAACGAGGGCGCGGCTCGGACGGAGGTCTTTTGAGCGTGCCATGGGAAAATGCGTAAAGATGACCGACGACTTCGCCGCAATCCTAAAAAGTGGGCGAATTGGAAAAGACAATTATGCCACCGAGCTTGGTAATATCAGAGCCGCCCTTGAAAAACTGAGTGCCCGCCCTCTTGCGCTCGATTACCAATACAGAACGGTAGTTGAACACCTTCGCCTGGCCTTCGAGACATACGTGGACTGCCTGTCGCTCTGGGACGTTGAGTCGCAGAGGGATATCGTCATGGGTAAGATGAACGTATTCATAAACAAATACCCCACCCTTATCGACAAAACCACGGGCATCAAAGGGCCTCTGCCTGTCGCCGAGTTGCGGCAGGCGGCCAGAGCGACTCTCTGGGAATACGCCGAAGGGTACGTCGTTCAGGCCGGGCGGCTTTATGGGAGACTTATAAGCCCCGAAGGACCGGATGAGCCCAAATAATCTTTAGTACCAAACATCCTCATCGCAAGTAGAATAATTACCCTAAATCTGTTATATTTTATCTTTAATTCGCTATGAAACGGAGTATTACTGCCTTGTCCGAAGATATTCGAGTCAGGTTCGCCCCAAGCCCCACGGGCCACCTCCACATAGGTGGAGCGCGGACCGCCCTCTTCAACTGGCTTTTCGCCCGCAACCTGGGCGGCAAGTTCATCCTGAGAATCGAGGACACCGACCGCTCCCGCTCCACCGACGAATATATCGATAGCATCATGGAGGGCATGAAGTGGCTCGGCCTGGACTGGGACGAGGGCCCATACCGCCAGACGGACAGGTTCGACACCTACAGGCAGCACATCGACCGACTACTTGACGAAGGCAAGGCCTACCGCTGTTATTGCACCGCCGAGGAGCTCGAGCAGCGCCGCAAGGAGGCCATGGACAGGGGGCTCTCGCCGAAGTACGACGGCAGGTGCCGTGACCTAAAGGATAAGCCCGAGGGCAAACCCTTCTCTGTACGCTTTAAGATGCCGCAGATGGGAAACATCGTCGTCGAGGATATGATAAAGGGCAACATCACGTTCGATAACGAGCAGCTCGACGACCTCATCATCATGCGCTCCGACGGCACACCCACCTATAATTTTGTAGTTGTGGTGGACGACGTGGACATGAACGTCACACACGTGATACGCGGCGACGACCATATAAACAATACGCCGAAGCAGATACATATCTGCCGCGCCCTCGGTCACGAGGTTCCGAAGTTCGGTCATCTGCCGATGATCCTCGGCTCGGACAAGTCACGGCTATCAAAAAGGCACGGGGCCACTTCGGTCATTGCATACAGGGACGAGGGCTTCCTGCCGCAGGCACTCGTAAACTACCTTGTACGGCTGGGCTGGTCGTACGGCGACCAGGAGGTCTTCTCGCGCGAGGAACTCGTTAAATATTTCTCGTTTGAAAACGTCGGCAAGTCAGCCGCGGTATTTAACCCCGAAAAACTGCTCTGGCTGAACGCGGAGTACATTAAGACCACCCTACCCTCGGAGCTCGCCGGTCTCGTGGTGCCGTTTCTTGTAAAGAACGGAGCTATCGCCGAGGGCTCGGATCCTGACATGGATTATCTCTCGCGTGCGGTGGCCACGCTCGTTGAGCGGGCGCGAACGCTCGTTGAGCTTGCGGACAAACTCCGTTTCTACCTTATTGACGACGGACGCATCGAGTTCGACCCCAAGGCGAAGGGCAAATTCTTAAACGATACGACGAAGCCGTATCTCGAGGACCTCCATGCCGGACTCGCCTCGCGCGAGAAGTTCTCGCATGACGAGCTTGAGGCGGCGTTCAATATCGTCATGGAAAAGCACGACGTCAAACTCGGCAAGGTGGCACAGCCGGTGCGGGTCGCGCTTACCGGCGGCACGGAGAGCCCCGGCATATTCGAGGTGCTCGAGGTGATGGGTAAGGAAAGGTCGTTAAAAAGGCTTAAGCGGGCCATCGAGGCCGCGGGAGCAGGGGCTTAAGGACATGGCCGAACAGGAACGCACTCAGCCCTCGAATTTCATCCGAGAGATAATCGGCCAGGACCTCAAGGCCGGCAAGAACGACAGCCGCGTCCATACGAGGTTTCCTCCCGAGCCAAACGGATTCCTTCACATAGGACATGCCAAGTCCATATGCCTCAACTTCGGCCTTGCACGTGAGTTCGGCGGCCATTGCAACCTCAGGATGGACGACACCAACCCCATGAAGGAAGAGCAGAAGTATATCGATTCCATCATCGAGGACGTCAGGTGGCTCGGGTTCGACTGGGGAGACAGGCTTTATTACGCCTCGGACTACTTCGACAAGCTCTACGAGTTCGCCATAAAACTCGTCAAGGACGGCAAGGCCTACGTCGACGATCTCAGCCCCGACGAGATACGCGAGCAGCGAGGGGACTTCTACAAGCCCGGCAAGGAGAGCCCATATCGCAGCCGCACGATTGAAGAAAACCTCGACCTGTTTGAGAGAATGAAGGCCGGAGAGTTCGACGAAGGGACGAAGACGCTCCGCGCGAAGATAGACATGTCTTCGGGCAACATAAACATGCGCGACCCCGTCATGTACCGCATATTGAAAGCCGCGCACCCGCGCACGGGCGATAAGTGGTGCATATATCCCACCTACGACTGGGCGCACGGGCAGTCCGACTCTATAGAAGGCATAACACATTCCATCTGCACGCTTGAGTTCGAGGACCACCGCCCGCTTTACGACTGGTATCTCGACCAGCTCGGAATTCACCACCCTCAGCAGATAGAGTTCGCGCGCCTTAACCTGACCCACACGGTGCTGAGCAAACGAAAACTCCTCAGGCTCGTCCAGGGAGGACATGTAAGCGGCTGGGACGACCCGAGGATGCCGACCATATCTGGCATAAGAAGGCGCGGTTTCACACCTGAATCTGTAAGGGACTTCGCAGAGCGCATAGGGATCGCCAAGGCACAGAGCATGGCCGATGTCGCCCTGCTTGAGCATTGTCTGCGGGAAGACCTTAACGTGCGAGCCCCGCGCGTCATGGCGGTGCTCAGGCCGCTCAAGGTGGTTATCACGAACTACCCCGAAGGGCAGACCGAGGAGTTCGAAGCACATA
>Ga0055451_10000330_pt1 | contig 18583 bp, 23 predicted proteins | sample China_Galinas_PW_3_FD_57745 | JGI IMG/M metagenome (GOLD analysis project Ga0055451, IMG submission 57745) | Wetland microbial communities from San Francisco Bay, California, USA, that impact long-term carbon sequestration - China_Galinas_PWB_D2 | ecosystem: Environmental > Aquatic > Marine >... | reverse complement strand
AATCGAAGCAAAGGTCGGGTGGAGCCTTCTTTAGAAGTTTCTCATTCTTACCGGCGTGCGGCTCATGACAGCCCGTACACCACCCCATTGCAACGGGGGTATGGGTGAAGCCTTTCTCGAACTTACTCTTGTCGTGGCAAGTGAAGCAGAGGGCCGGCGGGCTCTCCCTGAGAAGCTTGTCGTTATTCGACTGATGCGGGTTATGACAGGACACGCACATGCCGGCCGCAACTGGCGGGTGCGTAACGTCGTCCTGGAATTTGCTCTGGTCGTGGCAGTTGAAGCATATGTTACTCGCACGGAGCATCTTGTCCTGGTCGCTCGCGTGAGGGTCGTGACATGTCGTGCACATGCCCGCAGCAACGGGCGGGTGAACGTCTTTCGCACCGGAGAACCCCTTTTTGTCGTGGCACAGGAAGCAGAGTTCCGGCGGTTCGGCCCGGAGAAGCTTTTCGTTGTCGCTCTGATGAGGCTCGTGGCACGACGGACACAACCCGGCCGCAACGGGCGGATGTACGCTCTTCTTTTCGAACATCGTCTTGTCGTGGCAGTTAAAACACATGTCCGCACCCAGGAGGAGCTTTCGCTGGTCGCTCGAATGCGGGTCGTGGCAGCCCGCGCACATTCCCATGGCCACCGGCGGATGCGTCACCTTTTTGCCGAAGAATATGCTCTTGTCGTGGCAGTTGAAGCAGAGGTCCGGCGGCTCGGCCCGGAGCAGCTTACGCCCTTCTGACGAATGCGGCTGATGGCAGTTCGGGCACGTCCCTGCCGCTACCGGGGGATGCACGTACTTCTTCGTAAACATCGCCTTGTCGTGGCACATGAAACAGACAGGATCCTGCCTCAGAAGCTTCTTAGTATCTGTCGAGTGAGGGTCGTGGCACGCGGTGCACATGCCCGCGGCCACCGGCGGGTGCTGGTCCTTCCTGGTGAACTCTGTTTTGTCGTGACATTGAAAGCAAAGGTCAGGCATCGGATACTCAAGCAGCTTCGGGTTCTTCGAGACGTGAGGGTTATGGCAGGTGGTGCACATCCCGGCAGCTACCGGAGGATGCTGGTCCTTCTTGTCGAACTTCGATTGGTCGTGGCAGACAAAACATAGGTCAGGGGGCTCGGCCATCAGTCCTTTTTCGAACTTGGCGTCTTTCGTATGGGGCTCCGTGTGGCAGGTCGGACAGCCCATTTGAACCGCCGGGTGCACGCCCTCCTGCTGCAGGTTAAACTTGTGGCAGCGGGAACAGTCCGGATACTCGCGGGCCTGGGCCTCCGATGAAAACATCAGGGAGGCCCAGACCGCGACGCACACCGTTATGGCAATTATAAAGATCCGCCCTTTCGCGGACGATGTACGAGCAAAATGCATAAATTCCTAAGTTACTGCGCCGGAGCCATCTTCCGCTCGTCCATCGAGTTGAAGATAGCCTCTGACGACGCTTTCTCCTCGGACTTCGACTGGTGGCACATTGCGCAGAACGCCTGCATGTCGGCGCCGCCCTTGGTATCTACCCTCAGGTACTTGTAGTTGGGGTTCGACGGGTGAGGGTCGTGGCAGCTAACGCACTCAAGCTCGCCATTTCTCAGAAAGATTCCCGGCACTGTGGCCACTTTCGGGTTCGGCTTTACGCCGAAGGGATGGCTCATGGCGGTGGAGATGGGAAGGATTCCCATGCCGCCGTTCTCAATGGTCTCGTGGCAGCCGAGACACAGCGCGGTGATGCCGCCATAGGGCTGACCGGTGCGGGGATTAAGGCTCTTGGTGTTGGGCTCGACGGCGAATATCACGTCGCCCTTTGCATCGTGGATGCCGTGGCAACCGGTACACTCGAGGCCGTCGTGCGGACCGGCAGCTAATGCTACCGCAGGCACGACAAGTATCATCATCAGTAACAACACGAAGTACTTCATATACGAATCCTCCTAAAGGGTGGTTTGAGGGGGAGTATAATATATAAAAGGGGGTTTAGTCAAAATATTTTATCAAGCTAAATAAGCGTATAAAGAGACTTTATCGAGATCTGCTGAGTCGCCCGGCAGGACGGCGCGCCGGGGCCTCGAATCACTTCCCGTCTGAGTACTTTATGTACTGGAAAACCTGTATGCGCTTGTTCAGCTGATCCACGACGTAAATCTTGTCTTTGTCGTCAATGGCGATGCCTATCGGCAGCAGGAACTGGCCAGGCTCCACCCCTATCGAGCCCACCGCCAGGAGCGCGCGGCCCTGCTTGTCGAATATCTGGAAGTTTCCGAACGCCCCGTCCACGACGTAAATATTCCCGTCGGAGTCTAAGGCTATACCCTTGGGCCTGGCGAACTGCCCGGGCATGGTTCCTATGGAGCCGAACTTCATCAGGAAGTGGCCGTCTTTGTCGAACTTCTGCACCCTGAAATTGCCGGAATCCACCACGTAGATGTTCCCCTCATCGTCGGTGGCCACGTCGTAGGGGAAATTGAACTCTCCGTCCTCGACCCCCCTTACGCCGAATGTAAAGAGCCGTTTCCCATCAAGCGAATAGACGTTGATGTGGTGCTTCTTGACGTCCACGGCGATGAGCCTGTCGTTATTATCGTCAACCGCGAGCCCCCCGGGATTGCCATACTTTTCCTCCTTTATCTCGTTTGTCTTGCCAGTCTTCAGGTCGGATATATAAAGAGAGCGACTGGCTGAGTCCGCTATGTAAACGAATCCCTTCTTCGACGCGGCGACACCGGTGGGATTCAGGAACATGCCGCTGCCGATGTACCCGAACTTCTTGTTCCCGAAGTCCATCATAGCGATTCCGGACAGGCCTGAAACGAATACTCTCTTGCCAACGGAAGCCACGAAAATGGGTTTCGTGAAGCCTACCTCGCCCTCTTCGCCGAACAGCACGCGCTTGACCTCGCCGCCCCTGGAGCCGGTAACGTCAAGACTGCCTATTATGTAATCGACGAACTTGATGCGGGGCCTCTGAGGCGGCAGGGGCCAGACAAGCTCCGGCGCCACGTCCACGACCTTTTCCGGCCCGCAGGATACTATGGCGGCGAGGAAGCACAGGAGAACGACCTTGAGGATGCTCCGCACTTTAACCATATTTGATATATTAGCATATCGATAATCAAAGATTTTTTCCGAGTCTGAGGGTCAAGACACATAAACGAATCTTATGTTCTTATATTTATATCTTTATTGACAAAACTTTCGTACAATTGATATAAAAGTAATCTACTTGTTACGTGATTAACCTTATTTACCAACATAACTGACAGGGAGGTATTGCATGAATCTCGGTGTTTTTGTTAGCGATTACGCGCTCACCACAGACACCCTGGCGAGGATAACGGCCGACAAGCTCGGCATAATCCTCGTGATGAACGGCGTTTATCACGCCGCGCTCAAGGAAAACGGCAAAGCGTCTTCTCTTCTGGACAAGACCAAGAACCTCTATGCCCTCTCGGAGGACCTCAAGACCAGGGGCATTGCCGATTCAGCCGTGGACAGCAGGGTGAAGGTCGTAACTTACAGCGACCTCGTAGACGTCATGATGAACGATTTCGAAAAATTAGCCTGGCTATAGGAGGAGAGAATGGGAAAATTGACGATAGGCGTTTTCCCTGGCGTTGTGGGCAACATGTCGTATGACTTCGCCCTCAAGATAGCCGGGGCCGCCAAGGACAAGGGACACGATGTGAGCATCTGGTTCTCGGGTAACGCTTCGGGTTCGGTGATCGCCGGACAGAAGCACCTGAAGGACTACTCCACCGCCGAGCAGCACCTCAAGGCTCTGCTCGAAAAGGGCGTTGAGATTTGCGTCTGCGAGGCATGCGCGGTGGCGAGGGGTGCGAAGAAAGACACCGCCATAGAGGGAATCCAGTGGAACGCAATGCACTGGTATCTCGCGGCAATACACGGGGCCGACAGGGTCCTGCACATAGGAGGTGAATAATGTCAGACATTAAACTTGCCTTCATAGTGCAGCAGCCTCAGTACAAGGGTGAGACCTCGAGGCTCGCCATCACCCACGCCATTGCCTACCAGACCGTGGAAATCCTGCTCGAGGACGACGAGACCGTCACGCCGAAGCTCTGCTTCGTCGGCGAGGGCGTCCTCGGAATCACCAAGGACCAGCCGGCCATGGAAATCTACGGCATAACCAGCACCGAGTCGCACATGAAGAACTCCCTTCTGGTGGACCTGGAAGTGCTGGTCTGCAAGGAAGACCTCGACAAATATGGCATTCCTGAAAGTGATCTGCCCGACGCCGAAGACATGGGCGCGGATGTTACAATACAGGTAGTGCCGTTTGCCGAGATACAGAAGGCAATGGATGAAGCGAAGCACGTACTGATGTTCTAAAAAATAATATCGAGGTAAAAGGAGGGACAAATGGGCGAACTCAGCGACAAGACTCCTGACAAGGAACTGGACGTACTGGGCAGGGTGTGCCCCTATCCTCTCGTTCTGACCAAGAAGAGCGTAGAGAAGATGGACAGCGGCCAGATGATCAAGGTGCTCTGCGATGCCCCGGCATCGGCCGAGGACTCCATCCCCAAGTGGGCCGAGAAGAGCGGCCACAAGTTCGAGTCCGTTAAGAAGGGCGACTCCTGGGAGCTCTTTATCGAGAAGGGTTAGTTCTCCTGAAAAGGACACAAAAAAGGGGGCCGTTTCCGGCCCCCTTTTTTATTGCTTAATTACATCTCGTTGATGGTTATCGAATCGCTCGGGCAGACACCGAGGCAGCTCTCGCAGAATACGCACTCACCGCCGGCATCGGGAGTGGACTTGCCGTCGGTCATCTGAAAAACCTCGTTCGGGCAGATGCTTACGCACTCCTCGCAGCCCGTGCACGTCTCCGCGTTTACAGTCACCATGTACATGAAGAATACCTCCTGGGAGTTTTTATATATAATACTGTATTAAAGCTTAAGTCCTCAACCGCACAAAAAAAGGGAGCCAAATGGCTCCCTTTTTTACACTATCTTTACCGTTCCTACATCTCGGAAATGGTTATCGAAGTGGTGGGGCATACTCCGAGGCAGCTCTCGCAGAACTCGCACTCGCCGCCAGCGTCCGGAGTGGCCTTGCCGTCGGTCATCTGAAAGACGTCGTTCGGGCAGATATCTACGCACTCTCCGCAACCCTCGCAAGTCTCCGCATTTACGGTTACCATGTACATTTCACTTCACCTCCTTTTATTTTATGCATAAAAAGGGCCCTCCGAAGAGGGCCCCGTATATGCTGTTTGAATCATCTTGGCGACTAACCTTCCTTTGAAACCTTGGCCGGCGCGTTGGCCAGCTTTACGGATATGGTGATCTTGTAAAGCGCTGACAGAATGAAGAAACCCAGCGCGTACACACCGACCGTTACTATCAACTCGTTAAGCTTCGGCGTGTACTCTGTGATGTGCTCAAGCGGACTGGGCACGAAACCGCCAAGGACAAGCCCAAGGCCCTTGTCAATCCAGAGCGAGATGAAGAGAATGGCGCACGCAAAAAGCAGTATGCGCTCGTTCTGCCTCGCCTTGGTAAGAAGCAGAGTTATCGCGGCCACTCCCAAGACCACGGATGTCCACATGAACGGCACGAGGTTGTTGTGCCCGTCAAGTCCGGCGAAGAGGTAAACGAGGGTGTCCGTATGCGCCGGAACGCCGGAGTAGAAGGCCGTGAAGACCTCGAGCAGCACGAAGAAGATGTTTATCAGTGCCGCGTAGGTGACTATGGTAATGAGTTTGTCGATGGCCTTCTTGCCCACGTCCACGCCGGTGTTCTTCTTCACTATGAATAGAAGAATAATCAACAGCGCAGGGCCGCTCGCGAAGGCAGAGGCGAGGAACCTGGGGGCCATGATTGCCGTGAGCCAGAAGTGCCTTGCAGGCAGACCGGCATAAAGGAACGCCGTCACGGTGTGGATACTGACGGCCCAGGGTATCGAGAGGTAGATGAGAGGCTTTACCCACTTCGGCGGTTTAGTTCCCCTGCGCTCGTTCTCCAGCGCGACCACTCCGCATATGGCGTTCAACACAAGGTACCCGTTCAGCACGATCATGTCCCAGAACAGCACCGAGTTGGGTGTTGGGTGAATAAGGACGTTCAGCACCCTCCTTGGCTGACCGAGGTCGACGAGGATGAACGTCAAGCACATGACAACCGATGCTATGGCCAGGAACTCGCCAAATATCACGGCCGTTCCGAACGTCTTGTAGTCGTGCAGGTAGTACGGCAATACCAGCATCACGGCCGAGGCAGCGACACCGACCAGGAAAGTGAACTGGGAGATGTATAGGCCCCAGGAGACGTCCCTGGACATGCCCGTAAGCGTCAGACCCGTGTGGTACTGATTGACGTAAGCTGCAGAACCCGCTCCGATAAGTATGAGCAGGAAGAGCATCCACATCTTGTACCGGGTGCTTCCGGTTAGAGCTTTCTCAATCATTCTTATACACCTCCGATTATGTAGTACACGTTAGGCTGCGTGCCGAGTTCCGGCTTGCGCCTTAGCGTGTAGTTTTTGTTCAGGACTTCCCTGACCTCGGAGTTCGGGTCGTTCAGGTCGCCGAAGTACATCGCGCCGGGGTTGCCCTTCTGGGATTCAACGCAGTTTGGCTGAAGCCCCTTGGCCAGCCTCTCCACGCAGAAGTTACACTTCTCCACGACTCCCTTGGTCCTCGTGGGGAACTCGGGGTTCAGCTTGCCGAGGTACTTGTTGTTGTCCGTCCTCGGGTCGCGCCAGTTGAAGCTCCTCGAGCCGTATGGACAGGCCGCCATGCAGAACCTGCAGCCGATGCAGCGGTGGTAGTCCATCGCCACGATGCCGTCCTGCTTCCTCTTGAAGGTCGCCTGCGTGGGGCAGACCCTGACGCAGGGAGGATGCTGGCAGTGGTTGCACAGGAGGAGGAACGGCCTTTCCTCGATGCTCTCCTTGAGGAACGGGTTCTCGCCCTGGCTCGGGAATACGTGCTCGAAGCTGTCAGTCCAGATCCACTTTATCTCGTCCTTGGGGTTACCGAAGTTCGGGACGTTGTGGATGCTGTGGCAGGCGTGTACGACCTGCTTGTAGTTTTCCTCTTCAAACTTGCCCATGTCCATTATCATGGCCAGTCTCTTGACTCCCGATGCGGGTTGAGCCGCCTCCTCCGCAGCCTCGAGCCATCCGGGGCGCATCAGCTCGAATGAGCCCAGGCCGCTGATGCCGACGAGAGAAGAGATTCCGGCCAACTTCAGAAATTTTCTTCTATCCATGCTCATACCCCTTCCTTTTCGATTGGCGTAAGATGGCAGTCCCAGCAGTAGGGTTTCACAGCCAAATAGTTGTGACATGTGTCACAGAATTCCTTCTTGTTCGAGTGGCACTTCATGCAGGTGTTCTGAAGGCTGATGTAGACGTCCTTGCCCTCGGAATTCTTCCAGTGCCTGTTCCCTTCTCTGAGCGCCTGGTCCCTCCACTTGTCGAGGAGCTGCATGTGAGACTGCTCCATGTAGTCCTTGGACTCGACGCATTTCTTAACGGCCAAGGCGTTTATCTCCGGCGTGTCTATGCTCGGCTTCGGGACCTTGTTGGGCCTCGACATTCCGAAGATGAACGGGGAGACAAAGAGCAGGACGAATATTGCCAGCCCTATAAATACTTTTCCTCCGTTATAGAACTTCATTATTCACCCTCCTCTCCGGCCGCCTCGCCGGTATCGGCCTGTGGTTCCTGGACCTCGACGGGTTCCTGCTCCTCTTCCTCGGGAGCTTCCATTCCGGGGATATCCTCGCCCCGGAGGTCCGTGGTCCTCGGTCCCTGGCCCTTGAAGATCATAGCGTTAGCCACGAGCTCGTGGACCCCGGCGACCGTTACACCAGGCACCCAGTAGTCCATGGAGGTGGTGAGAGCCGCCCTGTCGATGGCGCAGATGTTAACTAAAGTGTCCACGCCGTACTTTTCGTTGACGAACTTGACCGCGTTCGCCCTCGGCAGGCCGCCCTTCATCCTGATGTCCATGTTCTCCGAGGCGTTCAGACCGGAGCCCGAACCGCAGCAGAAGGTCTGCTCGCGGATGGTGTTCTCCGGCATCTCGTAGAAGTTATTGACCACGCTCTTAAGGACGTAACGGGGCTCGTCCATGAAGCCCATGCCCCTTGCGGTGTTGCAAGAGTCGTGGTACGTGGCCGTCAGGTGGTCGTTGCGGCTCGGGTCGAGGTTGAGTTTGCCGTGTTTGATGAGGTCGGCCGTAAACTCGATGATGTGAACCATCTTCATCTCTTTCGACTGGTTGAACCTCGTACCCGTTATGGGCGATACCGGCACTTCGAGGAAGTCCGGCGGGCCGTGCCAGGTGTCCATGTACTGGTTGAGCACCCTCCACATGTGGCCGCATTCGCCGCCGAGTATCCACTTGACGCCGAGCCTCTTGGCCTCGGCGTAGATCTTGTAGTTGAGCCTCTTTGCCATCTCGTTGGAGGTGAAGAAGCCGAAGTTTCCGCCCTCCGAGGCATAGGTGCTCCAGGTATAGTCCAGCCCGAGCTCGTGGAACATGAGCATGTAGCCCATGCATGTAAAGGTGCCCGGGTCGGCGAAAAGGTCGCCCGAAGGGGTTACGAAAAGAATCTCGGCACCCTTGCGGTTGAAGCTGGGATCGACCCTTATGCCCGTGTACTCCTCTATGTCGTCAACCATGTATTCCACGCTGGACATAATGGCGTGGGGCTCGAGGCCCAGGTGGTTGCCCTTGTGGTAGCAGTTGTTGACGGGGCCCATTATCCAGGCGATGTTGCAGCCCAGCATGTTCATAAGCTCCCTGCCCATAATGGTTATCTCGGCGGTATCGATGCCGTAGGGGCAGAACAGCGAGCAGCGCCTGCACTCGGTGCACTGGAACAGGTAGTACCATATCTCCTTGAACACTTCCATCGTGAGGTCCCTGCCGCCGGCGAGCCTTCCGAGTATCTTTCCGGCAGTGGTGAACTCCTTGCGGTATATCGACCTGAGGAGTTCGGCCCTAAGAACGGGCATGTTCTTCGGGTCGCCCGAACCGAGGAAGAAGTGGCACTTATCGGCGCATGCGCCACAGCGCACGCATATGTCCATGAATACCTTCATGGAGCGGTACCGGCTGAGCATCAGCCTCATGCCCTCAAGAAAGGTCTCCTTCCAGTTCTCCGGAAGTTTCCAGTCCTCATCTCCGGGGTTCCATTCTCTGGCGTTGGGGAACCCGACGCCCTCGATGTCCTTGGCCTTGGCGCCCCAGCAGAAGTTACCCGGCCTGATCTCGGTCGGGGTGTCCATCCACCCTGTTGAGGGCGGCTTAAAATCTATGGATCCAATGATTTCTTCTGGTTTTGGAGTACTCATATGCCATCACTCCTTTTCCAACGGCAGGCCGACTTCCTTCATCTTCTCCCTGAACTCGTCCTCGTACTCGGCATAGCCGTGGACCTTGACGTCGTAGTTCCAGGGATTAGCGTAGTGCTGCCTGCGGTTATTATTTGAAAGGTTACGGGTCGGGCTCATGAAGACGCCGCCCATGTGCATGAGCTTTGAAAACGGGAAGTAAATAATCAGGCTGCAAACAAGGAACAGGTGGGCGAAGAAGATCGCGCCTATGCCTTCCGGTACTACCGGCTTTAAGGCAACGAGGCTCATCGCCAGCTCCTTGATCTCCACTATGTGGATCCTGGTCACATACCTCATGAGCACTCCGGTCGTCACTATCCCCATTATCAGGAAGAGCGGGAAGTAGTCCGCCGGAAGGGATATGTACTTAACCTGCGGAATTATCACCCTCCTGATGAACAGGTACGTAATCGCGGCAAGTATCACAGCGTCGGTGATGTACAGAAGCGGCGCGAAGACCTCAAGGAAACCGTCCAGTGCCTCTATCTGCTGAATGAACATCGGCACCTGCGCGAAGAAGAACCTCATGTGCCTGACCACAATAGTCAGGAACGACCAGTGAAATGCCAGCCCGGCCAGCCATAGCCAAATGTCCGTGCTGTACACTAGCCGCGGCCCTTCCCTCAGCTCCGCCTTCGTGTTGCGAAGGAGGGACCGGAAAAGGAACACCTCGAGCAGCATCCTAACTATCACCTGCCCACCCGTATCGGGATTGTCGAATTTCTGGTGTGCTATTCCCTCGATGTCCGACTTCATCTGCCCACCGGTGGTGGGGATTCTGAAGGGTACGGGAACCTTGGCCCATCCGAGGACCTTAAGCACGAAACCGATGAGGAAGATGGATAGGGCTGCGTATGGGATATAAATGCCGAACAGTGGCTGAAGGCTTGCCTGCCCTCCGCCCACCAGGCCAATCCCGACCAGCACTAATACTGCGATAAGCGAAATAAAAAGTCCCATCTGACTTACCCCTTTGTTTTTACTTTAGCTTCCGTTATCCCCGGTGGGCTCTTCCTGCCTGGTGGCCAGGTTCGCCCTCTCGAGGAGCCTGTAATGCATATTCCTGAGCTCCGATGCCTTGAGCTCGTGTATCTTGTCCCTGCTCCTCATGTACAGGTCGAAACAGAGGAGCGCCACGCGGTCTATCTTGTCCTCCAGCCCGAACAGCTCCTCGTAGCTATTGCCCGCGTGCTTCCTTAAAACCTTTTTCAGCACGAAGATGAACCGCACGGCCTGCGAGGCGCTGAAATCCTGGACGGCCTTTATCTTGATAAGCCCGTCCAGTGCGCCCACCACGTCATCTGACTCGTCGCCGCTTATGAGATAGCCGAGGACGGCCTCCATGGCCGCCGAGAAGTTGTATCCGACCGGATTTGCGAACCTGTCGGCCTTATTTTTCAGGAACTTTGCGGTATCGGGAGGATAAATCTCGACCGCCTGGTCGAACCACTCCCTGATGATTTCGTCTTTGTTGTCCGCGAGGACGCTCGCAAGCTCCATAAAGGGTTAAATACCGTTCCTTTTAGTAGTTTCCGGCGATGCTGCAATTTAAGGACCGGCGGCGGGATAATCTCTGATGAAGCGCCTTTATCCTACCCCCCATTGAGCCGGCCGCGCTGTGAGGCAAGGGGACGGGACCTCTCGGGGTCCCGTCCCTCAAAGCCGGAGTCTTTATTCCGATTAAACGCAGCCCGTAGGCTTCGGAAGACCGGCGTACCTGCAGGCCTGCTTCGCAGGGCCGCCCGGGTAAAGCTGATAAAGGTACTTGGTGTTGCCCTTCTCCTTGCCCATGGCCTTGCCGATTTCCTTGACAAGGATCTTGATCATCGGGGCGATCTGGTACTTCTGATAGTAATCCCTCAGAAAGTTGATGATCTCCCAGTGCTCCGGCGTCAACTTGATGTCGTCCTGGTCGGCAAGGAACTGGGCCAGACCCTCGGTCCAGTCATCGAGGCTGACGAGATAACCGTCGTCATCGACCTCTACGGTCTTGCCTTCAAATTCGATAGTTGGCATAACGTCTCTCCTCCTTTTGAGTATTGGTTTAAGTTTGGATGCCTAAGCTGAATCCTGTATTATTATGCAAAGAGCATATAAAAATCAATTTATTAACCTCGAAAAACGAGTTTACAAAAGTAATACAGTGAAGCACCCATCGTCAAATTAAAAAATCTTATCGGCCTATTTATCTGAGGCATGTCCTGAGATTACTCGAACGGCCCCGCCAAACCGCGAAAGATTTGACTTTTTCCGCATATTTCTATTATTGTTGTCTATATGGAACAAACAGCCATTCAACTCGTTCTCAACGCAGGCCTGATAGTCAAAATAGTACTAAGTATTCTGTTGTTTTTCTCGGTGTTCTCGTGGGCGATAATCTTCTTCAAATATCGCTACATTTCGAAGGCCCGGAAGGAGACCGCAGAGTTCCTCGCGGCCTTCCGCTCAAGCCGCAAGCCCGACGCCCTGTTCGCGTCGGCCAAGCGCCACAGGCTCAGCCCGATAACGAACGTTTACAAGGCGGTCGTCAGCGAAGGCGAGATGACCGACCGGAGCGAGGTCCGCAGGGCACTTAAGCGCTACGAGGCTCTCGAAGTATCGAAACTCGAAAACTATCTCGGGTTCCTCGCCACGACAGGGTCGAGCACGCCTTTCATAGGACTCTTCGGCACGGTCTGGGGAATAATGAACGCATTCCGCAACATCGGGGCCTCGGGGGCCGCATCGCTCGCGGTCGTGGCGCCTGGCATCGCCGAGGCGCTCATCGCAACCGCAATGGGCCTCGTCGCGGCCATACCGGCCGTCATAGCCTACAACTACTACCTTGGCTCAACGAGGCGCATGATAGTCGAGATGGAGGATTTCTCGGAGGAAATTCTCGACCTCGTCATAGGGAAAGGCTAACATGGCGTTTAACATGGCCAATAGAAGAAGGACGGCCATGTCCGAGATCAACGTCACTCCCCTCGTGGACGTGATGCTCGTGCTCCTCATCATATTCATGGTCACGGCCCCGCTCCTTCAGCAGGGCATAGACGTCGACCTCCCGCATGCCAAGGGCAAGGACCTTCCCCCCGAGGAACGCGTAACCCTTTCCATCGACGGCAACGGCACAATATTCATGAACCACAACAAGGTAACCATGGAACAGATGAAGGTCAAACTCACCGCTATCAGCAAGCTCAACCCGAACGTTTTTCTGAAGGCCGACAAGGACGTGCCCTATGGCGTGGTGGTTCAGGTCATGGGAGAGATAAAGGAGGCAGGCATTGAGAAACTCGGCATGATAACTGAGCCGAGAATTAACCTAAAATGATCGAATACGGCCTCAAAAAGGCTGCCGCAGTATCTTTCGCCGCGCACATTGCGCTCATACTCGCAACTCTAATCACTATTGGCAGGACCCCTTCTTTCAAGATGCCCTCGGCATACACGGTGCGTCTCGTCTCGCCCGGCGCGGGCGAAGTTAAGACATCCCATGTCCCGCCGGCAAAGACGAAAATACCGCTTGCCAAGGAAGAGACCCCGTCCGCGACCGAGACGGCGTCTCATACGAAGACGATGAAACTGCCGCCCGAGAAGACCACGAAGCTCAAGGACTACTCGGAAGAAAAGATAGCCGCTCTGCGGGCAAAGAAAGAACAGGAGCAGTACAAAGAAGAACAACTTCACGCGCTTGAGGCAAAGCAGAAGCTCGCGAAAGTAAAGGAAATCGGCTCAGCCAAGGCAAAAGTGAGCATCACCACGAAGAGCGGAAGCGGCACGGGTGAGCAAGGCGAGGGCTCTATTGTGGCGGACTATTTCCAGCAGGTGGCGGCCCTTGTCGATCAGGAATGGGTACTGCCAGGCTCAAGCCGCGAGGGACTCTACGCTATAATAACGGTCAAGGTATTCAAGGACGGAAGGCTTAAGGTGGCGGGAATTCAGAGGTCGTCCAACGACGCCCTCTTCGACCGCGCCGCACTCAGGGCGATAGAGAAAGCAAGCCCAGTGCCGCCTCCGCCCTACGAGCTGGAAATGGACATAGGGTTTAACCCACTACAATGACGAGGCTATCTGAACATATGAGATCGACTTTCCTTCTGATATCCATTCTTGCGGCCATCGTATGCTTCAGCGCGCCGAGAGCCGATGCAAGAGTGTATATCGAGGTCAACTCTCCGCGGCAGCAGGTCATCATAGCGGTAAGCGAACTCGAAGGCATCCACGGAAAGGAAGTCGCCGACGTAATAAGCGACGACCTGGACTACACCGGCTTTTTCGTCCCCATAGAGAGGGCCGCCTTCATAGAGAAACCGGAGCAGGACTTCAGGGCCGATAACTGGTCGGTCCTCGGCGCGGAGCTGGTCGTCAAGGGCAGCGTCAGGAAATCGGGCGATACCGTATCGGTGGTAATCACGCTTTACGACGTCTTCGACGGACACAAGCTGCTCAAGAAACTCTATCGGGCGGACGAAAACCTTCTAAGGCCCCTCGCCCACAGTATCTCAAACGACATATACAAGGCCGTAACCGGCGAGGAAGGGGTTTTTAAGACCAAGATCGCCTTCGTAACAAAGGGCAAAGGGGAACACCAGCTGCACCTCATGGACTGGGACGGGCACAGGGAAAAGGCCCTCGGCATCAAGAGCTCGCTCATTATGACGCCGCATTGGTCCGAGAACGGAAGGAAACTGCTTTATTCGTCCGAGCGGCACCGGAAGTGGTCGATATATCTGCTTGATTTCGACGAGGGAATAGAGCACCCGGTCTTCACAAAAGAAGGCACGAGCATAGCCGGCAGCTTCTTCCCCGGCGACCGGGAGTTCGTGCTTTCATCGTCGGTTAACGGCAATCCGGACATATACACATACGACTTAAAGAAGAAAAAACTGCGCCGCGTGACATCTCTCAATGGCATTGCGGTCTCTCCCACGGTCTCGCCGGACGGAAATCATATAGCTTTCGTATCCAACCGCGGCGGCACTCCTCAGATTTACACTACCGATAAAATTGGTTATAATATGACGCGTATTACATATAGCGGGAACTATAATACGTCGCCCGCGTGGTCGCCAAATGGCGACAGGCTGGCGTACAGCGGAAGGTTCGAGGGCAAGAACCAGATATTCATCATAAAGCCCGACGGCTCGGACCTGCAGATGCTGACTGACAAGGGCAACAACGAGGACCCGTCTTTCTCGCCCGACGGAAGGTTCATAGCTTTCACTTCGGACAGGGACGGCAACAAAGGTATATACATCATGAGAGCAAACGGAGAGGCGCAAAAACGAATAACACCATGGGCCATGGATGCATTCGGCCCTGGATGGTCACGAGAATAAGCCAACGGGGGCTAACAAGGAGGATATTGATGAAAAAGATTTTAATGCTGATGGTTCTGGTACTTGCGATGGCGGTCATGGCGATGGGCTGCTCCAAGGGTACCACGAAGACTAATAACGGGATGAGCGAAGAAGGCTCCACCATGACCGGCACCGAGAACGTCACCGAAGACCAGCAGCAGATGGCAATGATGGGCAAGGAAGACATATCGGGCAAGTACATCGAGGACTCCGCCACTTCGGCTCAGTTTAACGACATATACTTCGATTTCGACATGTACAGCATAAGGGAAGACGCCAAGCCCGCGCTCAAGGACCTCGCTGCCTGGCTTTCCGGTAACAACGCGAAGGTCATCATCGAGGGACATTGCGACGAGAGGGGCACCACCGAGTACAACCTCGCCCTGGGCGACAGGCGCGCCAACGCCACCAAGCAGTACCTCACGGCATCTGGCGTATCGGCCAACAAAATAGAGACCATAAGCTACGGCGAGGAAAAGCCTCAGTGCGAGGAGAAGACCGAGAGCTGCTGGTCCAAAAACAGAAGGGCTCATTTCGTAGTGCTTCTGCCTAAATGATCGGACGCGAGATTAAGATAATTCTTTCTAACCTTACGAGGCCGGCAATAGCGATATTGCCGGCCTCTGCGCTCATTCTCGCGCTCTTTGTCTTTGTCCCGAGCGCGCACGCGGTGAGCCAGACCAAGCAGGACATACAGGAACTTCAACGAAACGTCTTCGTGCTCCAGAGCGACATCGCCGACCTCAAGGACAAGCTCCGCGACATGCCCTCGGCAAGCGACGTCAAGCAGATTCGTCAGTCACAGGCAGACCTCCTCACGCAGATACAGGACCTTTTAAGGCAGGTGCAGGTCCTGACGGGCCGGTTCGAGGAAAGCCGCTTCTACACGGACAAAACACTCAAGCAGACCACGGCCGATATGGACGTCCTGAAGTCCGAGATGAAGGCCAAGGACAAGAGCTTCTCCAAAAAGGACGCCGATGAACTCATCACCAGGGTAAAGAATATCGAGGCGCAGATGAAGAGCATGGACGACCGGCTCGCCGCGCTCGAAAAAGTCGTCGAGGTTCCCGCCGAGGAGTCCACGGAGACCGAAGCCACCGAGGCCAAGACCCCCGAGGAGCAATACAACAATGCCCTGGAGGTCTTCAACAAACACAAGTATCCCGAGGCCCGCAAGATGATGGAAGACTTCATCAAGGAGAATCCGAACGACAAGCTCGCGGGCAACGCCCAGTTCTGGGTAGGCGATTCGTACTATGCCGAGAAAAAATATCCCGACGCGATACTCGCCTACGAGGACCTGCTCCAGAAATACAAGGGCCATGACAAGATACCGGCCGCCCTCCTCAAGCAGGCATATGCGTTCCTTGAGATGGGCGACAAGAAGGCGGCAAAGGGAATACTCACCGAGCTAGTTGCAAACTATCCCGATACCGAGCAGGGTAAGACGGCAAAGGATAAGCTCGACTCGCTCGAAGGCAAGAAGATAGCGCCGCCCAAAACTCCTCCCGCAGAGCCGGCGGGGCCGCCCGCTCCGACCGTAAAGCCAAAAGCGACCAAGTAATGTCCCGCCTCACCCACCTCGACGAAAAGGGACGCGCCCGCATGGTGGACGTTGGCTCCAAACCATCAACCAAGAGAGAAGCGCGAGCAAGCGGCGCGGTCTATATGAAGCCCGGCACGCTGAAGCTCATCAAGGACGGGGGCGTTCCCAAGGGCGACGTCTTCTCAGCCGCACGCCTCGCGGGAATTATGGCCGCGAAGAAGACCCCGGAACTAATCCCCTTATGCCACCCTCTTAACATCACTTCGGTGGAGGTGGATCTGAAGGCCCAGCCCTCGAAGAAGCGGGTGCTCATCACTACGCGCGTCTCCTGCAACGGGCAGACCGGCGTGGAGATGGAAGCCCTCACCGCGGCTGCCGCCGCGGCCCTCACGGTCTACGACATGTGCAAGGCCGTGGACAGGGAGATGACGATTTCAGAGATAACCCTGCTTGAGAAGAAAGGCGGCCGAACCGGCCACTACAAGCGCACGTAAGCGTCAGCACCACCCTCCCCGGTCAGACACAACGGCATTTGAGGATTATCTCTACTATTCGTGATTCTGTGCGGATTAGTGATTGCGGATATTCAGGAGAAAGTTGGAAATAGCGCGCGGAGCGCCATGGCCGTATCGAGCACGTCTATGTCATAATCATCGTATCCGCCCCACACACGGCTTTCGTTGTCCACATAGGAAAGCAAGCTATCCAGGTCAGCCCCCATAGTTGAGAGCGCAAGCATCCTTTCGGCAAGGTGGGCCGTGGTCTCGAGGCTCTGAGCGCCCAGCCAGCCTGTAGCATTATCATATGTCGAGGAAGGGGAGTTTTCGATGATTGCCAGAGTCTCTATGACCGAGGAGGTGGCCGGTACGGGGTCGGTGCTGGAGGAGGCACTGCCCCATGAGCCGTCGGCGTTCTGGGTGGAAGTAAGGTAGCCCAGGCCGCTTTCGACCTCGGGCGTCAGGGCGTATGCCTGCCCCATCATGAGAATTAAGATAATGACTGCCGCTGCAATAATGCTCCCTCTTTTCATGGCGTCTCCTCCGTTGTCTCCCCGTTTGCTCCAAATAAAAAAAAGCCCACCTCCGAAAGGGGTGGGCCGTGTGCCGGTTCCACTTCGACAGCCCCTCTATCCCCGTGGGACAGGTGGCTTTGCGCCGCCAGATCGCCCTGGCTTTGCCCTTTCGGTGGTTATTTGTTATTTAGTTAATAGGTCTCTTCTTTACCTCCGGCTCTTTGCCTTCCATCAAAGAACCGTACATACATTAGCGTTCTCATTTCATCAATCATTACATTGAGTTAAGAAGTTCGAATCTCTTTAGATTGTGATTCCATTCTAATATTGACTGTCTTGAGCTGTTCGGAAAACAACCCAATTCTTTTATTCCGCATAATTTCACAACAAATGAGAAGCCGTCATTAATTCTTTCAATGAATGAACCTCCCAGCCAAGAGCCCCCTATCACTGATAATCTCAACACATTATCCTTTACAGTAAGGTGGGCATACAAATCCTTCGCCTCTTTTAGTTGTTCCTTAAGCAGTGATTCAATTTCATTGCCCGCTCCAGTTGATTCAGAATCGAAATGAGAGTCTGGCTTTATCCATATATCAACATCAACGGAAGTGTTCACTCTTGCCATAAAATCAACCGTGCTGACCTTGCCAAGGTCATCCAGAGTCTTAGGGGTTTTCGCTAGCTGGAACACCCCATCAATATACTTTGCTGAAGGAGTTGTAAAAATAAAGAACGGATGATCAACTACACATGCGCAATAGAAATCATCGATACGGCAGGTCATGGCACTATACATAAAGTACTCATGTCCTTTTAGGCGATTGATTATTCTTATTTCAGATGCCCCTTTCTCGTGACAGAAAGATATAAAATCAGAGCGTCTGAATGTAGACCGTCTCCAAATAAAATAGGCAGCGATATACAGCAGTATATATATAACTGAAGGAATAAATAAATTCTGTTTAATTAGTTCACCCCATAGTGAGGCATACGTTACAATCTTTAATATAAGCCCAACCAGCACAGGTGCCCCAAAAAAGAGACTAACCCAAAGTATGACAAGCAATCCTTTATTTAATGTAAGTTTCCTATGTCGCATAAATCACCTTAAAGCGGTAAGCATACTTGTATTTAATCGTATTAATAAATGATGAATCGTTTAATTCGCTATCATCAATATAATCAAGCAATACTTTAATTGCCACATATGCGAATAAGGCAAAGATGCAAATTGCTACTATAGCCAGCAAGACTGTAGTCAAAGTAGGGTGGGCTGTGCCCACCATCTTATTACTCTCCACCCATATCCTCCGGGA
>Ga0055451_10000326_pt1 | contig 18646 bp, 14 predicted proteins | sample China_Galinas_PW_3_FD_57745 | JGI IMG/M metagenome (GOLD analysis project Ga0055451, IMG submission 57745) | Wetland microbial communities from San Francisco Bay, California, USA, that impact long-term carbon sequestration - China_Galinas_PWB_D2 | ecosystem: Environmental > Aquatic > Marine >... | reverse complement strand
GAGAGCGGTCTCGCGTGGGCACCGTTCCTGCTCGTGTTCGTGCTGGCCGTCGGGCTGCGCGAGGGCACGGAGAACTTCAAACGGATGCTCCGGGAGGCGGGCATCTCGACATTGGTCGTCAGCCTCGTGCCGCTGATTCTGTTCCTTGCCGCTCGCCACGCCGCGCTCGGCTCGCTGCCCGAGCAGAAGACCGCGCTCTATCTGGTCAATCCGCTGGTCTACGTGCCGGCCGGCGTGCGCATCTGCACCGCTACGAGCATCTGGGGCTACGGTCTCTTGAAGACCGTTCTGCCGCTCCATCTCGTGAGCGACTACGGGCCGGCGGTGTTTTCGATGATCGCGAGTCCGGCCGACCACCGGTTCTGGGTCTCGCTGCTCGTTCTGCTGCTCGTGCTCGGCATCGGGCTGTTGCGCGCGCGTCGTGATCCGCTGCTGTTGCTCGCGGCCGCGGCGCTTTTGGGCTTCAGCTTCCTGACCTCGAACGTGCCGCTGGCGATCGGAACGATCTTCGGGGAACGGTTGCTGTTCGTGCCGTCGCTCGCGTGTGCGTTCGTGGCCGCGTGGCTGGCGATGCGGGTTCCGGTCAAGCTCCTTACCGCGGGCAAGGTCGTGCTCGGGATCTGGCTCGTGCTCGGGTGTTTCGTGATCCTCTCGCGCAACGGGGTCTGGTCCGACAACAAGACGCTGTTTCTGACCGATGCCCCGCGGCAGCCGCGCTCGGCCCGCCTTCAGCGCAACGCCGCCGATTCCGTGGACCCGGGCGATCTGCCGAAACGGCGCATGTTCCTCGAGCGTGCTGTCGCGGCCGTCCCCGAGTACGGGGCGGCTTGGACCGACCTCGCCGACGTGTATCAGCGCTCGGGGGCCCTCGAGCACGCCGAGGCGTGCTTGCGCAAGGCGCTCACGTGTCCGCGGGAGATCGATGGCGGTGACAGGTACGCGGCACACATCAAACTCGCGCTCCTCTTGATCGAGACGAAGCGGGCCAAGGAGGCACAGCCGCTGATCGAACGGGCGTTCGAGCTGCGCAGCCGCATGTTCGCCGGGCAGATCAGTCGACTGCTCGCACATGTCTTGACCAAGGTCGACTACGGCTGGCTGATGGGACTGCTCGAGAGAGTTGCGCGCCGGGTTCCCGACGTGCAGAATTGGCACATCGACCTCGGTCAGGTGGCGTTCGAGTACAAGGATTACGAACGCTCGGTCGCCGAGTTTCGCAAGGTGAAGGAGCTCTCGACCGATCCGGAGTTGCGGGCGCAATACTACTTGCTCGCGGTCGGTCTCGCCCGGACCGGCGACAAGGCCGGTGCGACGAAGATCTGCAACGAGCTGCTCGCGACCAAAGACCTCGCTCCGCCGTTTCGCGAGATGATCGAGAAGCTCGTGGCGGAGATCGAGCGCGGTTGAACGGCGAGCTCCGAGGCGCCGATCCTGAGGTGTCGACGTGTCGGCGCGACAGGGGGTGTCTGGCCCTCGGCGTCCTGGTAGAATGTGAACACGCCCCGAACCTCCGACGCGAGAACGATCACGTGCAGACCATCTCGATTACCGACATCGCGGACAACTTTGCCGATGTAGTGGCCCTCGTCTCGACCGCCAAGCAGCGTGTCCTGGTCGAGGAGAACGGTGTGTGTCGCGCGGCCTTCATCTCGCTCGAAGACATGGAGGTGCTCGAGACGCTCGATGGGGATCGCGAAGTCCCGACCGAGCACGTGACCGTTCGTGACGTGCAGCAGCACTTGCGTGACGACGTCAATGAAGTGTTCCTTCGCGATGAGCGGATCGTGCTGCGCGACGATCGCGAGGACGTCGCAGTTCTCGTACCCCGCCGCGACGTCTCGGTGCTCGAAAACCTCGACGGCCGCCTCGACCTCGAGGCCGCCAAGCGTCTGCTCGACGATCAGATCGGAGAAGAGCGTTCGGCGTGAGGGGCTTTTCGGCCGGGCCTCTATGCCTATGATTCGTCGTTCTTCGCGACCATCCAGCGCCCGGCCTGGAACAGCAGGTAGCCGATCCCCAGCGCGAACATCTCGAAGCCGATCACTTTGAGGTCCGACGTCTCGGGTGGGGCCGTCAGGGCGACCGCCAGCCCGTAGAGCGGAACCGCGAGCCCGACCAGGATCAGGAACTGGCCCAGCACGTACGTCTTGCTTCGCTTCACTGCCGGTCCGCGCGCTTGCGGTCCTTCTCTTTGAGCAACGTCTTGCGCAGTCGCAGCGAGTTGGGCGTCAGTTCGACGAGCTCGTCATCCGCGACGTATTCGAGGGCTTCCTCGAGCGACAGAATACGCGGCGGGGTCATTTTCGTGAAGCTCTCCTTCGTCGACGAGCGGACGTTGGTGAGCTTCTTCTCGCGGCACAGGTTGACGACGATGTCTTTGTCCTTGCAGTGTTCGCCGACGATCATGCCCTCGTAGACCGGGGTCTGGGGCGGGACGAAGAACGTGCCGCGGTCCTTGAGGTTGTCCAGCGAGTAGGCCGAGGCAATACCGGTCGCCATCGAAACCAGGACCCCGAGCGTCCGGCCCAGGACCTCGCCGCGATGCCTGCCGTACTCGAGGAAGCCGTGGTGCATGATCGCCTGGCCCTGGGTCAGGTTCATGATCCGCGTGCGCGCGCCGATCAGGCCGCGCGAGGGGATCTTGAACTCGAGGTGCTGGAAGTCGCCCTTCGACGACATCTTGTCGAGTTCTCCGCGGCGGCTGCCGAGGAACTCGATGACCTTGCCGGCCGTGTCGCTCGGCGTGTCGACCGTCAGCAGCTCGATCGGCTCGAGCAAGACACCTTCGTCTTCGTGGTAGATGACCTTCGGCGGCCCGACCGAGAACTCGTAGCCTTCTCGCCGCATCGTCTCGGCCAGGATGCCGAGGTGCATCAGGCCGCGGCCGGAGACCTTGAACGACTCGGGGCCGTCGCCGGGTTCGACGATCATCGCGACGTTCGTGCGGACCTCGCGCATCAGGCGTTCCTTGAGATGCCGCGACGTCACGTACTTGCCGTCGCGCCCGGCGAACGGCGAGTCGTTGATGCGGAACGTCATCGAGATCGTCGGCTCGTCGATCGCGATCGGCGGCAGCGGTTCGATGTGCTCGAGATCCGTCAGAGAGTCGCCGATGCCGAGGTCCTCGATGCCATAGAGCGCACAGATGTCACCGGCCGCGACCTCGTCGCACTCCGTGCGCTGCAGGCCTTCGTAGCGATAGACTCCGCGGATCTGGACCTCGTGCTGGTTGCCGTGGCGATCGACGTGCATGACCCGGTCCATGCGCCGGATCACGCCGCGGTGGACGCGCCCGATCACGATGCGGCCTACGAAGTCCGACCAGTCGAGCGTCGAGACTCGGAACTGCAGCGGTCCCTCGGGATCGTCGGTCGGCTCGGGGAGATGGTCGAGGATCACCTTGAACAGCGGCTCGAGGTCGGTCCCGGGCTCGTCGGGACTCGTGCTCGCGCGGCCTTCCTTGGCTGACGCATAGATCACGGGGAAATCGAGCGCGCTGTCATCGGCGTCGAGGTCGATGAACAGGTCGAAGACCTCGTCGAGCACGGCTTCTGGGCGGGCATCGGGGCGGTCGACCTTGTTGATGACGACGACCGGCACGAGTCCGTAGGAGAATGCCTTCGACAGCACGAACCTTGTCTGCGGCATCGGGCCTTCGAACGCGTCGACGAGCAGCAGCACGCCGTCGGCCATCGACAGCACGCGCTCGACCTCGCCGCCGAAGTCGGCGTGGCCGGGCGTGTCGATGATGTTGATCTTGACGCCGTTCCAGAACACGACCGTGTTCTTGGCCAGAATGGTGATTCCGCGCTCCCGTTCGAGCTCGTTCGAGTCGAGGAAGCACTCCTCGACCGCCTGGTTGTCGCGGAACGTCCCCGATTGCGCGAGCAGGCCGTCGACCAGGGTCGTCTTGCCGTGATCGACATGGGCGATGATCGCCAGGTTGCGGATCGAAGTCTTCGTCTTCATTTGCATCGGGGAAAGGCCGCCAAACCGACGGCCGAACGGTTCAATCGTTCAAAAAATGGCCAAGCATCATCCGGACCCGGGGCGGGTCGGTCAACGCTGCTTGCTATGATCCTCGGCTCGATGTTGCTGTCCGATTTAGACCTGGAGACACTTCTCGACCCTGTCACCGAGCATTGGCGATCGCGCAAGGGGCTCCGTGACGCCGCGGTGATCGCGCTGCTGTTCCAGCGGGGTCCGGGTGATCACCTGCTGCTGACCAGGCGCCACAGTGACCTGCCGACGCATCCCGGCGAGGTCTCGTTTCCCGGCGGTGCCCGCGAGCGTGACGAGACCCCCCTCGAATGCGCGCTGCGCGAGTGCCGAGAAGAGATCGGGCTGGCCGAGAACCGGGTGACCGTGCTCGGCAGCCTGCCGGCCCGGGTCAGCATCGCCGGGTTCCTGGTCAACTGCTTCGTAGGGCGGTTCGAGAACGACACCAAGCTCGAGATCGACGAATCCGAGGTCGACAGCGTGCTCGACGTCGCGATCGAGGACCTCGCCGACGAGCAGCGTTGGGAATGGCGCATCCTCGAGGCGCCGCCGTATCGCCGGGTGATCCCGTTCTTCCCGTTCGACGACGACATGCTCTGGGGCTTGACCGGCGTGTTCACGGTCGAGTTGATGCGCCGGCTCGGGCTCCATCGCGAGTGAGCGCTGGCTGGCTGCTAGCCGGGGGCGGAGCCGTTCCCGTGCGTGCCCGTGCCGGTGCCCGTGCCCGCCTCGTGCGCGTAGTGGCACGGTGTCTCCTTCAAGACGCGAGTACGGGGCGGGCGGAGCCGGGGCCGGGGGCGGAGCCGGAGCCGGAGCCGGAGCCGGGGTGGGGGGAGCTAACCCCCGACACTCGTCTTGAGGCGTTCGACTCGTGCGCGCAGCTCTTGGCGCAGCTCTTCCCTCCGTAGGATCCGCTCGCACTCGGACTCCGCCGCCCGTCGCTTGCCGTTGCGCGCCAGGCTGTCCGCGTAGCAGTAGTGCGCCCACGCGAGATCGGGGCGGGCCCGGATCTGCGAGATCGTCTTGCCGAGCTCGCGCTCGGCGCGCCGGAAGTCATGGCCCTCCCACGCCAGCATCCCGCGGTGCAGGCTCCAGGGGGCCGCGCCGGGTGCTCCGGCTTCGCCGATCTCGAGCAGCTTCAGGATCCACGGGATGGGGAAGGTCTTGCGCATCCACTGGATCTCGGTTGCGACGTTCGCGCCGAGTTGGAACGGGCGCAGCCGCGCAGCGGCTTCCAGATGCTGGCGGGCCTGATCGGCTCGACCGGTGCGGATCAACAGCAGCGCGTAGTTGTAGTGCAGGTCGTAGCCGTCGGTGAAGTCCATGCCGGGCGGACATGCGATCCCGCGCCGGAAGCACCGCTCGGCGTCGGCGACGCGGTTGGCCCGCGCGTCGAGGAAGCCGAGCTGCTCCCAGGCCGCTGCGAAGTTCGGGAACGCGGCGACGGCAGCTTCGAGGTGTCGGCGCTTGATCTCCGGGTCCTTGCTCAGCGTCGCCGCTGCCCAGTGCAGACGCGCGGCGTTCGGCTGGACCCGGACGTCGTGGAAGAACAGCGTCTCGTTGTCGCGCCACACCGGGCCACGGTTCCAGACCACGACCGTGGCCGTCACCAGCCATGCGCCCAAGACGAGCCCACCGGCAAGCCGCGCTCGCCGTGCGGCCAGCGAGCCGGCCAGCCACGCAACCACGAACGACAGCGCCAGCGCCGACGTGTAGTAGTGCCGCTCCCCGAAGATCACACCGATGGGCAGAGGCAGGTTGGACGTGATGAAGCCGAAGCCCAGAAACGTCGCCATGGCAACGAACAGGACCGGGCGGCGAGTCACCTGGAGCAACCCTGCGACGAGCATTCCGGCCAGCGCGCCGAACGCAGCGAGGAACCGCCAGTCCATCGGATCGCTGAGAATCGGAAACGCCCCGGCGCCGTAGACCGCGGACAACGACCACGGCCACAGCGTCTTGAGCAGGCCATAGCCCCACACCATCGTTGCCGTCCAGATCCTCGTCGTGACCGGCTCGTGCTGGAGCGGGTTCATCAGGTAGTAGACCGGAGGCGGCGTCTCCGTCAGCAGTCCGATCATGCGCGCGTAGAGGACCGCGAACAGCATGACCGGCGGGACGGTCACGGCGAGCACGCCGGGCAGCCTGGCCCGCAGCACGCTACCGAGCCTGGCATCGGGTCGGCTGGGCCAATCCCGAGCGATCCCGACGACGAGGAGGAACGGTGCCCAGGCCAGCGCGCTCTCCTTCGAGCAGAACGCGAGGAACAGGAGCACGGCGGACGTTGCCCAACGCCAGGCTCTGTCCGTCCCGCGCTTGCGCGCGCCGGACTCGTAGACGAGCAGCGCAGCCGCGCCGAGGACGAACGGCAGGATCTCGGCCCTGCCGATGATGTTGGCGACCGCCTCGACGCGGATCGGATGCAGTCCGAACACGAGAGCTCCGAGCAGAGACGGTCCCCGGCCACAGAACAGCCGCAAGACGCGATAGCTCAACCACACCCCGAGCAGGTGAAGCAGCAGATTGACGATGTGCTGCGGAAGGGCCTCGCGGGCTTCGTCGTCGCCGGCGTGCCTGGCGAATGCGTGGTAGACGAGCGCGTAGCTCCACGCGGTCAGCGGCCGGTACATGTAGGACGGCGTCCGCGCCTCCCCGGCGAGGTAGTCGCGGCTGAAGTACTCGGTGACCGGACGGAGCTCGTGGACCATCGGGTTGGGGATGTTCGTGTCGAGAACGGCCTTGGCCAGCACGCGATCGTCCATCGCGAAGCGGTTGCCGAGCGACGGCGCGTAGGCGATCAGCGTGACTGCGAGAACGAGCCACAACAGCAGCGTTGCGCGGCCTCGAGACATCAGGTTCCCGTGACGAGTCCGCCGTCGACGCTCAACACCGCACCGGTGATGTAGCGGGCCTGTTCAGAGGCGAGAAACAGGTACGCGTCCGCGATCTCGTTCGGCTGTCCGAGGCGGCCGACCGGCGTGCGCGCGATCATCCCTTCGAGGAGCTTCTCGGGCACGCTTCGCGCCATCTCGGTCTCGATGAATCCCGGTGCGATCGCGTTGGCCGTGATCCCGTAACGCCCGAGCTCGCGCGCCCACACGCGCGTCATGCCGATGACTCCGGCCTTGGTCGCGACGTAGTTCGTCTGACCGAAGTTGCCGTACAGGCCGACCACCGAGCTGGCGCTGATGATGCGGCCGTAGTGCTGCTCGATCATCGCCGGGACAACGGCCTGGGTGCAGTGGAACACGCCTTTGAGGTTGACCGCGATCACGGCGTCGAAGTCGGCCTCGGACATGGTGCCCGCGATCTCGCCTCCGGTGACCTTGACGAGCTGGGCATCGCGGAGGATGCCGGCGTTGTTGATCAACACGTCGATCCGTCCGTGCGCGGCGAGCGTCTGTGCGACGGCAGCGTCGACCTGGCTGCGATCGGTACAGTCCACGCGCACGAACGTCGCGCGGCCGCCGGCGCGGGTGATCCGGTCCGCCGCCGCGCGCCCGGACTCCTCGTCGATCTCCCAGACCGCGACCTCCGCACCGGACTCGGCGAAGGCGACCGCTGTTGCTTCACCGATTCCCCGGCCGGCGCCCGTGACGACGGTCACGCGTCCCTCGAATGTGATTCTCATGTTTCGGATGCGACGATGGCTTGGCGCTCGATATGCGAGCAGCCAAGATAGCACGAATGCCCACGACTCCATCGCTCGTGCTCTCGCTCGCCTTGTCGGTTCCCGCTGTCGCGTTCGCGCAGGACCCCCGGCCGACGAAACCCACGCCGCCTCACATCGTGATGTTCCTCGCTGACGATCTTGGCTGGAGGGACGTCGGCTACCACGGCGGCACGATCAAGACACCCAACATCGATGCGCTGGCCAAGGCGGGCACGCGGCTCGAGCAGTTCTACGTGCAGCCGGTGTGTTCGCCGACCCGCGCGGCGTTCATGACGGGCCGGTATCCGATTCGGATGGGACTGCAGGTCGGGGTGATCCGTCCGTTCGCGAGCTACGGGCTGCCGCTCGACGAGCTGATGTTGCCGCAGGCGCTCAAGCGCTCGGGCTACGAGACCGCGATCTGCGGCAAGTGGCATCTCGGTCAGTTCAAGAAGGAGTATCAACCGACGCACCGCGGGTTCGACCATCAGTACGGACACTACCTCGGAATGATCGACTACTTCACGCACAAGCGTGACGGTGCCAAGGACTGGAACCGCAACGACGAGCCGCTCGACGAAGTCGGCTACACGACGGAGCTGATCGCCGCCGAATGCGTGCGGATCATCGAGGGCCACGACACGTCGAAGCCCCTGTTCCTCTACGTGCCGTTCAACGCCCCGCACACGCCGCTCGAGGCGCCGAAGCGCTACATCGACATGTACGCCGACGTCACGCCGGTCAGACGCCGGAGGTTCTCCGCGATGGTGACCTGCCTCGACGATGCGATCGGCAAGGTGCTCGCGGCGCTCGAGAAGCGCGAGATGCGCGACAACACGCTCGTGCTGTTCGTGTCCGACAACGGCGGGCCGCGGGCCGCGGACAACGGCCACCTGCGCGGGCGCAAGGGGTCGGTCTACGAGGGTGGGACACGGGTTCCCGCTGTGATCGCGTGGCCGGGCAAGATCGCGGCCGGGGCCGTGGTCGACGAGCCGCTGCACATCGTCGACTTGTTTCCGACGCTGATTCACGTCGCTGGAGGCACGACCGAAGGCAGCAAGCCGCTCGATGGGAAGGACGCCTGGGACACGATCGTCGCCGGGAAGCCGAGCCCGCACGACGACATCCTGCTCAACGTCAACGACCGGCAAGGCGCAGTCCGCGCCGGCAACTGGAAGCTCGTGTACCGCCGCGTCGGCAGGCGAGGCCAGAAGCGCGACTCCTACGAGCTGTTCGACCTCGGCAACGACCCTGGTGAGAAGACCGATCTGTCGCAGCAGCATCCCGACAAGCTGAAGGCGCTAAAGGCCCGGTTGGCAGCCTACGAGGCCGCCGCTGTCCCGTCGAAAGGCGGCCGCGGACCGAAGCCGGCCGGGTTCGTGACGCCGAAACGCTGGGGCCATCGCTGACACGTGTCCGGTCCCCCCGAGCCACCGCCGCTGTTTGCGCGTACGTTCGCGTTCTCGGCGATTCGCGAGAGCCTGAAGGGTCGGCATCTCTTGTGGATGCTCGGCGCATGGGTCCTGCTCCTGCCAGAGCTCCTCGTTGCTCCGTACCAGACGGGGCCGTTCGCCACCTCCCAGCAGGCTCAGCTGTTCTTGACGACCTGTGTGCTGGTCTGGGGCTGGGCCATCGCGGTGTTCGTGCAGGCCGCGGTCGTGCGCGGCTTGTCACCGGCAGCCGAGCGCCCGCGGTTCCCTTGGGCGGCCTTGGCGATGTTGGCCGCGATCCTGGGGCTTGTCGACTCGGTGTTCCACGCGGTGCTTCCGAGCGGCGGCGAGCCCGACGGGAACCCGGGCGCCGCCTGGCTGGCGCTCGCGATTCTCATGTTGCGGGTCGCGACTCAGGTCCTGTTCCTGTTGGCGCCGGCCATCGTAGTCGCCGGTGCGAGGGCCGAGACCGCGCTGCTCGACAGCCTCCGACTCGTGTCGAAGCAGTTCTGGTGGGTGTTCGTCGTGTGGATGTTGCTGACACTTGCAAGCGCCATCCCGTCGTTGCCCGTCGTGATCTATTACGTCTCGACGCTCGCCGAGCAGGCGCCCGACACGCCGGTGCCCGAACCCCCGCTCGCGATCAGCATGGTCTTGCTGACGTCGCAGGCGATCTTCGCGGTGTGCGCCGGGATAGCGATCGCCCGGGCGGTGCCGTTGCTCAGATCGAGGTCGGGCCGCGAGTAGCGGTCACGCCGACTCGTCGTGGCTCATCGCTGCGACGAGCTTCGCGTATTCGCCGCCATGGGCGAGCAGCTGTGCGTGCGGGCCACTCTCGACGATGCGGCCGCCGTCGACGACGAGGATGCGGTCGGCGTTGCGGATGGTCGACAGCCGGTGGGCGATCACGAGCGTCGTGCGACCCGACATCACGAGCTCCATCGCGCGCTGGATCTTGAGCTCGGTCGGCGTGTCGATGCTCGACGTCGCCTCGTCGAGCACGAGGATCTGGGGATCCTGCACGAGGGCGCGGGCGAACGCGAGTAGCTGGCGTTCCCCTTGCGAGAACGTCGCGCCCCGCTCTTCGACACGCTCGTGGATTCCGCCGAGCCGATTGACGACGTCGAGTGCCTGCACGGCTTCGAGAGCTTCGACGACTCGTGATTCCGGAATCGATTGATCCCAGAGCCGGATGTTCTCGAGGATGTCGCTCGCGAACAGGAACACGTCCTGGAGCACGACACCGATCCTGCGCCGGTGGGCCTGCAGGTCGAGCTCACGGATGTCGATGCCGCCGACGCGGACTCGCCCCTTGATCGGGTCACGAAAGCGCGTCAGCAGTTGGATCAACGTCGATTTGCCGGCGCCGGTCGGGCCGACGATCGCGATGTGCCCTCCGGCTGGAATCTCGAAGTCGACATCGGTGAGGACCGGCGTTCCCTTGACGTAGTGGAAGTCGACGTGCTCGAAGCGGATGTCCGCGGCGCCGGGCTCGGGGAGCTTCGGCTCCGCGGCCTTTGGCAGTGTCGACTCGTGGTCGAGGATGTGGAAGATCCGTTCGGCCGACGAGAACGCCGACTGGATCACGTTGTACTTCTCACCGAGCTCGCGGATCGGACTCAGCATCAAGCCGAAGTACAACCAGAACTGCGTGAACTGACCGTAGCTCAAGTCGCCGACCGAGATGTTGAGCCCGCCGCGCCAGAGGATCGCGGCCTGGCTGGCCCCGGTCCCGAAGTCGACGAACGCGAAGAACAGTCCGAACATCAGGACGGTCAGGAGCCACGAGTCGCGGTTCCTGCGGTTGCGCCGCGCGTATTCTTTGTGGACGCGATGTTCCTGGCCGAACAGCCGCGCGACGCGGACCCCCTGCGTGCCCTCGGCGAACCACGCAGTCAGCCGCGCCGTGTTTCCGCGCACCTGGCGGTACGCGGCCCGGGCCTTGTGCTGGAAGATCCACGTGACGGCGATCAGCAGCGGTCCCGCGAACAGCAGGATCACGGCGAGCGGCGGGCTGACCCAGAACAACGCGACCATCAAGCCGATGATCTTGATCAGGTCGATCAGCGTCGCGACGACGCCGGTCGTGAACAGCTCGCTCAGGTTTTCGCAGTCGTTGCTGATCCGGGTCACGAGCCGACCGGTCGAGGTCTTGTCGAAGTAGTCGGGTGCAAGCGACAGGATGTGCTCGAACAGATTGACGCGGAGATCGCGAATCACTTTCTGCCCGGCGCGGGTCGCGATGACGAGCTGGGTGACTTGCCCGAGCAGCATCAGCACCATGACTCCGGCGAACGCGACGAGATACGGCAGGAGCTCGCCGAGCTCGGTCGATTGTCCCTGCATGAACCGGGTGACCGGTCCGTCGATGACCATCCGGACGATCGCTGGGTTGATCAGCTCCAGAACGAACAGGGCGACCAACAACAGGAACGCCAACACGAACAGCCTGATGTGCGGCGCGAGGAACCCCCACAGCCGCTTGGCGTGCTCGCGATCGATCTTGAGCCGGATCTGAGTCTCTTCTTCTTCGTCGAAGTGATAACTCATGAGCTCATGGCTTCCTGCTGCTGTGCCCAGGTCCGGGCATACCAACCATCGCCGGCTGTCAGGCTGTCGTGCGTGCCGCGTTCGACGACTTCACCGCGATCCATGACGAGGATCAGGTCGGCCCCACGCACGGCTTCGAGTCGGTGCGCGATCACGATCGTCGTCTGCCGGCCGGCGCGCGCCGCCATCTTGTCGAGGATCGTCCGCTCGGTCGTTTGGTCGACGGCCGACAACGTGTCGTCGAGCACGAGCACCGGGCGCTTCGTCGCGAGCGCTCGTGCGAGCGAGGCCCGCTGCTTCTGTCCGCCCGACAACGTCACGCCCCGCTCGCCGATGACCTGCGTGACTCCGTCGGGGAACGACTCGACGTCGGGCGTCAACCCCGAGTGCTCGAGCACCTCGTCGAGCACTCCGGCATCCTCGGTGGCGAACAGGACGTTGTGCTCGAGCGTGTCGCCGAACAGGAACGGGTCCTGCGACGCAATCGAGAACTGTTCGCGCAAGATCGGCAGGGACACCGTGAGCACGTCGCAGCCGCCGACGAACAGCGTGTTCGGCGGAGGATTATAGAGCCTGGTCAGCAGGCGGATGATCGTCGACTTCCCGCTGCCGACCGGGCCGACGATTCCGAGCGTCTTGTTGGCGCCCAGCTCGAACGACAGGTCGCGGATCGCCCAGCCTCCGGCCTCGGAATAGCGGAAGCTCAGGCCGCGGGCCTCGATCGCGTTGTCGGGGATCACGATGTTCGGCGTCGGCTCGGGCCCGAGCTCGTCCTCGGTCTTGATCTCGAACACCTCGTCGACGCGATCGGCCGCGGCCTTCGCCCGGTGATAGGTCTGCAGGATCCAGCCCATGATGATCAGGGGGACCGCCAGCTGGTGGAGATACAAGAGCGCCGCGAACAGGTCGTCGATCGCCAGCCCTTCGAAGAGCGCGACCGCGATCACGGCGAACACGCCGAGATTGCCGGAGATCACGAACGCCCCGTGCAGCATGCCGCGGACCTTGGCCATCTCGACCTGGGCCTCGAGGCAGTTGTCCGACAGTCCGGCGAACGCGTCGCGCTCCGACGCTTCGCGCGCGAACGCCTGCAGCACCCGGATCCCGGTGAAGTCCTCCTGCGCCTTCGCGCTGAGGTCGCCCTGCGCGTCCTGGACCGCGCGCGAGCGTCTTGACAGGCGCGGGAAGATGAAGCTCAACCCGAGCGCGAGCAGGGAGAACGCGATCACGACCGTGATGCCGAGCGGGACAGAGATCGAGAAGATCAGCACCAGCGCCGCCGGAAGCTGGATCAGCGTCGCCGTTCCGAAGAACAACGTCGGCCCGGCAACGAACCGCATCAGCTCGAGGTCTTGCGTCGATCGCGACACGAGATCGCCGATGCGCGCCTGATCGAAGAACCGGGCCGGAAGCCGCTGCAGGTGCGCGAACAGGTCGTTGCGCATCTCTTCTTCGATCATGCGTGACAGGCCGACGAGCACGTAGCGGGCTGTGAACCGGACGAACCCGTAGATCGCCGCGAGCCCGAACAGCGTCAGCACGATGTTGCGCCAGAAGTCGGGGTCGAGCGGTTTCGTGTCTCCTGCCATGCCCGACGTCGCGAGCAGAGCCGCCAGCGCCTGGCGCACGACCTGTGGTGTGTAGAGGATCGCTGCCGTGAACAGCGGCGTCATCGACAGCCCGAAGATGAGCCGCCACTTGTGCCGTAGGAGGTACGGGACCAGCCGCCGGAAGCCGAGCCGTCGCTTTGGCTCGACACCGACCGGAGTCGCGATCAGGGGCTGGGGTTCACTCGCCTCCGCCACTCTCGGCTCACTTCAGCGCGCCGAGGCGGCGTTCGTACTCGCGCAGCCGCTCGAGCACGCGGTCGAGCTCGCGCCCGCAGCGCTCGAGGTCGCCGTCCTCGATCGCGTCGGCGACGCCGGGCAGGATCGACGCGGCGTAGCCCGTGCGACGGCCCGGTGCGACGAGCAGGTTGTGATACCACGTGCGGCCGAACAGCCCGGTTTCGTCGATCCACGCCTGACCGAGCCGTGAGAGCGCGCGCGGCGAGCTTTCGCGCTTCTTCTCCGCCAGCTTCTCGATGCGTGCGAGCGTCTCGCCGATGGCCGAACGCTGCTTCGCGAACTGTCCGGCCGGGAGCAGCCGCTCGAGCGCGTCCGCGACGTCGGTGCACATCGGCTTCGGGTCGTACGCACGGTTGTTGCGGTCGGCGACGGTCTCGACGCACTTGATCAGCAGCTTGCTCAGCGCGGCGTGATATCGGAACCCCGGATCGACGCGCTGGCTCATGAACCAATGCGTGTCGAACGCCGAGTGGTACACGCCGGTCCGCCCGCTCAGCGAGAACGCGATGCACGGTGTGCCGAGCCGGTTGATGAAGAACATGAAGTCCGATCCGCCGCCCATCGTGCCGGGGTGCACGGGTCTCCCGCCGCTCAACGGCTCGCCGGTGTCGGGATGGAGGACCTGATCCGCGAGTTGCTGCACGAGCCCGCGCAGCTCGGGAGTCGCCGAGGAGCCGAAGTTCGGGCCGCTGATCGGCGAGTCGGCGTTGATGTAGCACACGAGCTTGTCACGGAGCATCGCTTCGTGCTCTTCGCCGTACTCGGTGCTGCCGATGATCCCGTACTCTTCGCCGTCCCAGGACGCGAACCGGATCGTGTAGTCGGGCTTCCACCCGGCCTTGGCCCTGGCACCCAGGACGGTCGCGACTTCGAGCATGCACGCGGTGCCGCCGGCTGGGTCGATCGCGCCGTTGACCCACGAGTCGCGGTGGTTGCCGAACAGCACGAAGTCGCCGTCCTTGCCCGACTTGCCGGGGAGCACGCCGAACACGTCGCGGATCGTGACGGTCTCCTCCTTGTTGAACACCTTGAACTCGAGCCGCGCGGGTCCCGGTCCCGTGTGGTACGCGAACGGCAGGCCGCCCTGCCACGCGTCGGGCACGCGGGGGCCGGCCATCGACTTCAGGATCGGGGCCGCGGCCTTGTACGGGATCGGCAGGCCGGGGATCTTCGGCAGGCTCTTCGCCGCCTCGCGGCGAATGCGCTTGACGCCGTCGACGGCCGGCTGCCCGGGGGTCAGCGGGTCGCCCGGATAGCGGTAGATGTACAGCGGGCTGCCGCGCTGCACGCCGGTCTCGTTTCGCATCGTTCCGCGCGGGTAGACGTCACCCTTGACGTAGCCGTCGTCGGCCGGGTCGGAGTAGAGCAGGATCGCGGCGGCGCCGTGCTGCTCGGCGAGGTCGACCTTGACGCCGCGGAAGCACTTGCCGTAGCGCGCGAGCACGATGCGACCTCTGACGTCGACGCCGAGCTTTCGCAGTTGCTCGTAGTCGTCGGGCAGTCCGTAGTTCGCATACACGACCAGGGCCGTGAGCTCGGCGCTCTTGGTGTAGGCCAGGTGCGGCGGCACGAGCTTGCCGTTGTACGAGTCGCGGTCCCATTCGAAGCCATGCTCGAACAGGTCGAGCTCGATCGGTTTGTCGGCCAGGAGCTTGAGGCTCGGTTTCCCGACTGGGCGCGAGACCCACACCTTGTACTCGCGCGTCTCGATCTCGAGCCCGGCTTCGAGGAACCGGGCCGCGACGTAGTCGCCGGCGCGCAGGCATTCGTCGCTGCCGGCCAGTCGCGGCGATTGGGTGATCGCGCGGTGGAAGTCGCGAAGCCGGGTCGTGCTGACCTTGGCGGCTTCCTGGGCGATGGCTGGGAGCGTCGTGCCGGCGGCCGCCAGCACGACCGAGACGAGACGGAGGCGGGTCATGTTCAGCTCATGTTGACGGTGCTGACGCGAGCGGCGAGTTGGCCGGCGACGGAGCGGAAGCAGGCGGCGATCGGGCCGTCCGGCGCGGCCACCGTGACCGGCTTGCCGGTGTCGCCGCCCGATCGGACCGACGGATCCAGCGGGATCCGCCCGAGGATCGGGATCTCGAACTGCTCGGCGATCTTGTCGCCGCCGCCCTTGCCGAAGACGTCGAGCACGACCTCGAACCGGCCCCCGTCACCGATTTCGGTCGTGATCGGGCCGTCGGGGCCGAACATCTCGACCCGGGTTCCGGCCGCCGCGCCGTGGACGTTGCCGGTCAGGGTCAGTCCGGCCATGTTCTCGACGATGCCGAGCACGGGCACGTTGACCTGCCTGAACATGTTGATCGCCTTCTTGACGTCGAGGACGCTGACGTCCTGCGGAGTCGTGACGACGATCGCACCCATCAGCTGCGACTGCTGGGCGAGCGACAGCTGGGCGTCGCCGGTGCCCGGCGGCAGGTCGACGACGAGGTAGTCGAGCTCGCCCCACTCGACGTCGAACAGGAACTGGCGGATCGCGCCGTGCAGCATCGGGCCGCGCCAGATCACGGGCTGGTCCTCCTTGACCATGAAGCCCATCGACATGACCTTCAGACCGTGGACCTCGAACGGGAGGATCCGCTGGCCCTGGACCTGTGGCTGACCCGAGAGGCCGAGCATCAGTGGGACGTTGGGCCCGTAGACGTCGGCGTCGAGCAACCCGACCGTGGCGCCGGTCTGCGACAGCGCGAGCGCGAGGTTGACGGCGACCGTCGACTTGCCGACGCCGCCCTTGCCCGACGACACGGCGAGGATGTTCTTGAGGCCGGGGACCGCGTCCTTGGCCAGCAGCGGATTGGACGCCACGACGTTGCTCGCCATCTCGACCTCGACGGACGTGACGCCGGGCACGGCGCCGACGAGCTCCCTCGCCTGGTTCTTGAACTCTTCCTTCACCGGGCAGGCCGGAGTCGTCAGCTCGATCACGAAGCGGACGTTGCCGCCGTCGATGACGAGGTTCTTGACGAACCCGAGCGTGACGATGTCCTTGCCGAGGTCGGGGTCTTGGATGCCCTTGAGGGCGTCGAGGATGGCTGCTTGTTCGGGAGTTCCGGTCGTCATGTCGGGCCTGATCGGGGTGGGTCGGCGAGAAGGGGGAGGAGCTACTTAGGGCGGCTTCACGGCCGGTGTCAAGTCTGGCCCCACGAGGTTCAAGAGATCCGGTATCCTTGCGCCATGAAGTGCCCTCTGTATCAAGTCGATGCGTTCGCATCGGGTTACTTCACGGGGAATCCCGCCGCCGTCTGCCTCGTCGACGAATGGCCGTCGGACTCGTTGATGCAGGCCATCGCGGCCGAGAATCAGCTCTCGGAAACCGCGTTCGTGCGCGAAGGCACCGGCTCGTGGGGCCTCCGTTGGTTCACGCCCGAAACCGAAGTCGACCTCTGTGGCCACGCGACCCTCGCGTCGGCCTACGTTCTGTTCCGCTACCGGGTTCCACGCACCGAGAAGGTGACGTTCGAGACCAAGAGCGGCGAGCTCTACGTGACCCGAGAGCGCGATGGCCTGATCGCGATGGACATGCCGACGTGTCGCGCCGAACCGTGCGAGGAGCCGGTCGGAATGCGCGATGCGCTCGGCGCCGAGCCGTGCGATGTCCTGGCCGCGACGCGCGACTACCTCGTCGTGCTCGACTCCGAGAAGGAGCTGCGCGAGCTGGTCCCGGACTACCGGCGGATCGCCAAGCTCGACAAGCTCGGGGTGATCGTGACCGCGCGTGCGAGCGGCTACGACTTCGTCTCGCGGTTCTTCGCGCCGAGCGTCGGCGTGCTGGAGGACCCCGTGACCGGGTCGGCCCACTGCACGCTCACGCCCTACTGGGCCGAGCGGCTCGGCAAGAACGAGCTGACCGGCTTCCAGGCCAGCAAGCGCGGCGGCAAGGTCCACTGCACCGAGATGGGCGATCGCACGCGGGTCGCCGGCCAGTGCCAGCTGTTCCTCCAAGGGACGATTCTGGTCGGCTGAACAATTCGTCTCGGGGACGATTGGTGCCACGACGGGGTCAAATGGAACAATTCGTCTCGGGGACGATTGGTGCCATCTGCCGGGTGCATTAGGCTCCCACGGTGCCCGAGTCGTTCGTCTCCCCGTTTCCCTACGAGGTCCCGGAGTCGCTGCACGGTGAGAAGGCCGATGCGGTGCTCGAGGTCGCGTTGCCGAAGATCCGCCGGACCGCGCTGCGCCGGCTGATTGCCAACGGGCAGGTGTTCGTCAACGGCCGTCCGCTCGACCGGCCGCGAAAGCTGCGGGCCAACGACCAGATCGATCTCGACCCGGCTGTCGATCTCAGCCGGTTGCCACGGATCCGCGAGAAGCGGCTCGCCAAGCCCGAGACGCTGTTCGAGGACGCGGCCTGCCTCGTGATCGCCAAGCCGTCCGAGCTCGCGAGCGTTCCCGACCGTCACGGCGAGGCGAGCGTGCACGGGATGCTCGGGGAGTGGTTCGGCGACGTCGACCTGCGCTTCGTCCACCGCCTCGACCGCGGGACGAGCGGCGCGCTGCTCTTGGCCAAGGGGCGGGACGCCGCCCGTGCGCTCGAGGTCCAGTTCCGCGAGCGCCGGGTCGAGAAGCACTACTTCGCGCTCGTCCACGGCCAGCCGCCCACCGACGAGTTCGCGTGCGACGTCCCGATCGGCCGGACGATCCGCGGCGGCAGGGTCAAGGCGGGCGAAGCCAAGGGCTCGCGCGAGGCCCACACGGCGTTCATCGTGCTCGAACGGTTCCGTGGCTACGCGCTGCTCGAGGCGCGGCCGACGACCGGGCGCATGCACCAGATCCGCGTGCACCTCAAATGCCTGCGACTCCCGCTCGCCGTCGACCCGATGTATGGCGGTGCCAAGGCCTTGTGGCTGAGCCAGATCAAGCCCGGCTACCGGGCCCACGGCACGGAGCAGCCGCTGATCGACCGGCTGGCGCTCCACGCCCACCGGCTCGTCTTCGTTTCCCCGGCCGGTAGCCGGGTCGAGGTCTCGGCCGAGCTCCCGAAGGACTTCAGAATCACCCTGGAGAAGTTGCGACGCTTCGCAAGTGTTGGCGCCGGCGACCGTCGCACGTGAGACGATGCCTCAGCCGGGATAGAGCGTCTCACGAGGACAGTGGATCTGCTATCTTGGCTGGCCGTCGCCAGCTGTCAGACCAACGAACGAGAACCAGGCTCGCCATGGCAA
>Ga0055451_10000324_pt1 | contig 18731 bp, 12 predicted proteins | sample China_Galinas_PW_3_FD_57745 | JGI IMG/M metagenome (GOLD analysis project Ga0055451, IMG submission 57745) | Wetland microbial communities from San Francisco Bay, California, USA, that impact long-term carbon sequestration - China_Galinas_PWB_D2 | ecosystem: Environmental > Aquatic > Marine >... | reverse complement strand
GAGGATGTGTTCGCTGCCAGTGGAGGCCAGGATGGACGCGACGACCGGCTTGCAGATGTCGCAGCCCTTTCCGCGGCCGAAGCGCTCGATCAGACCCGAGAACGTGCGCGTCGACGTCGCGGTGATGATCTCGTACAACTCGGCCCGGGACTGACTGAAGTGCTCACACAGCGCCTTCGACTGTTCGACGCCGCGGGCGTCGAGGAGTTGTTTGAGCAGCGGCACACAGCTCCCGCACGAGGTGCCCGCCGCGGTGCACGCCTTCAGCGCCGGCACCTCGTGGCACCCGCCGCTGATGGCAGCGTCCAGGTCGGCCTTGGTGACGTTGTTGCACGAACAGATCTGAGCCGCATCCGGCAGTGCGTCGACACCCAAACTTCCGGTGGCAGAATCGGACCCCGGCGGGCTGATCATCGCAACCGGATCCCCGGGCAGGCGGCTGCCGACCATCGGTCGCAGCACGCCATAGACCGACGCGTCACCGACCAGGACGCCTCCCAACAACGTCGCCGCGTCGTCGGAGAGCACCAGCTTGGCGTAGGTCTGCTTGACCGGGTCGTTGACCACCACCTCAAGGCAGTCGGCCGTGGCGGCATGCGCATCCCCGAAACTGGCGACGTCGACGCCCAACAGTTTGAGTTTCGTGGACATGTCCGCACCGGGGAACTCGGCCGACCCACCCAGCAGCCGGTCGGCCACCACCTCGGCACCGGCGTAGCCCGGCGCCACCAGGCCGTAGCACCGGCCCTCGATGGCAGCCACCTCACCGATCGCATAAACGTTGGGATCCTCTGTGGCACAGGATATATCGGTAAGCACGCCGCCACGCTCCCCGGTTGGCAGCCCGGCCGCGGCCGCCAACTCGTCACGGGGGCGCACACCTGCGGCGAAGACGACGACACCGGCGTCGATGACGGTGCCGTCGTCCAGCAGCACCCGCACGGTGCTGTCGCCAAGATCCTCGATCGCGTCGATACCCACGTCGGTGTGGACTTCGATGCCGAGGTCGGCGATCATTCGGCCCAACAACGCGCCCCCGGCCGCATCCACCTGCTGGGCCATCAGCCGCGGGGAACGCTCGACGACGTGGGCCGTCAACCCGAATCGGCGCAGTGCGTCGGCGGCCTCGAGGCCGAGCAGACCACCGCCGATCACCACACCGGCGCCGCCGTCCCCACCGGTCAATGCGGACTCGACGTCGGCTCGAATGGCGTCGAGATCGTCGAGCGTGCGGTAGACGTGACAGCGGCGTAGGTCGCGCCCGGGCACCGGCGGAACGAATGCATACGATCCGGTGGCCAGCACCAGCGCGTCATACCCGAACCGTCCGCCGTCGGCGGTCAGGACCACCTTGGCGTCACGGTCGATCCCCGTCACCCGGCTGCCGAGGCGCAGATCCACCAGATCGTCGCGGACATACTCGTTGCCGGGCAGCGCGACCCGCGAACGATCCCAGTGCTCGGTGTAGGCGGTAAGCCCCACGCGGTCGTAGGCCGCATCGGACTCCTCGGCCAAGACGGTGACCCGCCAACCGCCCTCGGCGTCACGGGCGCGCAGCGCCTCGACGAAGCGGTGTCCCACCATGCCGTGGCCGATGACGACTACCGACGAGCCACTTTTCATAGCGCCGAGATTAGGAACGCCATATTGCCGAAAGTGTCGCGTCGTGTGAAGCCACTATCACGGTGTGCTCACGCCGTGCGCGGTGCGGTGTGAGCACACCGTGCTGCGCGGCCGGTCAGCGCCAGCGATCGAGGATCTCTCTGGCCCGCACCGCCAGCGCGGCCTGCCAGAACGGGCCAAAGCTGATGCGCCCCACCCCCAACGGAGCGAAGGACGCCAGGTCGTCGGACTCGGGCCGCGCGATGGCATTGATCGGAAGCGGTAGCTCGGCGGCGAGCCGGCGCAGCGTATCGGGTTCGTGGCGACCGACCGGGTAGAGCACGTCGGCACCGGCCCGGGCCGCCTCGGTCAGCCGAGCGATCGCCCGCTCCACCCGGTCCGACTCCTCGCCGTCCGTACGCAGGAACAGGTCCGTGCGGGCATTGATCACCACGTGCACCCAGGCCGCGTCGGCGGCGTCACGCAACTCGCCCACCAGCTCGGCGTGCTCGCCCGAGGACCGCAGGCGCTGGCCCTCACTGTGCACGGTGTCCTCGATGTTGAGCCCCACCGCCCCGACCCCGAGCAACCCGTCGATCAGCGTCTTCGCCGACAGACCGTAGCCGGACTCGATGTCGACCGAGACCGGGATGTCGACCACCGCCGTGATCTGGCCGACGCGGGCCAGCAGATCATCGAATGTCATGCCCTCGCCGTCGGGCTTGCCCACAGAGTCGGCGACCGGGTGACTGCCAACGGTCAGCGCCGCAAAACCCGCATCGGCAGCCAACCTGGCCGACCAGGCGTCCCACACCGTCGGCAGCACCACCGGATTTCCCGGCCTGTGCAACGCCAGAAGTGCCTCGGCCTGTTCGGCCAGTGTGTTCTGAACTGACACCGTATTCACCTACTCCTTGGGTCGGTCTGGTCCTGGGCTGGTACCGGGCTGGTTCGAGGGCCATGCAACCACCACTATCGGACACGGCCCTGTGACGTGACCTGTCTCACTTTCCGTTCGTCATGTGGCTAGCATCGGTTGTCGTACTGTGATCCATGACACCCTCAGCCCCAGGGAGGTCCGTTGTCCACAACCACTGAAATCGCCGAGCTTCACCATCTCATCGGCAGCTTGCGGCGGTGCGTGACATCCTTGAAAGCGAAGTACAGCGACAGCCCGACCATGCGCCGCATCGTCAACGACACCGAGCGGATCCTCAACGACGTGGAACTTCTCGACATCGACGCCGGCGAACTCGAACTCGCTGCACATTCCATCGTCACTTCCGGCGAGAAGATCCCGATTCCCGACACCCCCTACGACACCGCTTTTTGGCGTGATGTCGATGACGAAGGCGTCGGCGGGCACCACCGAGCCTGACCCGCCTGCAACCGGGTGCGGTGATCTAGGTACTCTCCGATGAGTTCATGCGAAGGGGATCACAGTAGATGAGCGCACCCACGGCGAACCGTCCTGCAACCGGGGTCTTCTCACCCGGCCGTGCCCAGATACCGCAGCGCACGCTGCGGACCGACAACTGGCTGAAGTCCCCCGTCGTGATCGACCTGGGATTCGCCGCGTTCGTCATCTACGCGACATTGCGGGCGTTCCAGCAGAAGTACTTCTTCGTCCCGGAGTACCACTACCTGACTCCGTTCTACTCGCCGTGCATCAACACCGGCTGCGGAGAGGCCAGCGACTTCTGGCCCCATCTGCTGCCCAACGTGTGGTGGCTGCCCTATGCGGCGCTGTCCCTGCCGTTCCTGCTGCTGTTCCGGCTGACCTGCTACTACTACCGCGGCGCCTACTACCGGACGGTCTGGCAGGCACCGACCGCCTGCGCGGTCGCTGAGCCGCACGCGAAATACACCGGGGAGACGCGGCTTCCGCTGATCATCCAGAACAGCCACCGGTACTTCTTCTACATCGCCGCCATCATCTCGGTGATCAACACCTACGACGCGATCGTCGCCTTCCACTCGGACAAGGGGCCCGGCGGCTTCGGCTTCGGCCTGGGCAACGTGATCCTCGTCGGCAACGTCGTCCTGCTCTGGATCTACACGCTGTCCTGCCATTCCTGCCGCCACGTCACCGGCGGACGACTCAAGCACTTCTCCAAGCACCCGGTGCGCTATTGGATCTGGACACAGGTCAGCAAGATCAACACCCGGCACAAGATGTTCGCCTGGATCACGCTCGGCACCCTGATGCTCACCGATTTCTACATCATGCTTGTTGCCAGCGGCACTATCTCCGACCTGAGATTCATTGGCTGACAAGGGTGTTCCACCACAGAGTTCTAGCGAGGGTTACATGACGGTTGAGGTCGAACGGCACTCCTACGACGTCGTCGTGATCGGTGCCGGCGGCTCGGGTCTACGCGCGGTCATCGAAGCCCGGGAACGGGGTCTGCGGGTCGCCGTGGTCTGCAAGTCACTATTCGGCAAGGCCCACACCGTGATGGCCGAGGGTGGCTGCGCCGCCTCGATGGGCAATGTCAACGCCAAAGACAACTGGCAGGTGCACTTCGGCGACACGATGCGCGGCGGCAAGTTCCTGAACAACTGGCGGATGGCCGAACTGCACGCCCAGGAGTCCCCGGACCGGGTGTGGGAGCTGGAGACCTACGGCGCTCTGTTCGACCGCACCAAGGACGGCCGGATCAACCAGCGCAACTTCGGTGGCCACACCTACCCCCGGCTGGCCCACGTCGGTGACCGCACCGGCCTGGAGATCATCCGGACCCTGCAGCAGAAGATCGTCTCGCTGCAGCAGGAGGACATGGCCGAGCTCGGCGACTACGAGGCGCGGATCAAGGTCTTCCACGAGTGTGCGATCACCGACCTCGTCAAAGACGGTGATGCGATCGCCGGCGCCTTCGGCTACTGGCGGGAGACCGGCAAGTTCATCCTCTTCGAGGCGCCCGCCGTGGTGCTGGCCACCGGCGGCATCGGCAAGTCGTTCAAAGTGTCGTCGAACTCCTGGGAGTACACCGGCGACGGGCACGCCCTGGCGCTGCGCGCCGGTTCGGCGCTGATCAACATGGAGTTCATCCAGTTCCACCCGACCGGCATGGTCTGGCCACTGTCCGTCAAGGGCATCCTGGTCACCGAGGGTGTGCGCGGCGACGGCGGGGTGCTCAAGAACTCCGATGGCAAGCGGTTCATGTTCGACTACATCCCCGCGGTCTTCAAGGGCCAGTACGCCGAGACCGAAGAGGAAGCCGACCAATGGCTCAAGGACAACGACTCGGCACGGCGCACCCCTGACCTGCTGCCCCGCGACGAGGTGGCCCGCGCCATCAACTCCGAGGTCAAGGCCGGCCGCGGGACTCCGCATGGCGGTGTCTACCTCGACATCGCGACGCGGATGACCCCCGAGGAGATCAAGCGCCGGCTGCCGTCGATGTACCACCAGTTCATGGAGCTGGCCGAGGTCGACATCACCAAGGACGAGATGGAGGTCGGACCGACCTGCCACTACGTCATGGGTGGCATCGAGGTCGACCCGGACACCGGCGCCGCCGCCACCCCGGGACTGTTCGCCGCCGGCGAGTGCTCGGGCGGTATGCACGGCTCCAACCGGCTCGGCGGCAATTCGCTCTCGGACCTGCTGGTGTTCGGCCGCAGGGCCGGGCTCGGCGCCGCCGACTACGTGCGGGCCCTGTCGAGCAGGCCCAAGGTCTCCGACGGAGACCTCGAGGCCGCCGCCGAGACCGCGCTGACGCCGTTCAAGGGGCCAAAGGGCAGCGGTAATGCGGGAGCGAAGCCGGAGAACCCCTACACCCTGCACGCCGAGCTGCAGCAGACGATGAACGACTTGGTCGGCATCATCCGCACCGCCGGCGAGATCCAGCAGGCACTGGACAAGATCGAGGAGTTCAAGGCCCGCTTCGCCAACATCGAGTCCGACGGCAAGCGCGAGTTCAACCCGGGCTGGCACCTGGCCATCGACATGCGCAACATGCTGCTGGTCAGCGAGTGCGTGGCCAAGGCCGCACTGGCCCGCAACGAGAGCCGCGGCGGGCACACCCGCGACGACTTCCCGAAGATGGAAGCCGAGTGGCGGCGCACCCTGCTGGTCTGCCGGACCGAGGGCCACGGCGTCATCCCCGACATCAGCGTCACCAAGGAACGCCAGGTGCCCGTGCGCGAGGATCTGCTCGAACTGTTCGACGTCGAAGAGCTCAGCAAGTACTTCACCGACGAGGAGCTGGCACAGCATCCGGGACGGAGGACCCAGTGAGCTACCAGGCGAAGATGCGGGTTTGGCGCGGCGACGACGAGAGCGGTGGCCTGCACGAGTTCTCCGTCGGTGTCAACGAGGGTGAGGTCGTGCTCGACATCATCCACCGGCTGCAGGCCGAGCAGGCGCCGGACCTGGCGGTGCGATGGAACTGCAAGGCCGGCAAGTGCGGCTCGTGCTCGGCCGAGATCAACGGCAGGCCGCGGCTGATGTGCATGACCCGGATGTCGACGTTCGACCCGGCCGAGACGATCACCGTCACACCCCTGCGAACCTTCCCGGTGATCCGCGACCTGGTCACCGACGTGTCCTTCAACTACGAGAAAGCACGGGAGATCCCCGCGTTCGCCCCGCCCAAGGACCTGCAGCCCGGCGAGTACCGGATGGCGCAGGTCGACGTCGAGCGCTCGCAGGAGTTCCGCAAGTGCATCGAGTGCTTCCTGTGCCAGAACGTCTGCCACGTGGTGCGCGACCACGAGGAGAACAAGAAGGAATTCGCCGGCCCACGCTTCCACATGCGCATCGCCGAGCTCGACATGCACCCGCTGGACGCGCTGGACCGCAAGGACATGGCCCAGGAGGAGTTCGGCCTCGGCTACTGCAACATCACCAAGTGCTGCACCGAGGTGTGCCCCGAGCAGATCAAGATCACCGACAATGCGCTCATCCCGATGAAGGAGCGTGTGGTGGACCGCAAGTACGACCCGGTCGTGTGGCTCGGCAACAAGCTGTTCCGGCGAACTTAGAGCCGCAGCGAGTGTGAACCCAGTGCGAAATTTCGCCCGATTTCTCGCACTGGGTTCACACTCGGTGTCATGTGGGTAGCCTCGAAACCATGGGAAGTCCCCACAGCATCAACGATATTCACACTGCGATCAGGGAGCTGACCGCCCGCGCCGAACTGGCGCGCAAAGAGGGCAGGCACGAGGACGCAGCCGAGATCGAGCAACGCATCGCGGGCTACCGCGATGAACTCGCCGAGCGGCCCTGAACCCGGTCACCCGTGCAGGCTGGACTAACCGTCCAGCCTGCGGAACGAGCTGCGGTGGAACACGATGGGCGAGACGTCGTCGTGCACGGTGATGTTATTGACGCGCAGGATGACAATGGTGTGGTCACCGGCCGGTACCAGCTGCTCAATCGCGCTTTCCAGCCACACGCTGGTGCCTTTCACGAACACCGCACCGGCGTCTGACGATTCGGTCTCCAGGCCGGCGAACCGGTCACCGGTCTTGGCAGCCAGTGCCCGGGCGGCGGTGTCGTGAGATTCACCGAGCACACTTATCCCCAGAACCGGCAGGCTCGCCAGCTTCGGCCACGTCTCGGAGGTGTTCTGCACACAGAAGGACACCAGCGGGGGATCCAGCGAGACCGGGACGAACGTACTGGCCGCCAAGCCGACCTTGGCGCCCTTGACCTCGGCGGCAATCGCGATGACACCCGACGGGAAATGGCCGAAGGCCTCACGCAGCGAGGCAGGGCTCAACTCTGTGTTCCTCATAACACTTCATATCTTCACACGTAACGCGTTACCGCGGCCACAGCGGGGCACAGCGTCATTCAAATGACCGTGCTCGGCGGCACGTCTGTTTGCCTGGCGGCGAACTACCCACCACCGTGGGGCCTCACCCATTGACTGTTGAGTAGCCTAGCGCCATGCCGAACGTCTCAATCCTGTCCGTGCTGCGCGAACGCGCTGGTCTGACGCCAAACGACCTCGCCTTCACGTTCACCGACTACGACCGGGATTGGGATGGCGTCGCCGAAAGCCTGACCTGGTCGCAGTTGTATCGGCGCACACTCAATGTGGCGCACGAGGTCAGTCAGCACGGATCACCCGGTGACCGGGCGCTGATCGTGGCGCCGCAGGGGCTGGCCTACATCGTCGCGTTCCTGGGCGCCATGCAGGCCGGTTTCATCGCCGTCCCGCTGTCGGTTCCCGTGCCGGGTTCACACGACGAGCGGGTCGGCGCCGTGGTGACCGACACGTCGCCGACGGTGGTGCTGACCACCTCCGCGGTCTTCGAGGTCGCCGCGCAGTATGTGGACGACGGTGCCGCCGTGATCGCCACGATCGCCGTGGACATGCTCGATCTCGACGCGGCCAAGCCCGTCAGCTCCGAGATACCCGACGGTCCGGATGTCGCCTATCTGCAATACACCTCGGGGTCGACCCGGCTACCGGCCGGTGTGATGATCTCGCACCGCAACCTGCGCGCGAATTTCGAACAGTTGATGGCGGAATACTTCCCCCATCACGGCGGTGTGTTCCCGTCGGGGACCAACCTGGTCTCGTGGCTGCCGTTCTACCACGACATGGGTCTGATGCTCGGGATCGGTGCACCCATCCTCAGCGGGCACTCGGCCGATCTGATGAGCCCGATCGCGTTCCTGACCCGCCCGGCGCGATGGCTGCACGCCATGGGCCGCCATCAGAAAGCGTGGTCGGGGGCACCCAACTTCGCGTTCGACCTCACCGCACGGCGCACCACCGACGACGAACTGGACGGCCTTGATCTCAGCGGCGTCGTCGGCATCATCAACGGGGCCGAACGCATTTACCCGCATACCCTGGTCCAGTTCAACGAACGACTCGGCCCCATCGGTTTTCGTCCCGAGATGGTGGTGCCTTCCTACGGTCTGGCCGAGGCGACCGTCTACGTCGCCAGCGGCAGCGCGGGACGGGTGCCCGAAGTCGTTGAGTTCGACGCCGACAGGCTGACCCAGGGCACCGCGGTGCGCAGACCCGGCGGGGCGGCGCTGATACGGTACAAACCGCCGGTGTCGCCACTGTTGCGGATCGTCGACGCCGACACCTGCCAACCTTGCCCGGACGGCACCGTCGGCGAAATCTGGATCCACGGCGAGAACGTGTCCGCCGGGTACTGGCGCAAACCCGAACAAACCGGGTCCGCATTCGACGCAACACTGGTTGACCCCACGCCCGACGTCCCCGCGACCGGCTGGCTGCGCACCGGCGATCAGGGCTTCGTCTCCGAGGGCGACCTGTTCATCGTGGGACGCATCAAGGACATGCTGATCGTGCGCGGCCGCAACCACTACTCCGAGGACATCGAAGCGACGGTGCAGCAGATCACCCGCGGACGGGTGGCGGCCATCGCAGTACCCGACGAGCAGACCGAGAAACTGGTCACGATCGTCGAACTCAAGAAGCGCAACGGCAGCGAACGCACTGACGAGCTGACCGTGGTGAAAAATGATGTGATCGCAGCGATTTCGCGTGCGCACGGTCTGCAGGTCGCCGATATCGTGCTGGTGGAACTGGGGTCGATCCCGACCACCACCAGCGGCAAGATCCGCCGGTCGGCGTGCGTGGAACAGCACCGGCAAGGGCAGTTCGTGCGGTTGGATGGGTAGCTAGCCGTCCGATGTGGATCACCCTCCTGGTGATGGCTGTCGCGATCAGCCTGGAGCCGTTTCGCATCGGCATGTCCGTGCTGATGATGAACCGTCCCCGCCCCCGGCTGCAATTGGCCGCTTTCCTGGGCGGCGGCTTCCTGATGGGCTTGTCGGTGGGTGCGGTGGTGCTGTTCGCGGTCGAATCGCGGCTGCCGGCGTCCGCGGATTTCACCCTGCCCAGGGTGCAGATCGTCATCGGTGTGCTGGCCCTGCTGGCGGCGGCGATCTTGGCAACCACCACCGGGCGCGCCCGCACACCGCCGGTGTGGCTGACCCGGCTGCTCGACGGCCAGTCGCTGTGGATCGCCGGCGTCGCCGGCCTGGGTATCGCGTTGCCCTCGGTCGACTACCTGGCGGCGTTGGCCGTCATCGCCGCCGGCGCCGCCCCCGCCACCCGATTCCCGGCACTGCTGATGTTCAACGTGGTGGCCTTCGCCCTGGTGGAAATCCCGCTGCTGGCCTACCTGGTGGCCCCGCAGCGCACACACGCGACGATGACCACGATGCACCACTGGGTCCGCGCGCGACGCCGGCACGAGGTCGCGGCACTATTGGCAGTGGTGGGTGCCGTGTTGCTGGTGGCGGGCCTTCTCGGAGTGTGAGTGTGCCACGATCGGCACAGGCGTGTCAGTGTGGGCTTGGGCCGTGATTCAGCACGTACTGCAAACCGGAGAGGATCTGCGAAACCGGATCGGCACCGCCGCCGAAGGCGGCCTGAGTGGCCGGCGCGGTGACGGCCGCGGGGTCGTAGCCGTGCACCGGATCCACCTCGATCGGGGCGGTCAGCGGGTTGTCGTTGCGCGAATATCCGGCATCCACCATGGGTTTCAGCACGGCGTCCAACTGATTCAGCGTGTCTTCGGGCACACCGAGATACTTGAACGGCAGTACCAGCGGAAGGTGCTGTTCGGGAATCAGGTACGTCGTCGTCTTCGCGCCCTTGGAATTGACGGTCGTCCTGATGTTCTGCGGCGGCACCATACCCGGATCGGTGAATGCCACCGCGGTGTGACCCGTCGCAAGCCCCACGATCGCGTTGGCGACGGCCATCCAGTTGTCCTGCCTGTCCGGCCAGTCGGCGATGCTGTCGTACGCGGAGACGAAACGGTAGGAGTCGTATTGGCTCTCCACCGGCGGTGGTATGCGGTAGTCGAGTGCCGGAACGACACTGCCGACGGGGAAGTTCTGGCTCAGGAAGCTCTTGCCGAAGGCGTGGGGTGCGATCGGATCGCCGTATGTGGCAAAGGACAGCTGATCGCGAGGTGGAGCGGTCGGATCATTTGCCAGCTGGGCCTGCACGGCGTTGAGTACCATCGCACCCTCGGACAGACCGATCGCGGTGCCGGCACCACCCTTGCGGATCGCCGCCTCGAGGTTGCCCTTCCCCTCGTCGACCGACTCCCCGATGCTCGGGCCGTCCAAACCCAGGCCCGGGAAGGACTCATCCAGCCGGCCAATGCCCGGGAACATGCGTTCCAGGACATGGCCCTGAACCTGTCCCGCCGGGTAGTTGACGATCTGCCGGTCCAGACCTGGAAACCAGTCCGCACCCGTGCGGCGGATGTACTCGTCGTAGGGAATACCCATAACGTGAGCACCTCCCAGCGCGTACCCCCTACCGGGGGTGCCCAGCTGCGATGTCGGGTCGGCCTGCGTGCCGTCCGATGAGCCCTCGTCGGCTGTCGCGATCGGGCTGCCGCAAGGCAATGTGGCGCCGATGGTCACCAGCGTGGCAATTGCAGCGAGTTGCCTCCTCATGCCTGACCACTCCCTTGCGATGTCGGTCTTGATGGCCACCAGTTCGCCTTGCCGACCAGCGTAGCCATGGCGGGCACCGTGACAGTTCGTACCAAGAAAGTGTCCAGCAAGATTCCGGCACCGATGACGAACCCACCCTGGACCACGGTACTGATGCTGGAGAACAGCAGACCCCACATCGAGGCGGCGAAGATCAATCCCGCCGCTGTGATGACACCCCCGGTCGACGACAACGTCCTGATGATGCCGTAGCGCGTGCCATCCGGGGACTCGTCGCGCATTCGCGAAACGAAGAGCATGTTGTAGTCGGCTCCCACCGCGACCAGCACCACGAACGCCAATGGCGGCACCGTCCAATGCAGTGGCTGGTGGAAGATGTATTGAAAGGTCAGGACACCGATACCGAGTGCCGCGAAATACGAGATCACCACGGAGCCGACCAGATACAGCGGTGCGATGACTGCGCGCAGCAGCACCATCAGGATCAGGAGCACGACGACGACGGTGACGACAACGATGAATCGGATGTCGTTCTGGTAATAGTCGCGGGTGTCCCGCAGCGCGGCGGGGTACCCGCCCATCGATATCGAGGCGTCGGCCAATGCGGTGTTCGGCTGGGCTCCCCGGGCGGTATCGCTGATGGCATTGACCTGATCCATCGCCGCGGCGCTGAACGGATCGAGATTGGTGAGCACCAGGTACCGCACCGAGTGCCCGTCCGGCGAGATGAACAACCTGGCGGCCGCTTTGAAGTCATCCAGCTGCAGAACCTGGGGCGGAATATTGAATCCCGCCATGGCCGGACCTGCCGCGTTCTGCTTCATCGACAGCAGAAAACCCGCCGCCTCATCGAGTCCGGAACGGATCACCTTGATCTGGTGGACGACCTGGTCCACCCCGTCGGCCACTTCCCGGCTCCCGCTGGCGGAGCGATCGGCTCCCCGGCGCAGCTTGGTCACGCCCGCCTGCGCACCACCGGGCCGGTCCAGCCCCATGGATTTCATCACCGTGGTGAGGTTGGCGAAGGCGGTACTGAGCTGGTTCACTGCGGCGTTGAGGGTCTGCTTGTCCTGGAGCGACGCCAGTTGTCCGGCCAGATCGTTGATCTGATCGAGGGTTCCGTCATTGCGCGCGGCGACCAGGCTCTGAAAGTGGGCACGGGTTTCGGTGCACGAGGGATTGAGGTCGCAGACCGCGTTGCCCTGCAGCGCCATTAACACCGGACCCACCCAGGCGAACATGTCCCTGGCCGCGGTGAAACTCACCCCCATGGAGTTGCCGAGCTTGTTGATGCTGTTGACGAGCTTGGCCGCGACTTCGACATTCTTCACCAGCCTGTCGCCACCGTATTGGCCTCTGATCGAGGTGAAGGCGTCGATCATCGATTGGATGCTGCCGGCGATCTGGTCGACCTGACCACGCACATCGCCGAGGTTCTTCGCCAGTGTGTCGGCCCCGTTGGCCAGACGATCGAGGTCAGCGGTCCGCTGGCCGATCATCGCCGAACCGTCGGCCAGCCGGGAACCGACGATGCCCGCCTGATAGGTGGCCCTGAACTCGGGGGGCACAACTCCCAGGGGCCGGGTGATACCACTGACCATCGCGATGTTCGGTAGTTGGCTGATCCGTTGCGCCATCTGCTCCAGGTCCGCGAGCGCCTGCGGGGTGCGCAGGTCGTGCGGTGACCGGACCAGGACGTAGGAGGGGATGGACTGATTGAGGTCGAAATGGCGTTCCAGCGCGGCATACCCGACCGAGCTCGGCGCCGAAGCGTCCACGGCCTTGCGATCGTCGTAGTTGTATCGCGCCAAACCGACACAGCTGGCGAGAAGGATCAGGATGAGCACACTGGCCACCAGATGCAGGCGTGGCCGGCGCACGATGCGTATCCCCGAACGTCGCCACAACCGGGCGGTCAGTTCGCGCCGCGGCTTGATCCAGCCGCGCGGCCCGACAACGACCAGAATGGCCGGCAGTAACGTCACCGAGGCCAGGAATGCCACACCGACCCCGACCGCCGACGACACACCAACCGTGGAGAACACGCCCATCCGGGCGAAACTGATCCCGAGGAAGGTGAGTCCCACCGTGGCGGCCGATGCGGTCGTCACTTTCCCGATCGAGAGCAACGCCCGCCGTACCGCGTCGTCGGAACTTTCGCCCAGCCGCACATAGTCGTGATAGCGGCTGATCAGAAAGACCGCGTAATCCGTTCCCGCACCGGCGATCATCGCGCTCAGGAGAATGATGGCCTGGTTCGACACACCCAAGCCGGCGAACTGGGACAACCCGGCCACCACGGCTTGGGCGATCACCAGCGACATCCCGATCCCCACCAACGGCAGCATCATGGTGACCGGGTTGCGGTAGACCACCAGCAGAACGACGAGCACCAGGACGGCGATCGCGATCTCGATCGGCAGCCGGTCCCGTTGACCCGCGACGGTGAGGTCGGCGGCGGTGGCCGCAGGTCCGGCGAGGTGCACTTCCAGCGGGCCGCCCGCGGTGTTGTGTTTGACGATGTCGGCCACCCGGTTGAAAGCGGCATAGGACTGCGGTGTGCCCAACGCGCCGGCAAGGCCGACCGGCAGCACCCAGGACTTGTTGTCCTTGCTCGTCAGAAACGAGCGCAGGGACGGTGTTCCGATGAAGTCCTGCAACATCACGACGTCTTGCCGGTCGTAGTGCAGCGCGTCAACCAGCTTGCGGTAGGTGGCTTCGTGAGCGGGGCCGAGCCCATGTTCGTCGGTCAGGACCACCAACAGGAGATCGTCGGTGCCCGGTTCCTGAAACGCCTTGGCCATCTGTCGGGCGGCGACGCTGGACGGGGCGTCGCTGGGCAACATGGCCAGCGGATGCTTCTGAGCCATCTCGTTCAGGTTCGGGAGCGTCAGCGGCAACACGACCACCATCGCGACCCAGAGCCCTATCACTGCCCACGGCCACCGCACCACAAAATCGGCTAGCCGTCGCACATTGCCCTCACCGCTGCCCTCACCTCTGGTTCCCGCAGTCGTGGGGACCCACTGCTCGCTGTCACGGGACCAGGCCGCGCAAGCCCCTGGCGCGGCTAGGCAACGCGCCCCCAATCGCCGGTGTCGGCGACCCGCTCACACACGGACTTCATCGCCGCTATGTACCGGGCGACCGATTTCTGGGCGACCGGGTTGTCCGGAAACAGCACCGACATCGCAGTACCGGCCTCGTACCGGAATATGTAGATCGTCAGCTGATAGGAGAATCTTCCGTCGGAGAAGACTCCGATATTGTTCGAATAGCCCATGTCAGCCGCCGCGAGCACGGCGTTGAGCGGCGCGGCGCCCCCATGCAAGAAGTTCGTGACCGGAAAGTTCGGACGCGGCTTGTCCAACCACGGCGCCAATTCCAGCACTCGGTAGAACGGAACCCTCGCCAAGTTCAGGCCTGAGTCGAAAGAAGTCTGCGCCGCCCACGCGGCTTCACCGAACGATGTCGCGGCAATCGGGACGGTGATCGGGACGAGGCCGGTAAACCAGCCCTGGGTGGTGAAATTATCCGTCGTCCTACGGGTGTCCCTCGGAGTGAGTCCGTAATAGGTTGCAGCACCGGTAAACTCATGATCCACCATGGCGGCGCAGGCGAACAGGCCGCCGACGAGGCGGACACCGGCCGCCGTGCAGGCCGATTCGAATCTCGCGGTCTGTTCGGAGTCCATCAGCATTTCGCCGACCATGTCTGCGATGGTCGGTTCCAGCGGATTGCCCAGCGGTAGCGGGAACTCAGGCAGGCTGCCGTTGCTGTTCTCGGCAAACTCGATCCAAGCGCGGACCTCCGGCGAATCGACGGTTAAATCCGACGTGGATTCGCGCTCCTGGAGACAGAAATCGTCGAAGCTGCCGGCGTCGGGAAGTGCCATGGGCTGCCCACTCGCCGTCAACGACGAATACATGCCATGGGCCTCCAGCATCGTGATCCCGATCAACGCCGCATCCCCATGGACGTGATCGATGCTGGCATAGAAATCGAAGTGATTCTCACACTGGACAATTCCAAAAGAAAAACAGCCCCATTCCAGCGGAGTCGGTATGTCGAGGATATGTTTGCGCGCGTCCTCGGCAGCCATTTCACCGTTGTCAACGGGCTCGAATTCAATGTCGGCAGAATCAGCGATGGTACGCCGGATAATTCCTCCGACACCGGCATACTCGAACCAACTTCGATAAGTGTCATGGCGGCGCAGGTACGCGTTCAGCGCGTGGTTCATGGCCGCAATATCACACTGACCAGGCACTTCACAGGTGGCGATGATTTGCCGCGAATAGTCGAGTCCGGCGGCTTCCTGTTCGCAGACGCCACGAATATGTTGCGCCTGCATATAGCTGACCGGTACCGAACTGACGGGCGCTTGCCGAGCCTTCTGGATAGCTGCATTCGTCGGGTGCCAGGAAATCACCACACCTGGGCTCGGCGTCCAATCATCGACTGTGCCGATCGTAATCTTCCCGATATGCAATATTTCCCTCCCGGGGTCTGAACGGCTACGGCCGCGGGCCGGCGACACTGGTGGCCAGACCAACATAGCCCCTGTGGCTGTGACGATCGCCGGTAGATCCGGACAGACCTGCACGGACGGCGGCCACACCCTGGTGAAACCCGAGCGAGCACTGGTTGTCGGCCGGCGCGACAACTGACTGGAAACCACCTCCGTCAGCAACGCCCATGCAATACTTGCCGTCGGGAGATGAGCCGGCTGTGGCCGTCGGAAGATGAGCGGGCCGTAGCCGTTCGCAAGATGATCCTGGCCCTCACGTGGTCTCCCGCATGGCATCGACATTTCACCGGCCCGACGCGGAGAGCACAACCTCATGGCAATCACCGACCATCCGACGGAGCGGGAGCCCCGTTTCGCCATCATCGGCTACGCGGCGCGTCTTCCCGGTGCCGCGGATGCCGACCAGTACTGGGATGTGCTGCACAACGGTCGGGACGCGGTATCGGAGGTACCTGCCGACCGGTGGGACGCCGAGGAATTCTTCGACCCGGACCCGGCCGCGCCCGGGAAAGTCGTCACCCGGCGCGCCGGCTTCGTCGATGACGTCACCGGGTTCGACGCACCGTTCTTCGGAGTATCGGCGCGCGAGGCCAGGCTGATGGACCCACAACATCGACTGCTGCTGGAGACCGCGTGGCGGGCGGTGGAGCATTCGGGCACCGCTCCAACGGCTCTGGCGAACACCCGGACCGGCGTGTTCGTCGGTTTGTCCACCCATGACTACCTGGGCATGGCTTCCGACGCACTGACCTACCCCGAGGTCGAGGCCTATCTGGCGATCGGCACGTCCGCTGCGGCGGGAGCAGGCCGGATCAGCTATCGGCTGGGACTACACGGTCCCGCGGTCACCGTCGACACGGCGTGCAGCTCGTCGCTGGTGGCAATTCATCAGGCATGCCAGGCGCTGCGCCTGGGTGACTGCGACCTCGCGCTGGCCGGCGGAGCGAACGTCCTGCTCAGCCCGGCCACCATGATCACGTTCTCGCAGTCGCGGATGCTGGCAGCCGACGGCCGGTGCAAGACATTCGACGCGGCAGCCGACGGCTATGTGCGCGGCGAGGGTTGCGGTGTCATCGCGATCAAGCGCCTCGAAGACGCGCTCCGCGACGGCGACCGGATCCGGGCCGTGATCCGCGGCAGCGCGGTCAACCAGGACGGCGCATCGGGTGGTTTGACCGTGCCCAACGGTGTCGCCCAGCAGCGGGTCATCACCGAGGCCGTGGAACGTGCCGGTCTGGCCCCCAGCGATATCGACTACCTGGAGGCGCACGGGACCGGCACATCGCTGGGCGATCCCATCGAGGTCCAGGCCGCGGCTGCCGCACTCGGCAAGGGGCGCGGCGCCGGCCAGCCGCTGCTGATCGGATCGGCGAAGACGAACATCGGACATCTGGAAGCCGCCGCGGGCGTTGCGGGTGTCCTCAAGGTCGTCCTGTCGCTCGAGCACCAGGAACTGCCCAAGCACCTGCACTTCCGGAACCCGTCGCCGCACATTCCCTGGGACCGCATCCCCGTGCGGGTCGTGGACGAGGCCGTCGCCTGGGAACGCACCGACCGGCCCCGGATCGCTGGGGTCAGTTCGTTCGGGTTCTCCGGCACCAATGCGCACGTCATCCTCGAAGAGCCACCGCAAGGTTCAGCCGCCGCGGCGGCCGTGCCTGTTGAGGCTGTTGAACCGCCCGATGACCGGCGGTTCATGATGCTTCCCCTGTCCGCGCGCACCCCAGCCGCCCTGGTGCAGACCGCGGAGCACTACCGCAGCTGGCTGAGCGAGCATCCGGAGGCCACGCTGACCGACGTGTGCCTCACCGCCGGGGCAGGACGAGCCCACTTCGAGCATCGGGCCGCCTTGGTGGTGAATTCTCTCGAGTCCGCGCGCGAGCTGCTCGGTGCGCTCGCCGATGACCTGCCGGCACCCGGTCTGGTGCGCGGCGACTGCGCCGACCCGCCGAAGACCGCGTGGTTGTTCCCCGGGCAGGGCAGCCAGTATGCCGGCATGGCCCGGCAGTTGTTCGAGACCGAACCGGTGTTCGCCGAGACGATGACCCGGTGCGCGGAGGCGGTTGCCGACGTGCTCGAAAGGCCGTTGCTGGACATTGTTTTCGGGGTCGACGCGGCTGGGGTCGAGTCGGCCGATGCGGACGGCAGCCCGGACGGCGCAGAGACCCTGCAGCAGACCCGTCATGCCCAGCCCGCGATATTCGCGGTGGAGATGGGCCTGGCCAGGCTCTGGCAGTCGTGGGGCTTCGAACCGGACGTGGTGCTCGGGCACAGCGTCGGGCAGTATTCAGCAGCCTGCGTCGCTGGGGTGTTCAGCCTCGAGGACGGCGCCCGGCTGCTGGCCGAGCGGGGCCGCCTGTTCAGCGACTTAGCTGCGGGCGGGCGGATGTGCGCGGTCTTTGCCGACCCGGACCGCGTCGAGCGCCTCACCGACGAATTCCCGAGCCTGTCGGTGGCCGCCTACAACGGCGCCAACACCGTGCTGTCGGGGCCCGGAACCGACCTGGAGCAGGCGGTGGCCGGCTTGACGGCCGACGGTGTCCGCTGTGACTGGCTGGACACCAGCCACGCCTTCCACTCGGTGCTGCTGGATCCGGCTCTCGAAGAGTTCGAGTCCTATGCGAACCGCTTCGAATTCAGCTCGCCGCAACGGATTCTGGTGTGCAACCGGACCGGGGCCGCCCTCGGGCGCAACGCCAAGCTCGACGGCACCTACTGGCGCCGCCATGCGCGCCAGCCGGTCGAATTCGCCAAGGGGGTGGCAACGCTGGCCGAGCTCGGCTGCGCACTGCTGCTCGAGGTCGGCCCGCAACCGGTGCTCACCGCCGCAGCCCTGCGGGCCTGGCCGGACCCGGCGACCGCGCCGAAGGCGATCCCCTCGCTGCGCCGCAACGGCTCCGACCACCGCCAGATCATCGAAGCCCTGGCCAACGCCTATGCCGCCGGACATCTACCCGACTTCGATGCGCTCGCGCAGAAGGCTGCGCACAAGCTCGACCTGCCGACCTACCCCTTCCAGCATCGCCAGTACTGGTTCCGGAACAAGCAGGATGCGGCCGGCCATCTCCCTGGTCAGGACACCGCCACGCGCACCCAAGCTGTCCGGCTTCTCGAGGACGGCCGAATCGAGGAACTCGCCGCACTGCTCGATGGCGCAGGTGGTAGCCAAACCACCAC
>Ga0055451_10000322_pt1 | contig 18742 bp, 14 predicted proteins | sample China_Galinas_PW_3_FD_57745 | JGI IMG/M metagenome (GOLD analysis project Ga0055451, IMG submission 57745) | Wetland microbial communities from San Francisco Bay, California, USA, that impact long-term carbon sequestration - China_Galinas_PWB_D2 | ecosystem: Environmental > Aquatic > Marine >... | reverse complement strand
CATTCAAGCCCGGCCCGAGATGGGGCCCCAACGGACGACGGGGGGCTTAACGGTATTGGCCCTGGAGGATGGGGAGGGGGGCCCATGCCTCCGGCCGACGGCTCGGGCCCCGGCGGCGGCAAGTTCCGGCATCCGTGCACCTACACGTGCGCCCCGAGCCATGCGACACATGCTGGCACCTACGGGTCGGCCTACCCGTTCACGACTCTCGGAGGCAGCGGCGGAAGCGCCTCGGTGATCGACAGCGGGTGCAAGAGTTGCTTCTGCTGGCTGCCTTGCAATCGAATCGTGCCGACCCCTGGCGGCGGCGGCGGCGGAGTCATCGTGATCAAGTCGGACGGGGCAATCGACGTCGACGGCTGGGGGCGGATCCTGGTGAAAGGCAACCAATTCTTCTCGACAGGCGGTGCGGGATCGGGCGGCGCGATCCTCTTGCGTTCCCTCGAGAGGGTGACGGTCCAAGGTACGATCGACGCCAACGGCGGCGGCTTGCAAGTCGTGTCCGGTGGCCCCGGTTTCATTCGCATCGACGCGTACGGCTCGAAGCCCAAGGTCACGCATCCGTGGGCCGTAACGCCGGCTCCAATGTTGCTCGAGCTGCCCGAGCTGCGCGTGACCAAGGCTCCGAAGCTCGGGCAGAGCTGGACACTGTCGATGGCCTCGGTTCCAGGAGACGTGCTAGGGATCTTCTGGTCCGGGGGTCCGGCGAGCATCTCGATCCCACCATTCGGTACTCTCGAGCTCGACCCGACCAAGGGGTTCATCCTCGCGGGCGCGGCCGTCGTCCCGAGTACCGGCGTCGACCCGATCGCCCAGGCCCACTTCGCGGTGAGCAGCGATCCGTCGCTGCTCGGACGCAAGCTCTATGCGCAGGCGATCAACCTGTTCACGAGCACGAAACGCCCGCGGTTGACGAACAGCATCGTGACGACGATCACGAGGTAGCGCACTGTCCACTCGGCGTCGCTACAGCGAGCACCGGTTCGGAGATCGTCGCGCGATTCGAGCCAACGCCCACATCAGCGCCAAACGTCTACTTCACCTCGTACCAATCTCGGGCACGTCGCATGATCCTGGAGCGCGGCACGTCCACGATGACCTTCCCCTGATGCATCATCTGGAGACGAAGAAGAGAAGGCCGTCGGCGGAGCGGCGTGTTGGGCGGCATCCTACCCACCATCCTCGTCGTCGTAGTTACAGTCGCAACCGATCGCCTGGCCGCCGCAAGCTGGACATCGCTCGACGTCGCACCCTGGAACGTGCAACTGGCCCTTGATGACACCGCAGTCGTGACATGGAACGCGATCGGCTCCCCAGTCATCTTTCTCGGTCCCGTAGCGGACTCTCGGCCGCTCTGTGCCGGCGATCGAGACCGTCAAGAGCGTCTGGGCTGCCTGAATTCGCTCGGGCCAGCCCTCGACCATCTCGACCCCGTTGTAGACGACACGTCTCTCGCTCATGCGGCACCTCTATCCACCCAACGTGTTGCCGCTCAGCCGCAGCCGAAGGTCGTCGGCTACAGCGGCTTGTGGGACAGCCTCCCACATCACGCTTTTGAACGGAAGAACTCGATGCCGATCGAGGGCTCGCCCCGCGACGGTTCTGGCACGGAACCTCCGCAAGCAGCGTTCCCGATCACTCATCGCTCATCGGCGTTCTAGTCTAGCGATCCAGAGAATCCATCGAGATCGCTGAGTCCGATCAGCAGCGCTCGATCAAAGTAGGAGCGTGGATCCTCTCGACGTTCACAGAGACTTCGTGCGATTCCGGCGAGACGGCAGCGCCGCAGCACTCGCTCGCGTGTTCGAGGCGACCGCGCCCGAGCTGTTACTCATCGCAACGCAGGTCGCCCCGGCAGGCGTCGATGCCGAAGACCTCGTACAAGCGACGTTCCTGGCCGCGATCGAATCGGCGCAACAGTGGGATGCGAGCCGGCCGCTGCAACCGTGGCTCGTCGGCATCCTCGTCAACTGCGCACGTGCCGAACGACGGCGAGCCGCGCGCCGGAACCGCGATCTCGCGGCGCATGCCGACAACCCACGCCGAACAGTGTCGGACCCCGTGTCCGAGGCCGAGGCAGCGGAGACCGCGCGTGTCCTTCAGCTCGCGATCGAACGGCTGCCCGAGCACTACCGGAGCGCGCTGATGTTGCGCCTGGCCTACGGCCTCGAACCTCGCCAGATCGCGCGCGCCCTCGACTGCCCGGTCGAGACGGTCAAGACGCGGCTGCAGCGTGGTCGCGAGCTCCTCAAGCGAGCGTTGCCGGCCGGCCTCGCGACGTCGGTTCTCGCGGGGTTAGCCCGGGGACGGGGACTGAGCGCCGTCCGCGCGGCGGTCCTCGCCGCCGTTCCCCCGACTGGAGTGCTCGTCATGAAGAAGCTCGTTCCGATCGGCGTCGCGGTGCTGCTCTTGGCAGCCTCGTTCTGGACCTCGGGTCTCTCGGCTGACCTGGACGCGCCGCAGCTGCTCGCGCCACGAACGCTGACCGAGGCAAAGCCAAGCGTCGCTCCTGAGTCGGAGCCTTCAGCCACCGTTCGATCGGAGCAGCGCGAGCAGGTTCCGGCGGCCACGCAAGGCATTCACGGCACGGTACGCGACCCCGCCGGCAAGCCGATCGCCGGCGCCGAGGTCCGACTCCTGCCGTGTGAGTCCTGGCGGTCAGAGCCGGCGCTACTCGAAACGACCACGGATCGCGAAGGGCGGTTTTGCTTCGACGCCTCGCAAGAGTGGCGATCACCGCTCTCGATCCGCGCCGTTGCCGGCGGCCACGGCGGGACGTCGCGAGACTTGGAGTTCCCGGCGGAGTGCATCGATCTCAGGCTCGCGTGGCTCGTGGAGATCCACGGCGTCGTGCGCGATGCAAGGACCGGCACAGCGATCGCAGGCGCCCGTATCGCCCGCAGCCGCAAAGCGTGCGTGACGTCGGACCGCGCCGGGCGCTACTCGATTCCCGACGTACCCGCGTACCCGAAGGCAAACTACCGACTCGACGTCTACGCTGAAGGCCATGCGCTGACGAGAGTCCAAGTGCGGGCTCGAGGGCCGAACGATGTCCGCGCCGACATCGCGCTAGGGCGCGGCAGACTCGTGCGTCTCGCAGTCGTCGACGCCGAGAGCCACCAGCCGATCCGCGCAGGACGAGTCTTCTTCCGGGGCGTGCCGATCGGCAAAACCGACAGCGGGGGTGGCTTCGCTCTGCGAACGACGGCGGACACGGCGCTGTCCCTACGCATCGAGGCCGACGGCTACCTCGCGGTTACCTGGACCTTACGCGCCTGGACGAGCGAGCACACCGAGTTCACGCTTCCGATGCGGCGCCCGGCCCGAATCGATGGGACGATCGTCGATGGCCACGGCGACCCCGTCCAGGGCGCGTATCTCAGCTTCGCGTCGCTGACTTGGGACGTTCCGAAGGCAGAAGCAGCGGCTCTCGGGCTTCCAGGCCGCGCGTACGACGAGCGGATCCGCGTCAAACCGTCGCCGACCATGGCCGACGGGAGATTCACGATCGTCGTGCCGCGGCGCCCCGAACCGTTCGTTGTGCTGGTGCATCGCGAAGGCTACGCGCCAGAGCGCATGCGGGTGACGGCCCGTCGGACCCTGCGCATCGTGCTGCATCGCGGTGCGACCATCCATGGGCAAGTCCGCTACAACGGAGAACCCTGGCAGGGCACGCTCCGCTGGGAGCACACGGACTCGAAACGCAAAGGTTTCACCGAGACCCGCGAGGGTCGCTTTGCAATGACGGATGTCCCACCGGGACGCATCGTCGTGACACCGGTCGGAGGGCAACGAACGGTACCGGCCGACCAGACGGCCAGTCTCGTGGTAGAGGAAGGCAAGGTCTACGAGCGGGACTTCGCATGGACCGAGAAGCTCGTCACGGTCCGAGGCAAGGTCACGTCACACGACGGGCGATGCATCAACGCGAGCGTGCGCGCTTGGCTGCGCGGCAGTCATCGCTTCTCCGACTGGGTCGTCCCCGATAGGAACGGCCGCTACGCGTTGCGGCTGGTTCCGCCGGGCCCATATGACATCCAGGTACTCACGGACTCCATCCCGCTCGAACGGCAACGGGTCCCAGCCGGCGCGATCGGCGTCGACTTCGTCCTTCCGGAGCTCGGCAAGGTGCGACTCCGCGTGGTCGACGCGAAGACGAAGGCGCCGTTGCAGTGGTACTCTCACGAGCGCGTGCTCGGCTGGCGGCCGTCCGGCGAGCGCGGCTTCCGGCGATTGCGTGTCGGCGTCAAAGACGGCCGTGCCGAGTTCGAGCTACCGGCAGGCCTCGTCGACCTGAGCTTACGCCTCAGAACCCACCGCCCGCGCGTCGTGCGTGGCGTCCTCGTCCGGGCCGTCGCCAAACCGATGCCGGTCCTCGTCGAGCTCGAGAAGGGCATCGAGGTCCGCGTGCGCTGCAGGACCGGCGACGGTGTGCTGCGAGACCATGCACTGTTCCTACTGAGCGACGACGAGAGGCAGATGGTACGCGGACCGTTTCCGCCACAAGGTGCTCCGGCGTTCGGCGACGACATGTCGTGGAGCGGAGCACTGGCAAACACGCGGGTCCATGGCATCCACCTCTGGCTACAAGATCCGGCGCTGACCCAGCGACTTGTCCGCACGAGAGTCTTCGAGGGTCTCGCGCCGGGTCGCTACCACCTCGTCGTGTTCCCGAACGACCTGGTCGTGGAGCCCGAGACGATCGAAGTACGGCAAGGCACGGAGACCGTCGACATCACTTGGAGGCGTTGACCCTCCTCGACCGTTTGCCTCGTTCGTGGCGCGTCAACCCGGTACGGCCTGGCTGCAGCGAGTCGACACACACAGCCACAGTCCCGTAATCGGCCGGGCGCCCAGCAGCGCCAAGAGCGGCTCGACCGGATAGCGGTAGCGATAGAAGAGCGGCACTGTCAGCAGGTAGGGCGACGCGATTGCCAGGACCAGCAGTAACAGTGCCACTGTCCGGTGGTCGCGAAACGACACGACGGCCCCGAGCAGGGCGAGGGCAAACAGCGCTCCAGCCGGCTTCCAGAACGTCAGGAAGTAGCCGACGGCGCGGTAGAACGCGAGTTCGACCGTGAGCCCCGGATGCGCGAACATGAACCTCAGCGCGCGCCGGCGCAGAACCTGGTCGCGCTGCGCCTCGTTGAAGCCCTCGTAGCCGGGCGGTCCCTCTTCGGCCATGAGCTTCAGCTGGTACAGGTACAGGAAGTCCACGACCTGCTGGGACGTACCCGCAACTGCGTCACCGGCGCTTTGGAACAGCGGCGGCGGTTCGCCGGGCGGGGATGGCGTGAAGAGCTTGGCCAGGGCGGGGTTCCCCATGTGGAGCATCACGCCGCTGCCGTTGCGCACCGGCACGAACTCGCCGAACACGACCAGGTTGCGCACGGTCCATGGTGCGAGCACGGCGCAAAGGACGAGCCAGAACGCGAGCACCAGGGTCCACGGCCGGCGACCGTCCGCCCGCCGGCGCGTGAGCAGGAGCAGCGAGGAGACGGGCGCCGTCAAGAGGCTGGGCGCGAGCGTCAGCGTCGCAACACCGGTACCCATGCCGAGCGCCAGCGTCCGGCGCAGGGTCGGCCGCTCCATCACACGAAAGAGCAGCAGCACGACCAGGCTCAGCAGCAGGCCTGCCAGTGGGGCCGCGGCGATTTCCTGCACGGCGACCGCGTGGGTTCCAGGTAGCAGCAACAAGAGGCCGGCCGCGACAGCCCCGGTCCACGCACCGAAGCGCGGTGCCGCCAAGCGGAAGACCACGATGCAGGTCGCGTAGACGGCGAGCGTTTGCAGCGCGAGGATCACGAGCTTCCCATGGTCGCCGAAGATCGCGAAGCAAGCGGCGAGGAGCAGGGGATACACGGGTTCGATCCACGCCGTGGGATAGCGGCGCGCGGGCTCGTCCGACGTCAGGAAGAGCCAGCGGTGTCCGTCCTCGAAGCTATATCCTTCGCCGCTCACCAGCCCCTTGGCGATCCACACGGGTTCGTGGCCGCGTCTTTGCCGCCACTCGCCGAGCAGGACGATGTCCACGAAGAGCGCAACGACCAGCAGCGAGACGAGGAGCACGAGCGGCCCGCGCACCGGCGGCCGGTCGCGACGCTCTTCTGGTCCGTGATCACGCGCGTCGTGGTTGGTGCTGGACATCGAAAAGTGCTGACGGAGCCGAGCGACCACGCCGAGACCCTTGGGGCTGCCTCAGGGACGGCGGCTCGAACCCTGACTTGAACGCGCGTAGAGAGGCTTCTGCGTGCGGACGTACAGAGTACCGTCCGCGACAGCAGGCGTCGCCTTGATCTCCTCACGCGGACAGCCGGATGCAAGGCCCTCGGGGAGATTAGCAAAAATGTGCCAGGCACATTCTTGCTAACCTCCGGTCGAGCTCTTTGCTTGGTTGGCTCGCAAAGTTGTCGACTGCGCCGTCGATCCGAGCGTCCACGTCGACTACAACGAGCGTTGCCAAGGCCGCGCCCGAAGTGCCGAGCCCTTGCTAATTCCCGAGGACCTCGCCTACCGAGATGGATACGACGATCGCTCTCGCTCTCGCTGTCTCGATCGGCCTGGGCATCCTGGTCGGGCTGCAGCGGGAATGGGCCGGCCCCCATCTCGCGGGAATCCGGACGTTCACGCTGATCACGCTGCTCGGCACGGTCCTCGGTCTGCTGGCAAAGGACCAGGCCTGGCTCGCGCCGGCCGGCCTGCTCGCCGTCGCCGCGATCGTCGTCGGTGCCTACATCGTGCGTTCGAGCGAGGCGGGCCACACGACCGGGCTCACGACAGCCGTTGCGGCGCTTCTGATGTACAGCGCCGGAATGGCCGTCGGGGTCGGCAAGATCGAGATCGGCATCCTCGTCGGCGGCGCGGTCGCCGTGCTCTTGCAGTGGAAGCAAGCGCTGCACGGGATCGTCGAGCGGTTCGGGGAGAACGACATCCGCGCGATCATGCAGATGGTCTTGATCGGCTTGATCGTGTTCCCGGTCCTCCCGAACAAGAGCTATGGTCCGTACGAGGTCCTGAATCCGGCCGAGATCTGGCTGATGGTCGTGCTGATCTGCGGGATCAGCCTCGGCAGCTACCTGGCCTATCGATTCGTCGGGGCCCGCGCCGGAACGCTGCTCGGTGCCGTGCTCGGCGGACTCATCTCGAGCACCGCGACGACGGTCAGCCACGCCCGGCGCTCGCGCAAGGCCAAGCGCGCACAGGCAGTGCCGGCCGTCGTCATCATGGCCGCCTCGACGGTCGTGTTCATCCGCGTCTTCATCGAGATCGCAATCGTCGCGCCCGGTCTCCTGGCTTCTCTGCTACCGCAGCTCGGTGTCATGGCATCGTGGATGTTCGTGATCACAGGCGTGCTCTGGTGGATCGCGCGCGACGAGCACGATGTCAGCGCCCCCCATCCCGGCGATCCCCTGCAGCTGCGGGCCGCGATGGTGTTCGGCCTGCTCTACGTCGCCGTCCTGCTGGGCGTAGCGGTCGCCAAGCAGCACCTCGGCGACCGCGCGCTCTACGGCGTCGCCGCCCTGTCCGGGCTCACCGACATGGACGCCATCACGCTGTCGACGGCGCAGCTGACGAAGAAGGGCAGCATCGCAACCGATGTCGGCTGGCGCATGATCATGATCGGCGCGATGTCGAACATCGTGTTCAAGGCCATCGTCGTCGCGGTCCTCGGAAACCGCCGAACGCTCAAGATCGTCGCAACGGCGTTCGGGCTCTCGCTGGCCGGCGGCGCACTGTTGCTCGCGCTGTGGCCGTGAGCCCGCGATGCAACACGACGACCGGATATTGGGCCGACCGCGGTGGTCAGCGCTGGCTGCTCGCCGGGTCGCGATGTTGGGAAGCAAGCTGTCAACCGTGATCTTCGGTGGATCGCAGCACCTGCGGTTGGTAGCAGACGACTTGGGCGGCGTGCATGCTATTGTCAAGAGTGCCGGATGCGGCGATGAGGGCTTCCTCAGGGACATTGTCCCGGGCTTGCGCGGCGAGCTTGCCGGCCAGGGGGCACAAGGGTAGCCTGCAGCGTCGCGCCGGTCGCGAGTTCGTTCAACCCGCTCGATTCTCGGCTTCTCGACCCACTGCCCATGTCACGAGGTCTACTGGCTTGAATCCTCTACTGCTACCGGAATGCTCCCGCCCCTCCTGTCCGCGCTGTGTCTCGCGAGCGTAAGCGCCCAGCAATACGGCCCGGTGCAACAGCGGAACAACGACGTCGCGGCGTTCTTCAGCTCACAGGAGATTCGCCTACAAGCGTGGAACCTCGCTTGGGCGGCACACAACGGACAGATCCAGTTCGCGCGGTGCCTAGGGCCTCGGCGCGAGATGGCGACGACTGGTGACAACCCGAGAGTGAACCGAAACGAACTCAGGGTCGGCTGGCCGAGTACTCAGCGGATTGCGATCAACAAGAACTTCGTTCAACTCGCGAGCGCAGACGGCGCGGGTACTCCGCCTCCGTCCGGGCCGCCAAGTGGTGGCGACGGGAACGACCCGAAGTACCTGATCGACGCTTTCCTCGGGGCCTTCTTCCATGAGCTGATCCATGCGGTCATGCAAGCCGGAGACATGTCGAATCGCGTGATCAGGGATGCGATGAAGTGCCAGGCCTTCGGTGCTGAGTTGGCGTTCTACGACATGATCAAGGCAGAGGACCCGTGCTACACGGAGAATGTTCCGGGGGGCCTCTTGCGTCGCCGTCAGTTGTGCAACCGCCGGCAGGCTACGAGGGACCTCGCGAACAATGACCACAACTGCGGCTTTCAATAGCCCTTGCACGTCGCCGAGCCCTTGCAACTCCAACCAACGACTATGGTCATGAATCGTATCTCAGCTGCTTTGGCGTGTGCGCTCGTCGTCGGCTCCGCGCAGGCGCAGATCTCCCGGTCTACGCGTCGCGTCGGGTTCAAGGATCGGTTCGTCGTGTCATGTCATCCTGCGACAGGGTCGACGAACACGGTTCACATATCGGCAATCGACGCTCCGGGGACGGGCACCGTACCGGTTCAGGTAAAGTACCCCGGGGCCGGGATCGTGTTTCCCAATTCTGCATCCATCGCGATCGTCGGCCAGGACTTCGCCGGCAACGGCATCCTGCAGATCCTCGTTCGCGATTCGGCGGGGGCCTGGTCTGTCCATGGTACCTACACCTCGGCCGGCAGTGATTTCGTCGGCGTCGCCTACTCGGCCGCGACATCTCGCCTCTACCTCCTCGACGGCACGAAGAAGCAACTCGTGTGGAGTGGCTATTCGGTCGGCGACGAGCCGCCGACCACCTGGACGGTTCTAGCAAACGACACACAAGCGCCGGTACTCGCGAGCGTGTCCGACGGACAGATGTGGCTCGATGGCGATGGCGCAGAGCCGACTCTGTACCTTCGGACCGAGAGCCCGATGAACCTGGCCTCGTGGGACACCGATCTGCATACGATCAAGCACACCGCGACGGGACCCGTCGTGGGAGTGCTCCCTGGCGAACGGCACCGCGCCGCATTCCTCACGGATGACGCGCTTACGGGTCTGAAATCAGGCGCGACCCAGCTCAGTGTCACGGGACCTCCCGGCGCTGTCGCCGAGGCTCTCAACGTCGACGACTTGCTGAACCCAGTCGTCCTCGGCTCCGCTACCATCGACTCGAACGGAGTGGCAACGATCACGAACCTACCCGCGTTCCCACTCGGGAGCGTCTATGGAGTTCGCACGAATCTGCTCCAGCAGGTCGTTGGACCGTTCGCATCGTGCGTCAACAAGTGGGGCACGCCAGACTCGCTCGGCGGCAGTGTTTCCATCCGCGCCTTGCCGGACTTGGGCCTGATCAGCTACGTCGGTCACTCGGGTTTCCGCGTGCCGATCCTTCTCGACTTCGACAAGAATCAGGTCACGGTCCCGACGACGTACAGCGCGACGCTCGTCGTTGGAAGCGCAGCGGATCCGGTCATCGATGCGGATCCGCCGAACGGCAGGTGGGTGCTGCTCGGTAGCAGCACGTTCACGACGACAGCGACGATCTTCAACGATGCTCTCCCGGGATTCGGACAAGTCGAGTTGCCCATTCCGGATGATCAGAATCTCGCGAACGCTGAAGTCCGTTACCAGTGGTGGGTCACCCTGTCTCCAACCGACATTCGCATCTCCGACGTCCAGGGCGCCGCGATCCGCGGGTCGATCTGGGTCCCGCCCGGGGCCGAGGCGTTCTTCGGCGTCGGGGGACCGGCGTCCGCGTCCTCGAAGGACACGTCGAAGCGACCGAAGAGGAAAGTGTGGCGTCGCAGGGCGATCGACCAGGGCGTGGCACGCAGAGTCGTCATGAAATGGCTGTCTGGGTTCAAGAGCCGCAAGACAGTTGCCTGGCAGGACGAGAACATCAAGGCAAAGCTACTCGAAGCGATCCGTGCCGGCATCCGGCGACGCTAGCGAGCTCACCTGCCCGTCGATGGCCCACAAGGTCACACCGCCTTTCTCGATTGTGCTGCTGGGGTTCCCGGGCCGGATGGGCGTGTAGCCCGGGTTCGGGGGCGATCATGTATCGCGAGCGGATCGGAGCGCGTGATCGGGAAATCGCGGATACGCAATCCCGGTTTCTTTCTCCGCCATTCCGCGAACGGCTCGCCCCGGGTGCGGTGGCCCGAACATACGCCCGTCGGCCCATGTAGCCGCCGCTGCAAGGACCCGACAATCAGGGAACGCACAATCGCGGACCCGCGATGGTCTTTGGTGACGATGGAAGACCATCCCGCGGATTCCCCCGAGTCGGTGTCCTGGGAGGTCGGTTGACGAAAGGCCGCGGAAACGTCTACAAGCGGGTCGACGAGTGACATGGACTTCGCGCTGACAAGCGAGCAGGAGGCGATTCGGACGCTGTTCCGGGAGTTCGCCGACGAACGGATCCGCCCGGTCGCAGCGGAGCTCGACGCACAGCCGCGGTTCCCCGAGGAGCTGTTCCTGGCGGTCGGCGAGCTCGGGTTCTTCGCGATGCGCTATCCCGAGCCCGAGGGCGGGGGGCTCGACGTGCTGTCGTTTCTGATCGCCGTCGAGGAGCTCGCGCGGGGTAGCCTCGCGGTCGCTGCGTGCTGCACGATGCAGGCGTTGATGGGCACGTACTTCGTGCACCGGCTCGCGCGCGGCGAGGCTCGCGAGCGGTTGCTCGGCGAGATGCTCGCGGGACGGAAGCGGGGTACGATCTGCATGACCGAGCCCGACGCCGGAAGCGACCTGTTCGCGATGAAGACGCGCGCCGAGCAGCGCGACGGGACGTGGCGGCTGAGCGGGCAGAAGACGTGGATCACGTCGGCGCCGGTCGCCGACGTGTTCACGACGTTCGCGCGGACCGGGGACAAGGAGCTGAGCATCTTCCTCGTCGAGCGCGGCGCGCCCGGGCTCGCGGTCGGCAAGGCGATCGACAAGATGGGCGTGCGGGCGTCGCTGACGTCGGAGGTCGCGTTCGACGACTGCGAGGCGACGTGCCTGCTCGGCGAGATCGGCGACGGGATTCCGTGCCTGCGCGAAGTGCTCGCCGAGATCCGCCTGATGACGGCGGCGTTGGCGATCGGCGTGGCCCGCGCCGCGCTCGAGGACGCGCTCGCATACTCCAAGGAGCGCGAGCAGTTCGGCAAGCCGATCTGCAGGTTCCAGGCGGTCCAGTGTCACCTCGCCGAGATGCAGACCGACCTCGAAGCCGCGCGGCGGACCGTGCAGTGGGCGGCGTGGCGAAGCGAGCAAGGCTTCGACAACGCAGACCAGGCGTCGATGGCCAAGCTGTTCGCGAGCGAGGCGGCGCACAGGATCTGCGACAAGGCCTGCCGGATCATGGCCAGCTACGGCTATGCGAGCGAGTACGCGGCCGAGCGGTACCTGCGCGACGTCCGGTTCACGCTGATCGGCGGCGGCACGTCGGAGATCTTGAAGATCAACATCGCGCGGGGGATGACGCGATGACCGCCGCCACGAAACCGCTGCGCATCGTCATCGCCAAGCCCGGCCTCGACGGTCACGACGTCGGCGCCAAGGTCGTGTGTCTCGCGCTCCGCGACGCGGGCATGGAGGTCGTCTACACCGGCCTGCGCAAGTCGCCTGCGCAGATCGCCCACGTCGCGCTCGAAGAGGGCGCCGATGCCGTCGGCCTGTCGGTGCTGTCGGGCAGCCACGTGCCGCTGACGCGACAGGTCCTCGCCGAGCTCGAGCGGCTCGGCATCGCGGACACGACGGTCCTCGTCGGCGGCAACATCCCCGAGAAGGACCACGCGGTGCTGCGAGAGCTCGGCGTCGCGGCCGTGTTCCCGACCGGCTCGGACTTCGCGGACATCGTCAGCTTCCTGCGCGAGCACGGCCATGGCTAGCGGCGGTATCGATCCTCTGTTCTGGGAGTCCGGTCCCGAGATCAAGCCGGTGTACACGGCCGAGGATCTCGAGGCTTCGGGCGGCGTGGACGGCATCGGGATGCCCGGGGAGTTCCCGTTCACGCGCGGGATCCATCCTTACATGTACCGGCAGCGGCCGTGGACGATGCGGCAGTACTCGGGCTTCGGGACGGCCGCGCAGACCCACGAGCGGTTCCTGTACCTGATCGCGAACGGACAGACCGGGCTCAACGTCGCGTTCGACCTTCCGACGCAGTGCGGGCTGGACTCCGACGACCCGATGGCGCAGGGCGAGGTCGGCCGCGTCGGCATGGCCGTCGACAGCCTCGCCGACATGGAGGAGGCGTTCGCCGACATCCCGCTCAACGAGATCACGGTCAGCCTGACGATCAACGGCGCCGCGGTGCCGATCATGGCCATGTACTTCGCGATGGCCCGAAAGCGCGGCTTCGACCTCGCCACGCTCAAGGGCACGGCGCAGAACGACATCCTCAAGGAGTTCGTCGGCCGCGGGACCTGGATCTTCCCGGTGGAGCCCTCGGTCAAGCTCGTCGGCGACACGGTCGAGTTCTGCGCCAACCACGTTCCGAAGTACAGCCCGGTCAGCGTCTGCGGCTATCACATCCGCGAGTCGGGTGCCAACTCCGTGCAGGAGATGGCCTACGGGCTTGCGATCGCCTGTGCCTACGTCGATCACGTGCTCGCCCGCGGCGTCGACATCGACCACTTCGCCAAGGGCTTGTCGTTCAACTTCGACATCTTCGGCAACCTCTGGGAGCAGGTCTGCAAGTTCCGAGCAGGAAGGCGGCTGTGGGCGAAGCTCTTGCGCGACAAGTACGGGGCCAAGGACCCCAAGTCGATGCAGCTGCGCATGATCGCCGGCGGCGGCGGCGCGGGCCTGACGATCCAGCAGCCCGAGAACAACATCGTGCGCGGCGCCTACTACGCGCTCGTCAGCGCGTTGTCGGGAACGCAGACGATGGCGCTGTGCAGCTTCGACGAGGCCTACACGATTCCCAGCGAGCACGCGGCCAAGCTGTCGCTGCGGACGATGCAGATCCTGATGGACGAGATCGGCCTGTGCGACACCGCCGATCCGCTCGGCGGCAGCTGGTTCGTCGAGTCGATGACCAACGAGATGGAAGCCGAGATCACGCGGCTGATGGCCGAGATCGACGCGAGCGGTGGGATCATCGCCGGTATCGCGACCGGGCGCGTGCAGGACGCCGTGAGCCGGCAGGCCTACGAGCGCGAGAAGGACCTGCGCGCAGGGCGGCGCAAGAAGGTCGGGGTCAACTGCTACGTCGAGGACGAGGAGAAGCGCGAGATCGAGTTCCATCCGTACAGCGAGACTGCCGCCGAGGCTCAGATCGAACGGCTCGCGAGGGTGCGCGGCGAGCGTGATTCGGATCGCGTGGCGACGCTGCTCGAGGCGGTGCGAACGGCCGCGGTCGCCGGCGACAACGTCGTCCCGTCCGTCATCGACGCGGTGGAGGCGTATGCGACAGTCGGCGAGGTCTGCCGGGTGCTGCGCGAAGTGTACGGCAGCTACGAGGAGCCGATCCTGTGACCGCTCGCACGGACAGCACGCCGACCGTGCTCTCGGTCGAGCAGGCGCTCAGCATGCCGTATGCGACGCTGCGGTTCGTCCATCTCGGCTGGAGGGTCATCCGCGTCGAGGCCACGCCGGTGGCCGGGCGCAAGTCGAAAGGCGATCCCAACCGCTACATCGGCGTGCCGGTCGCAGGCGAAGATCGCCACAGCTACTACGTGGCGCCCAACGTCGGCAAGCAGGCGATCGCGCTCGACCTCAAGACCGAGACCGGACGCGTGTTGCTGCACCGGCTCGTCACCGAGCTCCCGGTCGACGTGTTCTGCACCAACACGATGCCTTCCCGCCATGACATGCTCGGCATCGACTACGCGACGCTGTCCGAGCTGCGCCCGGAGCTGATCTGGGCGGCGATCTCGGCGATGGGCATCGACCATCCCGACGTGCCAGGCTACGACCCCGCGACGCAGGCGTTGTGCGGTTACATGGACCTGACCGGCGAGCGCGACGGCCCGCCGATGCAGTGCGGGCCACCGGTCATCGATCTCAAGGCCGGCGACGAGGTGTTCGCCCAGGTGCTGCTCGCGATGCTCGAGAAGCAGGCGACCGGCAGGGGCAGGCAGATCGACGTGTCGATGGCGCGCGCGGCTGTCTCGTGGCTGCACACGTTTCTGCCGATGCTCGACATGGGCTGCTCGCCGGACGACATCCGCAGGAACGGCAACGAGCACCGTCAATTCATCCCGGTCAACGCGTACCCGACGAGCGACGGCTTCATCTACATCGCGATCGGCAGCGACGCCCAGTGGCAGCGCTTGTCGCGACACGAGGTGTTCGCGTCGCTCGCCCAGGACCGGTTCGCGACCAACGAGGGCCGGCGCTCCGACAAGGCCGAGCTCCATGCGCTGATCGCCAAGGTCACGTCCGCACAACCGAGCGCGGAGCTCGCCGCGATTCTGCACGAGACAGGGATTCCGAACTCCCCCATCACGCCGATCGAGCACGTGTTCGATCTGCCGTTCGTCGCCGAGACCGCGCTGCGCACCGTGACCCCTGACGGCAGAACGGTGCGGCTCCCGCCCGCGGCGACGAGCACGCCGCACCTCGACGGCTGCGGAGGCGAGCTGCCGTTTGCGCCCGGCTACGGCGAGGACACGGACGAGGTCCTCGGCGAGCTCGGGCTCTCGCCCGTCGAGATCTCCCGTCTGCGAACGGAGGGCTGCATTGCCTAGAACGATGAAACCACACAGCTACCAGCGCCCGACGACGCTCGAAGACGCGCTGGCGTGCAAGCTCGAAGGCGGCGCGAGCCTGATCGCCGGCGGCACCGACCTCGTCGTGCACAGCCGGGGCAGGATCTCGGACACGCCGATGATCTCGCTGCGCGCGATCCCCGAGCTCGCAACAATTGTCGACGGCGACACGCTGCGGATCGGCGCCACGGCGCCGCTCGCCGACGTCGGCGCGCATCCCCGCGTGTGCGCGATGTTCCCGTCGCTCGTCGACGCGATCGCCGTGATCGGCAGTCGACAGATCCGCAACGTCGCGACCGTCGGTGGCAACCTGTGCAACGCTTCGCCTGGCGCGGACACGGCGCCGCCGTTGATCACGTTCGGCGCCCGGGTCGAGCTCGCGTGCCCCGAGGGAAGGCGCGAGGTGGCAGTCGAGGACTTCTTCACCGGACCGGGCGAGACGCGGCTTACCGAGAACGAGATCATGACCGCGATCCTGCTCGACGACCCGCGGCCTTCGGCCCGCTCGGTGTTCCTGCGCAAGGGCCGGATCAAGATGGACATCGCGCTCGCGAGCCTCGCGCTGCTCGTCGAGCTCGACGGGCGCACGTGTCGCTCGGTCCGGATCGCGGCCGGGGCTGTTGCACCTGTTCCGTTGCGACTTACGAAAACCGAGGCGGCGCTCACCGGCCGCGAGATCGATGATGCGACGATCAACGCTGCGTGCGAGGTCGCGCGGAGCGAGGTCCGTCCGATCGACGACATCCGCACGACAGCCGAGTACCGGCGGGCTCTGATCGGTGTGTTCTTGGAGCGCGGGCTCCGGGAGGTGCTCGAGTCATGAAGGTCGAGCTGAAGTTCGAGCTCAACGGCAGGCCGGTGCACACGCTGGTCGAGTCGTCGCAACGCCTGATCGACGTGCTGCGCGACACGCTCGGCGAGACCGGGACCAAGGAGGGCTGCGGGGCCGGAGAGTGCGGTGCGTGTACGGTGCTCGTCGACGGGCGCGCGGTCAACTCGTGCCTGTACATGGCGCTCGAAGCCGAAGGCCGCACGGTTACGACGATCGAAGGGCTCGCGAGCTCGGTCACGGCTCTCTCGCCGGTGCAGCGCGCGTTCGTCGAGCTCGGCGGGATCCAGTGCGGGTTCTGCACGCCCGGGATGATCATGACGAGCGTCGCGCTGCTCGCCGAGACTCCGCGGCCGAGCCGCGAGGACATCCTCGACGCCCTGACCGGGAACCTGTGCCGGTGCACCGGCTACACGCAGATCATCGAGGCCATCGAGCACGCGGCCGTGCTCGCGGCCGAGGAGGCCGGAGCATGACCGAGACCCGTTATGTCGGCATGTCGCTCCCGCGGCCCGAAGCTCCCGACAAGGCCGCCGGCAAGGCCCGCTACATCCACGACATCGCGCGGCCGGGCATGCTGCACGGCAAGATCAAGTTCAGCGAGCATGCGCACGCGCGGATCGTGAGCATCGACACGTCCAAGGCCGAGGCGCTGCCCGGCGTCGCGGCCGTGATCACGGGCTTCAACACGCCCGAGGTCCGGGTCGGGTTCCTGCGCGAGAACCGCGCGCTCAAGAAGGACAAGGTCCGGCACTTCCGCGACGAGGTCGCTGCCGTCGCTGCGATCGATCCCGAGACGGCGCAGCGCGCGGTCGACCTGATCGAGGTCGAGTACGAGGTGCTGCCCGGCGTGTTCGATCCGATCAAGGCGCTGGAGGCGGACGCTCCGCGCGTGCACAGGGTCGACGGGTTCGGCCGGGAGACGCACGACAACGTCGTTCCGATGTACTGCTCGCACGAGTCGGGCGACCTCGAGAAGGCCCGCGCGGAGTCGGCGTTCATCGCCGAGGGCGACTACTCGGTGCCGCTGATCCAGCAGAGCTGCATGGGCACCGCCGGTTGCATCGCCGAGTTCGACATGAACGGCAACCTGACGATCTGGGCCAAGACCCAGATCCCGTTCCTCGCCCAGCGCGACTTCAACCGCGCGCTGTGTGACATGGGGCTCGAAGGCAAGAACAGCCGCGTGATCGTCACGACGCTCGGCGGCGGCTTCGGCACCGGGCTCGACACGCACTGCTACGAGTACATCGCGATCCTGCTCGCGCACCGCACGCAGCGGGCCGTCAAGATCCTCTACGATCGCGAGGAAGAGTTCGCCAACCTCTCGCCCCGGCAGTCGGCGATGGTTCACTGCGAGCAGGGGTGCGACCGCGAAGGCAGGTTGACGTTTCGCAAGGTCGACGCGATCCAGGACAACGGGGCCTACGCGTCGTGGGGCGCGACGTTTCCGACCGTCATGCTGTTGCCGGTGACCTCGCTCTACCGCGTGCCGGTCGTGCACTTCAGCGCCAAGATCGTCTACACCAACAACACCTACTGCCAAGCGATGCGCGGCTACGGCAACCCGGAGGTGACCTGGGCGATCGAGAGCAACCTCGACGACCTGGCCGAGCTCGCGAGGATCGACCCGCTGGCGATCCGCGCGATCAACTGCAACCAGCCGGGCGAGACGACACCGATGGGCGCCAAGATCAGCACGTGCGGCCTGCGCGAGTGTCTCGACCAGACGGCGATCAAGCTCGGTTGGGCGGGCCGCAGCCAGAAGCCCCGCAACGGCCGCAAGAAGCTCGGCTTCGGCCTCGCGTCGCTGATCCACGTCGGCGGGTCGGGGCGCATCTACCGCTCGGACGCGAGCGGGATCATTCTCAAGCTCGACGACTACGGGAACGTCAACGTGTTCTACGGCGGCGTCGAGATGGGCCAGGGGCTGCACGCGACGATCCGGCTCGCTGTCGCGGACCGGCTCGGCGTCAAGCCCGAGTCGGTGTTCGTCAACGAGACCGACACGTCGACCTGCCCGTGGGACGTCGGCACGCACGCGAGCCGCGGCGCGTTCATGGCGTGCAACGCCGCGATCCTCGCGTGCGACAAGCTGCGCGCGCGGTTGTTCGCGTATGCCGAGGACCTGTTCCCCGCCGAGATCGGCCGGGCGATCGAGAAGCTCGACACGCGCGAGCGCGGGCTGCCCGACTTCGACTTTGCGGGCGAGTCCAGAGCCGACAACTTCGATCTCCGCGACGGCTTCCTGTTCCTCAGAAACGGTCCCGACCTCGACTGGGCGCGCATCCCCTTCGGCCGAATCCTCCGCGCGATCCACTTCCGCGAAGGCGGCGACATGCTGACCGAGACCGCGTTCTACGACCCGCCGAGCACCCTGCCCGACTGGCACAAGGGCAAGGGCAACATGTCGGCGACCTACACCTACGGCACCCAGGGCGTCGCGGTCGAAGTCGACGAGGACACCGGCGAGGTCGAGATCAAGAAGGTCGTCTGCGCGATGGACATCGGCAAGGTCTTGAACCCGCCGGCGCTCCGCGGACAGGTCATCGGCGGCCTCGCCCAGGGCATCGGCTACGCGCTCTACGAGGAGGTCAAGACCGAGAACGGCCGGATCCTGAATCCCAACTACACCGACTACAAGCTACCGACCGCCCACGAGATGAACTTCCCGATCGAGCTCGTGTTCGTCGAGACGAACGACGAGCACGGCCCGTTCGGCGCGAAGGGCGCCGGCGAGCCCGGCCTCGTCCCGACG
>Ga0055451_10000321_pt1 | contig 18760 bp, 14 predicted proteins | sample China_Galinas_PW_3_FD_57745 | JGI IMG/M metagenome (GOLD analysis project Ga0055451, IMG submission 57745) | Wetland microbial communities from San Francisco Bay, California, USA, that impact long-term carbon sequestration - China_Galinas_PWB_D2 | ecosystem: Environmental > Aquatic > Marine >... | reverse complement strand
GCGTTGCGGCTACGCCGCTTCGCTTACCCTGGGCTACTATCTTTGACCCCTTCGGGGTCTAACCCTCGGGGTTCTTCGGCGTGCGCGTTTGTGCCGAGCTTGCGCATGTCACATTAGTATACGACTGTCGAGGTTATGGTTACTGCCTGGCGCGCACTAGTTTGGTGTAATCCGCCATTGTACCCAGACCGACTTCTTTTCGGCGGGCGTCGACGTTGGCCTCGTCTTCGATGGCTTCGGGGACGAGTTGCCCGTCGACGGTATGAAACTGTGTACCGTAGATTTGCGGCTTGCCGGCCATCACGAGAACGCGATCGGTCAGATAGGCCATGTCGGAGGCCCGCGCTTCGCCCCGCTCCACGGCCTGGCGGAGCAATTTCAGGCACCGCTGTTGGAAGGCGGGGTCGGCCGTAGCGTGCTGCACGAGGAGGAAGGCCGCCAGAGCGCCGTCATTACCGACCATACTCTTTCCCGGCCAGCCGTGCTTGTCGATGACCTTCTTCATGAATGCCGTGTTGTCGGCGTCAACCTTCATCCACTCGACCAGGTTGGGCTGCCGTTCGAGTCGTATGCGCTGGTCTTCTTTCATGCGTTCGAGCAGTTCGAGTCGAAGGACCGGTTCTTTGAGTGACTTGGTGAAGGCGGCCGCCAACTCCTGGCATCGTTTGAGGGCTAACTCCCAGCGCGGATCGGCATGGAGCGACTGGAAATCCGTATCGGCACGCAGGTGTGCCACGTCGCGCCAACCCGCGTCGAGCGACTTGTCGAGCCAGGTGAACGCTTCATCCGGTTTTCCCAGGAGGGCATAGCAACAGGCCGTGTTGTAGGCTGGCACACGCGGCGATGCGCCGGCCTCGATGGCTTCTTCATAGAGCTTCGCCGATCCGACGTAGTCCTTGGCTTGATACGCGGCGGATGCCTGGGAGACCAGCGTAGCCGGATCCTCGGCGCGGGCCATGAGCGGGACGAGTAGGACCAGCGGGAATGGTGTGAGACGATGCATGGAAAGGTCCTTTCAGTCAGGCCGCATGAGGATTCCCTGGCGGTGCGGTCACTCCATAAGATTCTAACACGCGGCGGGCCCGTCGCGAACGACCCACGGGATCATATCAGAAACTCGAGCATAGTCGCAATCGTGGAAGCCCATACGACAATCCGGCGAACACGCATCGCGGTCGGCAGTACCACGGCGTCTGTCGGCTGCCCACTGATAACTGAAGACGGACGACTTTCTTCGGGATAGACGGAAACATCCCACCGGCTCAATGTCGGAGCATCGCACTTCTTCGCCCACCTGAAGATCTGGGGCGGCACCGATCACGGTGCCGCGCTTACCTTGGGTCCGCCGCGACCATGTAGATGGGGCCGTTGCGCTTGATCTGCCGATGGAGGTAGCCAGTCTGCTGGAACAAGGTACTCACTTCGCGGAGTGTATAGAACTTGATAGGACAACCGTGCATTCTGAGCCACGCCCAGCGAAAGGGTGTGCGCGCTGCGCCCTTGGCGGGAAAGGTCGCCACCAGCAGTCCGTTGGTCAGTGTCCGCAGCCGCGCCAGTACGGGCGCCGGATCCATGACGTAGTCGAAGAACCCGTTGGCAATCGTGACGTCAAACCCCTCGCCGTCTTGGAATTCGAGCGCCTCCGACTGCACGAATCGGCAGCGGTCGGCGACACCCAAGTTCCGCGCAAGTCGCCCGGCAAGTGCGACCATGTCACCGGAGATGTCCAGGCCAACGACTTCGCGCACCCCGAGTTTGGCCAGCGTAAGACCGTAGCGGCCCGATCCGCACCCCACGTCGAGCACGCGCTTGCCCTCCCAGGGCTGTCCCACCTTGAGCGTGAACCCGAGCCGCACCTGAAGGTTCCGCCGTGTCAACCTGTCCCAGAGCCGCAGGACGACGTTCTTCTCGCCGGAATAGATGGCGTCGAACGCGATCGACTTGCGGTCAAAGAATGTAGCCAGCCGTTCCGTCTCCGTCATGAATCCAAGGCCTCCTGAACCGGTCGGAACGAGAAGTCTCGCATCAGCCGCAACAGCTTGTCGGCCGTCCGGTGCAGACCCCAGTAGTGCCGTAGACGCAGCATCGCCGGCAGCGGAATGCGTGGATGTCCGGGGTCGCACTCCCACGGGTGCACATAGAAGACAATCGGCTCGGCACGCCGCGCGATGCCCCGCAAGAAACGCCGCGTGACGCCATATGGGAAGAAGCGAAAGTAAACACCACCGCAGCAGGGGAAGTTCAGCCGGCCGAACGGGTAAGTCGAAAGGGGTATCTCGAACGGACCCCCTTCGGTGTCGTGGGGCAGACGCGGCGCGTCAGGAATGCCGTAGCGGTGATTCCACACGGGGAAGACGCTCGAGTCGTATCGAATCCCCAGCCGGCGCAGCGTGGGCAAGGCCCACAACGACTCTTTCGTGATCGAAAAATACGGCGCGCGGTAGCCCACCACCGGCTGGCCGGTGATCGACGTCAGTAGGTCCATGCTCTCCCGCACATCCGCCTCGAACTCTTCCGGCGTCTGGCGATAAACGAACTGATGCCGTGACCCGTGGGTGGCGACCTCGTGACCGCGGCGGGCGATGTCTTCCACGATCGCCGGGCACCGCCGGGCCACGTGTCCCAGCACGAAGAACGTGCCGCGCGTGTTCGCGGCGTCCATGACGTCGAGTATCGTATGCGTCGAGTCCGCGATCCGGTCCTCGTATTCGGACCACTTGTCCGGCTCGGGCTCGAGCGGGTGGTACCAGTCCTCCACGTCGATGGTCAGGACGTTGGTTCGCACGCGTTCTCCTTACGGCCGCCAAACGTCTGGTCGTCCAGGGCAGCAGCTTCGTCGCGCCGCGGGGAAAGAAAAGGTAACAGGATTCGTTGCTTGATACCAGATACCTCCAGGTACTTTGACACCATTGACGCGGATTTGTGCTCCCATCATGGCTTCGTTTTCGGCCCGCCGCCCGCAGACATTTCGCCAATGCCTGAATGTCGATCCGCCTGTTTTTTTTTACTTTCATGCGCAGCCTGCGGAATGGGTATTGTCACTCTCGCGCGGCAGGACTATCCGCGGCGCGACGTGGCCGTCAAGGTGCTGCGTCAGGGCACCATGTCGCGCGACCTCCGGCGGCGGTCTTTCGTTATCGGGCACCATAGGTCAGCCCGACGCGGGGGTGATGGCGGGCTGCGAATTCCAACTCACCGGCGGCTTCTGGTTCGAGACGCCGCCGGGTGACTGCAACGCGACAGGCCTCGTCGATCAGCTGGACTACTTCGATTTCGACCTCGAGGTCTGCATCACGGCCCCGGTTGGCGGAATCGTACCCGGCTGCGAGTGCTTCGACGTCGACCGTAGCGGCAGCGTCACCCTCCGTGACTTCGGCATTGTGCAACGGCATTTTGGCTATCGTGCCAGGTCCAACGTACGACAAGCTAAGGAATGCGCAACGCCGTCCTATGTCACCTTAATGCGCCAAAAACTCATCGAATCGTGACCGATCCTTCGACAACGATGTCCACGCGTTTTCCGACGAGTATCGTCCCGGACTCGTTGTAGTCACCGTCGGTGATGTTGATCGTCGTACCATTTCCCGCCGCGTCAACGCCTTCGCTGATGGTGTTATAAGGGAAGAAGATGGTCCCATCCTCAGCGCCGGTGTTGGCTCTGTCCACATACACCGTGTTCATCGGCCTGGTCTTCCACATCCCACGACCATGCGTGGCCACGATCAGATCACTGCCTTGCCAGAATAGATCGTGTACTTCCGTGTTCACCGGACCCTCGTGATCGACATTGCTGAATCGTGGCGTTCGGTTCCATGTCAGACCGCGATCCTCCGACGCAAAGAGTCCAAGATCCGTGCCGACGTAGATCCAATCCGAATTGTAGTGATGGAAACTGATGGTGTTGACGTGTACCCTCGGCAACGCATGTTCGCCCGATCCAGTCCGCTGCTGCCAGGTGAAGCCGCTGTCGTCACTGTACCAGACGTTGTTCGTCCCGTATCCGCCGAAGGTGACGAACAGCTCTTGCCAGTTACGCGGGTTGACGGCGATGTCCGTAACCACGGCAGCCGGCAGGGGGCCGTTATCATCCACATCGACCCATGATTGGTGGTCGGATGTCGTGTGTGATATTCGTCCCGTGTCATATCCGACGTAGATGATGTCCGAGGACCCGTGCGTGAACGCGATGGCCGAGCAGAGCGGGCGTTCGTCGCCGACCAGCGGCAGCTTGCCGCGAATGGCCGTCCAGAGATCACCGGTACTCTTCCAGATGCTCGACCCACCGGCGATGACTGTCGCCGCATCGTTGGGGTCCAACGCGATCGGGGCGATGAAACGCGCGTTGTTTCCATCACCTGCGTCGCTGAGGCCGAGCGTAAACGGCACGTAGCTGTTTCCCCAGGTGACGCTTCGTTTGATCTCGAGGTTCTGTGTGGTCGCGTAGACCACGTTATTGGCCGTCGGGTTCACGGCACAGAAGCCGCCGTCTCCGGTACAGATGACACACTGAAACCAGTTTTGCGGTCCGTCGCCCGCGGTCAGCTTGAGGATGCCGTTGTCCTGGGCGCCGCCGAAAAGATCCCCGTTGGGCGAGGCCGCCCCCGCGTAGAATTGCGTAATGCCCAGGTTGTGGGCGAGATTGGTCCAACCCAGCGTCCCCAGCGCGGGTGACTTTATGTCGTCAGTCTTCTGAATGCCGCCGTCGTTGCCGACATAGATGGTTTTGTTGCTCGTGCCGTCGTAGTTCGGATGAGGGACGATGGCGTGATGGTCGGCGTGGGGCGATCCGGTGACGTGATATTCACGCCAATGACTGATCTTTTCCAGAGTGACACCGCCGTCGCTGCTCCGCCACAGGTCGATGCCGCCGACGACGATAAAGTCGCTGTCGTCAGGCGACACCCAGATGACGTTATCATAGTTGCCCTGCCCGTTCTTGTTGGGGTCTTCGTCGCTATGAAAGTAGCGGGGGGTATTGGCTGAACTCGCCACGATGTTATACGTTTCGCCGAGGTCGTCGGAGCGATACAGTGTGCCGCCACCCGCATTGACTGAGGCGTACACCACGGAACCGCGCCGCACGCCCAGTTCGACACGGCCACTTTGCTCCACGCAGATAAAAGCATCCGTGGCGAAGTCATCGCCCAGGTCGCCGACTTCCAGGGTGGTTCCATCCACGACTTTCGTGACGGTGGTCAGTTCCGTCGTCGCACCGGTTAGTTCGAGCGTATCTTTCTTGGCGAAGCCCGTGGTCGCGGCGACCTTGATGACGTCTGCGTCATCATCGCCGTCGGCGTTGAAGTCCTCTGTGAAATGGGTGCAGAAGATCGTTCCGCTGAAGGTGGCTTCGTCCCAGGTATCTCCGCCATTGCTGCTGTACAGGGCGCGGCCGTCACGCAGGCCCGCGACGGCGCGCGTCTGGCTGTGCAGGAAGTCGAAGTCGAATTTGACGTCGAGGACACGATGAGTCAGATACGTCGCTACGGGCCAGCGCTTGTACCAAGTGCCTTCGCCGCCGTTGCTGTTGGCGTAAATCCCGTCTTCTGTGGCGGCGAGGATGTGCTGTCCATCGTCGGGGTCGATGGCGATTCGATTGACGTTGGGCCACGTGCTCGTGCCGCTCAGTTGCACCCACGTAACGCCGCCATTGGTGGACTTGAATACCCCCGCGCCCGTCGACATGCCTGACCCGCCGAAGCCTTCACCGGTGCCGGCGAATATGACGTTGGGGTCATCCGGACTCATGGCCATGGTGGATACCGACAGGCTCGGGAGAAAATCATTGACCGGCGTCCAGGACGTACCGCCATCGGTGGTGCGCCAGATGCCTCCGCTGACGGCGCCGATCCACATTTTGTTTGGCTGGGAGGGATGGATGATGATCGAGCGGATTCGTCCGCCGACGTTGCCCGGTCCCAACCATTCCCACTGCCAGATACCCGCATCGCGCGCGCCGTCCTCGCCGCCGATATCGAGTTGCGGCATGCGCTCGGCCTGTGCTTTTGCCTGGAGTACTTCCTGAAACGAGAAAGTGCCGTCCTCGCCGGCTCGGTCGCGGTAGCGCTCGCGGGCACGCTGGTCGGGGTTCTCGGGACGATCGCCTTCTGCGGAACACGATTCCTTCCGCGCGATCCTCGCGTCGATCCATTCGGGCTCATGCGTCAACCCGGGCACATGATCCGGGGCGATCCGTGCGGAAGTAACGCTTGCATCGGTCCCCGGCAACGCCGTTGGCGACGATGCGTATTCCGGTGCAACCCACTCGTCGCGGTTGGCAGGCATCTCACCGATTCTGGGGATGTCAGGCCGGCTTGATAGGAATGCCACTAGCGTGAGCGAGGCAAAGCACCACAGCAGATATCCGGTGCGTTTCACGACTCTGTTGTGTTCGTCAATCATGGTGAACCTCCTATGCCGAAGATGCGCCCTACTGAAGGCTCACTAGAACCAGGATCAAACCACGTCCCTTTGTGAGCGGTGTCATGGCCTTGCCGATAATCGCTCCTTGGGCCCGGGCGTGATCGGACACTTTCATCGTGTGACCGGGCGTATCTGATGTGGTCAAGAGATCACCGGGCTCGATGCCTCCAAACGAGGCGTCCGCCCAGCAGTACACCCGTCCGGTCAGCGCCACCGGATTGGCACCGTCGGCCTTGGATCCCGATTGCCCCATCAGCATGCCCGGTTTGATGCCGCCCGCTCCGCTGATGATGCCCGCGACCCGCCGATCGTAGGCCTCCCGGCTGACCATGAGATCACCGGGTCGTTTCGGATCGATACTCACCACCATGCCCGGTTTCGGAACCTCTCCTTCCTTCGCCGAGCGAATGTCGAATTGTTCGGATAGATCGGCGCCGCCGTTGATCTGCAGAATACCGTCGAAGATGGCCGCTCGCCCGCCGGCACCACCCTTGGCATAGAGACCTACACCGCCGGTCCCGATAGCCTCGGCATAGACTGCGGTTCCCGTGTTCGCCCATCCGTGAACACCCTTGCCGGAGGTCGCTATGCCATGGACGCCGGTACCGCCCTCGGCCTGTCCGTACACGCCTTCGCCGCTAAAACTCGTTCCCCATACGCCGTAGCCGGTGGCGACGCCGCGAACGCCGTAATACTGCCCGCCAAGCAGACCGAAGCTGCCGCTGCTCGTGTGGATCCCATAGACACCGCAGGCGTCATCGGAGTCTCCGGAGAAACTGGTCGTCCCGTAGACGCCTTTGGCAGCGGACCCGGACGCATTTCCGTGCACGCCGTAGCCGGATCCGGTTTCTCCGTACACGCCGGTACCACCCTGGAAGCCGAGCCCCCACACGCCGCAGTTGTCGTATCCGAGGTAGCCGTAGCTGTAGCTGTTGCCGTCGAGGCCTGACACACCGAAGCCGTTTCCACCGAGCGCCCCATAGCTGCCCGTGTTGTCATGCTTGCCATACACCGCGTAGCTCGGTCCCCCGATGTAGCCGAACGTGCTCTTGTTGTAGTTTCTGCCGTGCACGGCGAAGCCGTCCGGACTGCTCGTTTCAAAGAGTCCGCCGTAATTCACGCCGTTGGGTACGCTCGACCAACCGTACACGCCTCGACCGGTCGCACTGTTACTAAAGAACTGACCGCCACAAGAGTTGCCGCTTCCGGCGGATGCGAACCCCTGCACGCCGCTACCACCGACGTTGTTTGATTGGCCGAAGACACCGATGTTGCTACCTAAGCCATGGACGCCGTAAGAACCGCCGGCGGCATAGAGCCCTGTACCCGCTCCGTTGTTTGTCAGGCTCAGCAGGGAGGAGCCGCTGTTCCCCGACCCTTCGAAAGGGAGCGTAAACTCGCCGGGCGGCTGCCAGGTGGCCGCGCCTGCGGCGTCACTGGTCAGGACGTAGCCCGGCGTGGGGGACAACGTCATCTTGAAGCCGGTCATCGCTACGGTCCCGTTGACATCCAGTGCTGTTTGTGGATTCGTTTTTCCGATACCCACGCCCCCCGATGCCCGGATGAGAAACTGGTCGTTCCCTGTGGACTCAAACACACTGTTGGTGGAATCCGCCCAAACGAACGCGCCGGGGTGGCTGGCCCTGGCCATCAGTCCGGCGGCGAAGCTGTAGTCGCCGGCAGCAATGTTCCCGTGTCCGCCAGGGACGGTGGACGACGTTCCGGTGGCCTGGTTGTCTCGGCCGCCGCCCACCGTGGCGGCGCGGCTGCCGGCCAAGTTGTTCCAGCCGCCGCCGATGGTCGTGCGATCACCGGTCGCCCGGTTGTACCAACCGCCACCGACAGTGGACACGGAGGCGCCGGCCGAATTCGCATAGCCGCCGCCTACGGTCGCATGATTGGCGTCGTCAGGGTCGGCGTTGCTGCTGCCGGCCTGGTTGCCCGAGCCTCCGGCGACCACACCGTAATTGTCTGCCACGACGTTGGGGCGGGGATTGCCACCGATCAGCGGCGAACCACCACCGCTGACCGTTCCGCCGACGACGCCGGCACGTGCGTTGTTCTGATCCCACCCACCGACGAGGTTGGGGCTCGTGCCGTTGGGTTCGATTCGAAGGGCGCGGTCGCCGTTGACATGGAGCTGGAGCGGCTCATCGTCGGTGGTCCCGACAAAATTGGCTCCGGCCGTTGTGCCTGCGTTTCCGGTCAGCCCCCACCCCGATCCGCTACCCGCCGATACACAGTTCCCGTTGCCGTCTAGAAATACGCCGGCGCCTGCGCAGAGCGTTGCGGCGTTGGTGTCCGTGGTGTGCAGACCGGTCGAGACGGCGGCGCCGTCCAGTGTAGTTCCCGCGGCAAGGTCGATAGACCCGTTGGTCACGAAATCCTCGACCTGTGCTTCGGTCAGTACCGTATCGGCGTCACCGTCACTGATGTCCGGCGGCACATACAACAATCCGTACCACGATGCCTGCCTGGCGAAGAGTGCGTAGGGTGTCGCGGTGACCGTTTGCCGCGGCGCCAGCTCGGTGAAGTCGATCGCGGGCGGGCAGCGCAGTGCGATCTGCAAATATCGATCACCCCCGTCAAAAACGCCCTCTCCGAAGTCCAACCTCTGGGCGAACATGCCGCCGACCACCGGGACGGCTTCCAGGCCCGTGAATGTCAGCGTCGGACCGATCTGGCTGTCCGGGCTCGGGTCTGTTCGATTCTCCCACAGGCTGAACTCGAAGTCGCAGATGTTATTGACCGGAACGCCGGCTTGCTTGAGCTGTCCCTGGTACACAAAGGAACTGTCGACGGACCCGCCGAATCCGGGCGCTGCGGTCCACAGAAGGATGGCCAGCCCCGTCCGCAGGGATCGATGCCACGACCGCGCCGTGCGACTCTGCGGGCGGTGCTTCGCCACCGACTCTATGCATCCGCCTGTTTCCGCGTCCGAGCGGCCACCCACGAATCTGCCATTCATACTTGCTTCTCCTGCTAATCTGAATCGATGCGCCACTGTCGCATGAGAGGCATGACAGTCGGCCGATCACAAGATCTCGACACCCTCTCCCGGGAGCTGTCGAACCAGCGTCAGTCTAACAAATTCATCGCGGCCAACTCAAGGACATTAAGAGACGCAATCAATACGGTAGGGCGGTGCGCCCCAAGACCGAGCGAAGTCGAAGAAGCTGGTTGTGTTTTAGGCCTGTTACTTATCATGTAGCCATAAAAACCAATGCGGCCGGCGAGTCGCGGTCCATCGGTGCGCGGCGGAATATCACGGCATTTTTCTGACTCTGTTAGGGCTTTCCGGGGTCACCGTCTGGCTCGGTCAGAGACCAGCCTGGCGAAGGGGGCGGCGTTCGGTCGCCTCGTTGGTTTCCGCCATCGCCGGCCTCTTTTCTTAACAGTACGTCCGATATCGCGTCGCCGGCGGGTGAAAAGTGGAGACGCGGCGGGTAGATTGTGGTATGATATCGCCACGGTGTGGATGGCCGCAAGTCCAGCTAAGCGGATCAGGTCCGTGGCGAGGCGTGAAAAGACGATGATGCACTGCAATCGCAAATCGACGGCGGTATGGGGCATGGTACTGGCGGTGGTCGGTACCGCGCTCGCTGTGGATGAATTCGAGATCACTCGCTCGACGATCGACGGCGGTGGGGCGATGGAAAGCGCGGGAGGTGACTTTTCATTATCCGGTACCATAGGCCAGCCCGACGCGGGTGTGATGGCAGGCGGTGAATTCCAACTCACCGGCGGCTTCTGGTTCGAGACCCCGCCGGGTGACTGCAACGCGACGGGGCTCGTCGATCTGCTGGACTACTTCGATTTCGACGTTGAGGTCTGCATCACAGGTCCGACCGGCGGCATCGTTCCCGGCTGCGAGTGCTTTGACGTCGACCGCAGCGGCAGTGTCAACCTCCGCGACTTCGGCATCATTCAGGCTTCATTCACGAATCCCTGATCTGCTTCCTTCACCTTCGCGAATCGCTGGACACGCTTCCGCAGTGCGGGAAGTGTGCGCGTGGCGCACTCCTCGTCCAGGGGCAAGCCGCGCTTGCCCATGCCAGTCACTTGGTGCGCGGAGAGCGGCGAAGCTGGCGATCCGATTGCTAAAGAGAAACAGCGTTCGTTCTATTCGGCGAGATGCTCTTTGATTTTTCGGAGGGCTTCGTTTTCGATCTGGCGTACGCGCTCGCGGGTGAGGCCGATCTGCTTGCCGATTTCCTTCAATGTCAGCGGTTCGGCGCCGTCCAATCCGTAGCGCAGGCGGAGAATCTTCGCCTCGCGTTCGTCGAGTGCGTCAATCAACGTGATGACCCTCTTCGTTTCCGACTCATAAAGGAGCTTTTCCTCCGGCTGCGGCGTGCGCGAATCGGCGATCGCCTCGGTCAGCGTTTGCCCGGTGATGTCGTCGGTGTCCTGCGTCGGTGAGGAGACTGCTTTGACGGCGCTGCGAATGTGATTGACCTTGGCTTCGGTCATTTGCAGGACCTCGGCCAGCTCGGGCGTTGTCGGCGGTCGGCCCTCGGCCTCGAGGAAGTGGTCGCGCGCCTCGCGAAAGCGCGAGATCATCTCGACCATGTAGGCGGGAATATGAACCGGCTTGTCACTGTTGATCAGGCTGCGTTTGATTGCCTGCTTGATCCACCACGATGCGTAGGTACTGAAGCGGGTGTTTTGGTTCGGGTCGAATCCTTCCACGGCGCGGATCAGCCCCAGATTGCCCTCATTGATGAGATCGTTGATGGGGACGCCGCGCTTGGCGTACTTTTTGGCAATATTGACTACCAGACGAAGATTGGATTTGACCATTACCTCGCGCGCTTCGGCCGCCGCACATTCAACCTCCTCGCGCTGCGCAAGCGAAACGTCCCCGGACGCGAACTTCTCGGCTACGGCTTGGCCGTCACGTACTAGTGCCGCGTACTGCTTCTCTTCATCTGCGGTGAGAAGCGGCGCTTCGTTGATCTGGCGCAGATAAGATTGAAGGCCTGTATCGACAGCGATGGTCGTACCCTCCCCGTCGCAAAAAGTGTCAATTCACCCCGGCCAAGTGTGCTACGAGCTACTCCGTCGGTGCCGGGTCGGAGGATTCCGAGCCCTCACTTTGCTTGCCCGCAGTTGGCGCCCTTACGGAAGACGACTCGGTCGTGTTGTCATCCGCCGAAGCTGTTGCCTCAGGTGCCGCCGTGGCTTCCGGTGCATCAGCGGCTTCCGGCGCATCCGTCGCTACCTGTGCTGCCGGTACTACGCCGGGCGGAATCAGCAAGCCGGGATCGATCTTCGCTGTCGTCGACTCACCCGCACCGTGCAGCCCGCCGCGTCGCGGCTTAGCCTTGACGCCGTAGTCCGTGTCCGCATCCTGTTCGGCGGACCATTCCGCACGCTTCTTGGAAAGCCCGATCTTCCTCTCGTCTGCATCGACGCGAAGAATCTTGACCTGGATACGCTCTCCGATTTTGACCTCGGAATGCGGATCCTCGACCTTATGATCGGCTAATTCGCTGACGTGCAAGAGTCCTTCGAGGTCTTCCTCGAGTTCGACGAAAACGCCGAAATTCGTGATTTTGGTGACCGTCCCTTCGACAATCTGTCCGGGAATGTAGTTCTCGATGACCGCGTGAGCCCATGGATCTTCATGCAACTGCTTCAAACCGAGGGCGATGCGCTGCTTTTCCTGATCGACGGTCAAGACCACGCAATCGATGGTGTCGCCCTTCTTGAGGATTTCGGACGGGTGATTGACCTTTTTGGTCCAACTCATGTCGGACACGTGCAGGAGGCCGTCGATTCCCTCTTCGATTTCGACGAAGGCCCCATAATTCGTGAGGTTGCGAACGCGACCGGCGATGCGCGTGTTGGTCGGATAGCGTTCGGCCACGTGCTCCCACGGATTGTCCTGTGTCTGCTTGATGCCGAGTGAGATCTCCTGCTTGTCCTTGTTCACATCGAGCACAATGACCTCAATCTCGTCACCGATCGACAGGATTTCCGAGGGGTGATTGATACGCCGCGTCCAACTCATCTCGCTGATGTGCACGAGACCCTCGACGCCGGCCTCCAGCTTGAGGAAGGCGCCGTAGTTCATGATATTAACGACTTCGCCGCGCAGCTTGGTGCCGGAGGGGTAGCGCTGTTCGACTTCCTCCCAGGGATTCGGTCGGAGCTGTTTGAGGCCAAGTGCGATTTTCTCCTTTTCGCGGTCGATGTTCAGAATCTTGATTTCGACTTCCTCGTCGATCTGCACGACCTCCGACGGATGCCCGACGCGGTCCCAACTCATGTCCGTGATATGCAGCAGACCGTCGATGCCGCCGAGATCCACGAAGGCGCCGAAGTCGGCGATGTTCTTGACGATGCCCTTTCGGACCTGGCCGACCTCGAGGGTGGACATAAGCGCCTCTTTCGCCGCTGTACGTTCCTCGTCGATCAGTTTTCGCCGCGATACGACGATGTTCCGCCGCTCGGTATCGATCTTGAGAATGACCGCGCGCACGTCCTTGCCGATGAAGGCGCCGATGTCACCCGGTCGCCGTATGTCGACCTGCGACGCAGGCAAGAACACGGGATAGCCGATATCCACCAGCAAACCGCCCTTGATCTTGCGCATGACGCGGCCTTCGACGATATCGCCCTCGTTTTTCGTCTCGACGATGCGCTGCCAGTTGAGAAGGCGATCGGCTTTGCGCTTTGACAGGACGATGTGGCCACTGTCGGATTCCAGATTCTCCAGCCAGACCTGAACTTCATCACCGATATCGAAGGCGGCGCCGTCGTCCCACTCGTTGACGGGCACCAGGCCCTCGCTTTTCAGCCCTACGTCCACCACCACGTCGTCGCCGGCGCGGCCGACGATACGCCCCGTGAGAATGGTGCCGGGCTTGTATTCCTCGTCCGGTCGTTCGATGAGTTTCGCGATGTCGTCGTACGTCGCGGAATCCGTCAAGAGGGCGTCAAGTTCCGATTCAATGCCGCTTCCGTCGATATCGAGGTCTTTTAGGAGGTTCTGGTCTACCATGTGAAAACGATTCTGTCCTAGCCACGTATGTTGGTTCGGGCCACGGGATGCCGGTGCCGATCGGATGGTGCCAAATTCATGTCACCCAGAATGGTGACACCGAACCAAGGTTTCCTTGCCGCCGGCACGAGCACGAAACGCTCGCACAATCCACGCGCACGGCGACAGACTCGCAAGTATAGTCCTGTTCTCTTCGGTGTGCTATGGAAACACCTCAATTTGTTCGCGGGAATCGCGGTCCACGACGCGGATGGCGTTCGTGCGATCTAGCCGAGCAGTGCCTGCCATTTTCTTTACGACGGGTTACCCCTCCCGGCGTCCGGTGACGGCATGCCGGGCACTCCATGGTCCTACGACACACCGATCCGATGACGTCCGGCCCGCCTTTGGCGACTCATGATTTTTCTGCCGCTAGGCGTGCGCATACGCGCCCGAAAACCCTGCTTGCGCGCCCGTTTGATCTTGCTATTTCGTCTCGGATAGTGCATCGTCGTACCGTTTCTGGAACCCGGCGTGGAGCGTTCCTGTACCCCCGACCGCCACCTTATCTCCAACTCGACAGAGGGAGGGAGTGTAGTTGGTCGGGCTGGGGTCCGCAAGGGGTGCATGGAACCGGCTTTTTTGGACGGGGAGGTGTTGTGGTGGCAGCAGTCTGAGAGTGCCGAATTGGGCGATGTCCCGACCGGCGACTTGGGATACGTCTCGATTTCACGCGGGTCAGGGCTGTTCGCGGAGCTGGAGGCGAAGAAATGCCTCTCGGACCGCTCACGATTGGGCAAGATTCTGCACGCATACCAGGCGCCAGAGGCGCCCACAGTCCTATAAGCAGTACTTTATCTTGACCCCGAGTCGTGTACAAAGTAGCATATCTTTGGAGGATTGGAGAAAGAAGTTCTGGAAATCCGGGTTTGCCGGGTTCCACCGTCTATCGGTTTGGACCGATGGCGAATGACATGAACCGCACCGTACGGTCCCACTTCATGTCCTTCGCCGCCGGCCCATCGGGAACGTCACCTTGAACGATGTAGAAGCACTGGGTCGCGCGCAGGAGGTTCTGGGGCACACTTTTCAAAACCCGGACTTGCTTTACACCGCACTTACGCATTCGTCTATCGCCAACGACCGATTGAGCAGCAACGAGCGGCTTGAGTTCCTCGGTGATTCCGTTTTGGGTCTGATCGTCTGCGAGGCGCTATTCAGGCGGCACCCGGACTGGCTGGAGGGCGATCTGACCAAGGTCAAGTCTGTTGTGGTGTCGCGGCGAGTTTGCGCCACGATCGCAGACGACATCGGTTTGACGGGTCTCCTGTTTCTCGGCAACGGGGTCTCGACGAACAGCGATATTCCGACATCGCTGCGGGCCGCGGTGTTTGAGTCGGCGATCGGGGCACTCTACCTCGATGGCGGGCTCGAGGCGGCCCGTACTTTCGTCCTGGGTGCGGTGGGACCAAGCCTGCGAGAAAGCGCGGAATCCGATACCCATGAGAATTACAAGTCTGTGCTGCAGCAACACTCGCAACGTCATCTGGCCGCCAGCCCGCGTTACGAGGCCCTGGATGAGCAGGGTCCCGATCACAGCAAGTGCTTCGAGATTTGTGTGATTGTCGGCGGCAAGCAGTTTCCCAGCGCGTGGGGGCCGACCAAGAAAGAGGCCGAGCAACGTGCGGCGCAACGCGCCCTTGAGGTCCTGGGTGCATTGCCGAGAAGCAGCGACGAATATGATGGGCTGGCCTAAAGGCTCTCTTGTCTCCGTAAACTTCCTTTTGATAAGTACTTATCGCCGGATGCACCGGTAACGGTCGATTGCGTTTGGTCCATTTCCCTTTTGACTCGGGTCGCGGCGAGTTTTTGCAGAAACCCCTCAGCGCCGGATTCTGAGACGGCCATTATCGGGCGTTACTCAACTCCGGTTCCAGACCTGCCGAGATTGATAGTAAGGTCGTCGCGCCCGGCTCAGGTCTTAGCCGCGTGCGGTCATACCCAGAGGGGCGACAGTCGCATGGCGGATCCGCACATCCAGGTCCTGCTCGATGACACCGACATGACAGTTTCGGTGCGAGAGGCGCTGGATCAGATTCGCGCTACCCTGGACCTTCAGCAACTCGATCATGGAATCCCCCCCATCAGTGGCACGCCCGCCGACGCCAGGCTTGTATTGACGAATGATATTCGCAGGCTCACAAACGGCCGACTCGAAAAGTTGACAGGCTGGGTGCGCGACCATCCGTGCCCCACGGTGATCTGCTCGGCATCTTCGGTCGAGGCGGTCGCGATCCCGGATCTGGCCGACTCCGCGGTGTCGGTCGCCTGCCTTTGCGATCCGAGTCGCGATGTCCTTGCGGGGCATCTGTCCGCCATGTGCAGCATGAGCGGCATCATGAACGCCATGCGGCGCGAGGTGGCGACCCTGCGGTGCCGCGAGGAGTCACTTCGAGAGAAGGTGCGCCGGCTGGGACGCGATCTGAGGCACGCGGGCGAATTGCAGCGCGACCTACTTCCGCACGAACTTCCTGAATGCGATGGACTGGACATACACGCGCTTTACCGTCCGGCCGAGGTCGTGAGCGGTGACTCCTACGATGTCGTGCGAATCTCCCCCACGAAAATCGCTCTTACGCTAGCCGATGCCACCGGACACGGTATGGCGGCCGGGCTGCTGTGCGCCTCCTTTGTACGATCGCTGTGCCGGTCCGCCAAGTCTTACTGTGCCGACCGCGACGTAGATCCGGCGTGTGTACTGGCGTATCTCAATCGAGAGCTTTGTGCCGCCGACTTGTCGGAATGCCTCTTGGTCACCGCCTTACATGCCGTGTATGACGAAACGACCGGTGTCGTTCGGCTTGCACGTGCGGGAGCACCGTATCCGATTCACCTCCGCCGCGGCGCGAAGACGGAGTTGGTGGAAAGCGAAGGACCGGCCGCGGGCATGATCGAAAACGCCCGGTTTGAGACCGTAGAAATCACGCTGATGCCTGGCGATACCCTGGTACTCTACACGGACGGTTTGGAGGACCTGGTGATCGGTTCACAGCGCGAGGTTGGTCGCGCCAGGCTGGAACACACAAAGTGGTTCCAATCGCTCGACCGCCACTCATTCAGGCGGAACCTGATCGAATTGGACGGCATGCTCGCGTCGGACACCGCTTACGAAGACTCCAAAGACGATTTAACGGTGCTTGCGCTTGAACGACGTACGAACACAGTGCGCAAACCGGAGTTTCTCCTAAACTCCTCGGCACATCCGCACGAACTGGCCGTTGCCGATTGACGGACGCCAATCGCGTCAATCGAGCGGCCCTCTAGCATGATTGGCGTTGTGCCCAGCGTTCCTCCGCCTCCGGTAACCGTACGTAATGGGGAACGACCGATCGCCGATCCGTCACTTCGTCCCGCCGCGCCATGGCGAGGCCCAACTCAAATACGACTTCGGCACGTGCACGAAAGGTCGATTCCGGAAGCACGCGGAGCCCTGATGCATCGACCGCGGCGCGATGCGCGTTGACGCCCTCACCGAGAACGACGCAGTCCGGCGATTGCACGGCAAGAAACGAAGATGGGTCTACCTCCGCCGGTTCGGATTGGCACACGTAAATGCCGGACACGCGCTGAAAGTACGAGGCATAGACCCGTTTGCGTTTGGCGTCGAGAATCACAGCGGCCGTGCTTGGCGGATTTGCATCGAACCCTGCGTTCTGGGCGATCACATTCAGGGTCGGCACCGCCGTGACCCGCGCTCCGGTCGCGTAGGCGATCATCCGGGCTGCCGTCACGCCGATGCGCAGTCCGGTGAAGCTGCCGGGTCCAATGGAGACATAAACGTCCTGGACTTCATCCGGCCGGCGATCCGCCGAACGGAAGAGACTGTCGATTGCGGGCAGGAAATCGACGGCGTGCGCGCGCGGGGTCGCAAACTCAACGGTGTCGATCACGGTGCCCCCTGAGCCGATGGCCACGCTGCCGAAGGTGCCCGATGTCTCGATGCTCAGCCCGATTCTCGCGGATGGGACCTCGTTCCTGGACATTCGCGCATCTTACAGCGTGATCCCGTGGGACGCACGGGATCGTGGTTTGCCGCGCCTGCTTGCTCGTGCCAGCGGGGAGGCGAAGGTTGCAGCAGGGATTGACGGAGTATGTGGCGCCGCATAGAGTCCGGGCTCTGCGCAGCGGCCACGCGCGGCGCGGATGGGAACCGTTACGGTCGGTGGTCGCGTGTGCGTGGTCATCGGCTCCAACCACCTTCAACGAGTGCAGACGCCTAATCGTGTTCGCTGTTATATCAGACATTCATGGGAACCTTGAGGCACTCCAAGTCACCCTTGGGGACATCGAGCGCCGCTCGATTCGCAAGATCTACTGCCTCGGCGACATCGTGGGCTATGGTGCCAGCCCCAAGGAGTGTCTGGACTTGGTCGTGTCTCGATGCGAGGTGGCGCTTTGCGGCAACCACGACCAGGCGGTCTTTTATGAGCCTACGAATTTCAACGTGGGGGCGGAACGGGCGGCCTATTGGACACGTCAGGTGTTGGAGGACGAACCGGACAAGGCAGTCCGTGACCGCCGTTGGGGCATTCTGGGCAGTATGCCCATGCGATGGGAAACGAAGGGGCTTTTGATGGTACACGCCTCGCCACGCCGCCCCATCAACGAGTACCTCTTTCCCGAGGACGTCTATACAAATCCAAGCAAGATTCTGGACAATTTCAAGCGGCTGGACACGAATCACATGGCGTGCCTGGTCGGGCATACGCACGTACCGGGTGTGTTTCTCGACGATCCGTGTTTCGACCCGCCGGACGAACTGCCGGAGATGAACGTCTACACGATCACTTCCGACGAAAAGGCGATCATCAACGTCGGCAGCGTGGGGCAGCCGCGCGACCGCGATCCACGGCTGTGCTACACCGTCGTGTATGAGAAGGGAGAAAGCCCCGAAGGGTATGAACCGCCGGAGGTCGACGAGAACGAATACTGCACGACCCTCGAGTTCATTCGTCTTGAATACGATGTCGAAAAGGCGGCACGCAAGATTTTCGATACGCCGGAGCTGGATGATTTTCTGGGTACACGCCTGTTCGAAGGTCGCTAGCGTGCACGCATGCCGCCGCGTCGATTCTTCGACTTGTCCAGCGAATTTCCTTTTGGTTTCTTGGGGCTGACGAAGTTGCAGGGCCGTCGGCTCTGGATGGGACGTTTGGTACGATGCAACAGGATACACTTCGCAATCTGGTGATCGCCTGTGCGATCTTTATCGCCGTGATGTGGATCGGTCCGCAGCTTTTGCCGAAACGGCTGCCGCCTTCCGGGGCGCCGGGGCAACCGGCTCCGACCGCG
>Ga0055451_10000318_pt1 | contig 18791 bp, 10 predicted proteins | sample China_Galinas_PW_3_FD_57745 | JGI IMG/M metagenome (GOLD analysis project Ga0055451, IMG submission 57745) | Wetland microbial communities from San Francisco Bay, California, USA, that impact long-term carbon sequestration - China_Galinas_PWB_D2 | ecosystem: Environmental > Aquatic > Marine >... | reverse complement strand
ACCGGCCGCGACCGACGTGCCGAACACAGGGCCCTGGCTCACTACCACGCGGCGGAGAGGCTTCCCGGCACCTTGTCCGTAGAGGACGATCGGCTGGGCGTACCCGGCCAGGGCCAGATCGAGGTTCCCGTCACGGTCGAAGTCCGCTACCTCGACATCTCTCGGTGCGACGGCAGGATAGGTCGTGGGATAGTACGTGGCTGTCTGGTCGCTGAACGTGCCCTTGCCGTTGTTTACGAGAATTAGCGAACCTTTGGCCGTGCTGACCAGAAGGTCGGGATCGTTGTCGCGATCGACGTCGAAGAAGGTGACGCTGAAGGTCTGGATGGATGGTACGGGAAGGCCGTTCGCGACTTCCTTGAAAACACCGGAGCCATTGTTGAGCAGGAGCCGATCCTGCCCGATGTTCCCGAACACCACGTCCAGGTCCTTGTCACCATCCACATCAGCTACGGCGACACTGACGCTGTGATCGCTGCGCGCAGTGATCCAGGCTGACCAGTCAGTGAAATTGCCTTTACCGTCGTTCAGAAACAGAGCGTTCGGAGTAGGTGAGCTGGACGCACTCAACGCGAACACGAGGTCGAGATCGCCGTCCCCGTCCGCATCGAAGAACTTCGCATCGTTGCATTCCGTCCACTTGGCACTGCCGACGGGCAGGGTCACGTGCCGATCGAAGTTCCCGCTTCCATCATTGAAGTGGATCGTCGCCCCGCCGGTCGTGGAACACTGCGAGTTGAACCGATAGTGGCCGAAGAGCACGTCTTTGTCGCCATCTCCATCCACGTCGGCGACCGCGACGCAGTCGCTGTTGGAAGACAGCGCTTCGAGGGACGCCGTGGAGCATCGTACGAAGGTACCCTTGCCGTTGTTGAGGTACATGCGATTCGGACTCGACTGGTTTCCGACGATGATGTCCGCATCGCCGTCAGCGTCGACATCGGCCGCAACGACGCAGTTCGAGCGATCGCTATCAGACGGCCACTGGGCGGCACCGGCACCGCTGAAACCGCCCTTCCCGTCGCCCAGGAGCAGGAGGTTGTGCCTCGGTGTCCTCAGGGCGGCGTTACAGTACTCGAACGTCGTGGATACCAGGTCCAACTTCTTGTCTCCGTTGACATCGACGAAGGCGATGTCGGTGCTCGTTGCCGCGTAGCCGGGGAGCGTCCCCTGCGTCTTGGTCAAGAGTCCCTTTCCGTTGTTCAGGAAGAGGTAGTTCCCGACCGGGCCGTAGTGCGCAAGAGCCAGGTCCAGATCGCCGTCGCCGTCCACGTCTCCGAGGGCGGCCGCGGTGTTGCTCGACCCTCCAGCCGTCAGAACGACGGCGGAGAAGTGCCCCTTCTTGTCGTTCACGAGAATCCTGGATTGGCCCTGATTGACCTCGACGATCTCGGGAAAGCCGTCGCCATTGAGGTCTCCGGGGACGAGATCGTGCGTATCGGACCCCGGAGGCGTGGGCAGATAGCTGCTCGTCACGTTCCTGAACACACCCTTTCCGTTGTTCAGGAACAAAGCGTTGGCGGGCTGAAGAAGCGTTCCGATAACAAGGTCCAAATCCCCGTCCTGCTCGACGTCGACGGCAGCGAGAGATTCCACCAGCGCTCCTCTGAGCGTAGGCAGGCGGCTGGAGGTTTGGTTGCTGAACAGGCCCTTTCCGTTGTTGAGCAACAGCTGCAGCGGATCGGATGCGACGATGTCCAGAGCTCCGTCGCCGTCCACGTCGAGCAAGACAAACCTGGGGTTCGTCAAAGCGATGTTGGGAAGCCTCCAAGTCTCGTCACGGAACGTGCCCGTACCGTCGTTCTTCCAGAGCCTCAGAACCGGCCCACTCTTGCTGAGAGACGTGAGGACCAGATCCACGTGCTTGTCCCCATCGATATCGCCTGCGGCGATGCGTTCGGTATCGAGGAGCTCGGAAGGAACCATGTCACGAAGGAACCCGAGCCGCAAACCCTGGCCAACCGCGTAGGAACCGGTAAGCACGACAGCAAGCGCGACGGGCCAAACAAAGTCCGAGAGAGAGCCGAAACGAGTCATGTCATCCTCCTTGTGTGCCTGTTGGGAGTGACCGAGCGGCCACCGAGCCTTCTTCAACAGCCTGCGAGCCGGAAGTTGGGGTGGGTGTAGAGGAGGGGCGAGATTACGTCTCCAGTGTTACAGGAGAGATCCGGGATTCCTCCAGACGGCAGTGCACGACCGGTGGCCGAAGTCAGTGCTTGGAGCCGGGGACATCGCGTGTGTGGCCGGGGCCGGTGGCAGAAACCCGGCGCATTGCCTATCCTCGATCCCGATGTCCGACGTCAGTGAGCAAGCGCTGGCTCGAAGGGCCAGCTCCGGCGACCCAATTGCCATCGCGGAGCTGCTCGAGCTCAACCTACCCAAGCTGCGCACCTACATCCGATTGCGCTCAGGGAGGTTTCTGCGCGCGCTCGAATCGTCCTCCGATCTCGCGCAGTCGGTCTGCCGAGAGGTGCTCGCCGATCTCGTGGAAGGGGAGTATCCGGGCGACAGGGGGTTTCGCGCGTGGCTGTTCCTGACCGCGCGGCGCAAGATCGCGGACCGGGTCCGCTACTACCGCGCCGAAAAGCGCGACGCGGGACGCCTCGTCAGCAGTCCATCGAAAGCCGACATCGAGCAGATTGCCGATGGCTATGCGCGCGCGGGGCTCGGGACGCCCAGCCGTGCAGCGATGACCGCCGAGCGCGTGGCCCAAATCGAGGCAGCAATGGACCGCCTGACCCCGGGCGACCGCGATCTCATCGCCCAGCGTCGGGTGCTCGGGATGACCTATGCCGAGATCGCCGAACGAATGGGCAAGTCGGAGGGAGCGGTGCGCGTGCAGCTGCACCGCGCACTGTCTCGCCTGTCGTGTCATTTGCCGGACTTGGATTGAAACGCAGCGGGCAGTGGGAACGAATCGCGAGTTCGGTTGCGCAGATCGATCAGCGTTTGCCAATCATCGCGAACGATCCACTGCCGCAACTGCACGCGATGCAGCCACATGCGAGCTTCCGAGTGAACTTCGCGCGCTGCATCCGGATGAGACTCGAGCTCTGTCTGCAGATCGGCCGCGATCTTCGCGAGCAAGAGCTCGGCGCGGCGACGGTATTCGTCTGCGTGACTCTCTCTGGCGGCCGTCATGTACGCACAAGCGGCATCCAACCAGTAGCTCCGGTGCGCTCTCTCGCCTAGCGCGTCGAGCGCCCGCTCCCAGGCACGCGCTGCCGCTCCGGCCTTCTTCTGCTTGGACAAGACACGCGCGCGTGTGATCCAATCGGGCGCGGTCTTCGGCTCTCCCTGTCCCGCGAGCACGGCCTCGCGCCGTGTCGCGTCGGTAGGCTGCCCGAGCGCCTTCTGGACCATCGCCCAGTATTCGAGCGAATGCACGTTGGTCGGATCGACGATGAGCGCGTGCCACAGCACCTCGCTTGCTTCGCCCATCCTCCCCGCGTTCGCGAGCACGACGCCCTGCCGCCACAGGTAGTTCGCAGGATCCCAGTTCAGCTCGACTGCCCAACGCAAGTGGCGCAGCGCCTCGTCCGGGCCGCCGAGCTTGGCAAGAGTGCGGCCGTAGATCCCGTGGGACCTACCTTGGTTCCAGTCGAGCCGGAACGTGGGTAGCAGGATTCGGGCAGCCCCCTGCAAGTCTCCGCGGAAATACAGCAACTCGCCGAGGTTGTGCCTCGCCTTCAGGTGGCCGGGGTCTGCATCCAGGGCCGCGCGCAGGGCGGACAGCACTCGCCTCCGGTTCTTGACGATGTAGCTGCGCTGGAAGTGTGCGTCCGCCAGCGTGTGATCGAGGTCGGTCGCCTTCTCGTAGGCGGAGAGTGCGAGATCGGTTTGCTCGAGGTTGTGATAGCAGAAGCCGAGCATGTAGTAGCCAATGCCCAGGTTCGAGAAGCGCGCCACCGTTTGCTGGTAGTAGGGCAATGCTGCCTTGTCGCCACGGTGATGACGCACTGCCTTGGCGAGCCCGATCCACGCCGCAGGCTTGGTCGGGTTGCCAGCCAATGCCGCTCGATAGGCGAGCTCGATCTTGCCCCAATCCGGCGACTCACGCCGTGCCAGGCAGCGAGCGAGGGTCAACAAGAACACGAACTTGTCCGGTTGCGGCAAGAGCTTGTCTTCCATGAGCTCGACCGCTCGGTCGTTGTCGTGGAAGATGTCGGAGTAGGCGAGAGCCAACGACGAAAGCTCGAGCGGATCCGTGGAAGTCCGTACCACTTCGTCGACGAGCGCCCTTGCCTTGTTGGTGTCTCGAGGGAGATCGCCACCGTAGAGCTCCCGGCTCTGCGGATCGTCGTGACAGGCAGCCACGATCTCGCAGAGTTCGGGATAGGGGTCCTGGGCACCCATCTTGCGATAGGCGATCCTGAGCTGGTTCAGGCCTTCAGTGAGCGACGAGCGGATCCAAGCCGCTCGGACCTTCGCAACAATGGCACGGCGCACCGACGCCTGACTCGCGTGGCGCAAGTCGAGGCCGTAGTCCTGGAAACACGCCGCGAGCGTCCGAGCGAGCTTCGGGTAGCGGACCCACGCGGACGTGGAACTGCCCTCCACCGAGTTCAGCGCTCGATCCAACGCCATCAAGAGCTCGTGATCACGGCTCCGGGCATTCAGTCGTTCGCCCAGGGTTTGGCACTTGCCGCCAAACGTTTGACTCAGACCCGTGCGATCCACATCCTCGGCGAGGCGGGTCATGAGCCGCCTACACGCCGCGATGGCATTGGGCACCGAAGCCGAGTCGTGACCTCGAGTGCGACAGAGCTGCTCGAGGCCAATCACCGCCGCTTCCGCCGCCCCCACTTGCGACCTTATCGACTCCAACGCCTGCTCGTGTCGTCTGGCCGCCGCCACGCCCTCGAGCGCGCCAAACCCGCCGACCAGCACGACGGAGACGATCGCGGCTGCAACCATTGCCCGGTGACGCGCAGCCCAACGCCGGGCCCGTTGCAGCCGCCCGATCGGTCGCGCGCGCACCGGCCGATACTCGAGCAAGCTGCTCAAGTCCGCGGCGAGCTCCGCGGCGTCGGAGTACCGTCGCGCCGGGTCCTTCTCGATCGCATGCAGGCAGACCGTTTCGGCATCACGGATGACCGAAGGATTGATCGTGTGAGGCGGACGAGGCACCAGCGCGTCCACCTGCCGCGCGACTTCGGTCGCCGTCTTGCCATCGAACGGCACGGTGAGCGTCAGTAGCTCATAGAGCACGATGCCGAGCGAGCAGACGTCCGTACGGGCGTCCACGGGCTTGCCCGACAGCTGCTCAGGGGACGAGTAGCGTGCCGTCCCCAGAAACTGCCCAGTCTCCGTCAGCGACACCTCGTCGACGATATGCGCGAGCCCGAAGTCGAACAGCTGCGCCCGGCCGCTCGGCTGGATCATGACATTGGACGGCTTGACGTCGCGGTGAATGATCCCAAGAGCACCGGCATGCGCGAGAGCTCGCGCCACATCGAGAGCAATGCGAAACGCAAACTCCGAGTAAGTTCGCTCCGGGGCCGCGAGATCCTGCCCATCACAGGCTTTGCTCCAAGCAGCCCTCACCGAATCCATCGTCAATTCGGCAGGGCCGGCTTGCTGGCGCAACTCGGTCAGCAGCGCTTCGAGGGTGCAGCCGGGCACGATCTGCATGACCAGGAATGGCTGTCCTTCATACTCTTCGATCCCGTGCAGGCCGACGATGTTCTCATGGTCGAGCTGAGCGACGGCGCGTGCCTCTCGCTCGAGCCGCGTGCGGGCCCGTGAGCTCAGCACTGCGATCGAAGGCAGGGTCTTGAGCGCGACGTCTCGATCGAGGCGCGGATCGTGCGCACGATAGACGACACCCATGCCGCCGGTGCCGAGGATGCCGACGACGTCGTACGGCCCGATCGTCTCGGGCATCGCCTCCCGGTCGGCTGAAGGTTCGAGAAAACCGAACGCACACAGCCGCCGGACGCGCCGCCGAATCTCGTGAGCATGCGCCGGGTGACGGTTGCAGAATTCGTCGATCGCGCAGGATCCGCGCCGCTCCACGGCGTCGACGCACTCTTGCACGAGTGCGTCGAGCTCCGGAGTGGATGGTTGGTCGGAGAACGAGCTGGAATCTGCCATGGGTCCCGCCGCCGATGTCTACGCGATCAGCATCTCGACGAACAGTTCGTGTCGCCACGGTGTAGCACGATCCGCGACCGCGAGCCAGCGCCCCGTGGGCGCCGGCTCGCGGGATCGCACTACTTGACGGGAACCGATCGAGCCGGCTCTACCGCGGGGACCCGTTGGCGCAAGCACTCGACGAGCGCCCGGTTGACGGTCCCGTCCGGCAACAGGATCCCGTTGTGGACCATGGCTTTCTCGTTGCCGGAGCCGAGCTTGCTCACAGGCACGCTCCGGCGCGGCAGGAACATGGTGTTCGGCTGGTAGACCTCGTGCTTCTCGAACCTAGAACGCAGTCCGCACACGAAGTAGTCGAACTCGACACTGCTGTGGCCTCGAGACGACTCTCGGACCACGATCCGATCCCGGCTCACCTCGGCAGCGAACAGCCCGCGACAGTCGCCGCGTGGTGTCAGCTGCACGGTGATCCGGCCCTCGGCGGTGACGAGACGCCAGTGCTCGGGTGGAACGAGCGTTGCGGTGCCATCGCGCAGACGACCGGACCCGCGAAAGTAGGTGCCGCGCTCGGGTCCTTCGATCGACATGTAGACGATCTGTCTGGTCGGGTCGTTCGGGTGCGGATGCACGAAACCGTTGTTACCGGTCTTGTAGATATCGCCGTCGGGCTGGAGTTGCACAGCGACTCTCTCCCAAGCGTCGTAAACGGTCAACAACCCGCCGCCGTTGGCCGTGGCCGATGCCGAGATGCCGCGCCCTCGGATGCCGTTGTTGATTTGGATCAGCCCGCCCGACTTGCCGCTGATACCTCCCGCATACGCGACCACGTGCGTCCCGGACGGATCGTAGACCCACAGGTCGGCGCCATTCTGCGAGTCCGCACCGAGTACGGCTTTGGACGCATTGGACCGGTTCCTGATCGTAACGCTTCCGCTGTTCTCCGACCGACCGAAGGCCACGTTCTCGGCGAGCTCGCGCGAGCCGACCGACGACGCGATCAACCTGCTGCCGTCGATGTTACCAAGGTTGTCCTCGAGCTGCTTGATGCTGTCATCGACCGCCTTCAGGCGGTCGTCGAGCACCGTGAAGTTGTAGTTCACGTCGGCGGCCTTGGCCTTGGTGTTCGGCTGGAACGTCTTGAGCTGCCCTTGTTGCTGTGGAACGACGAAGAGCGCGAATAGTGCAACGGCCGGAACCGTCGCGATGTACTTGCTAGCGGTCATGTCTACCTCCTGTCTCTACTGCCAATAGCTGACGTCCCAGAAACCGGTGCCCCACGTCAGTACTCCCGGACCGCCGGTAGTCGACGACGGCGCATCACCCCCTCCTCGGTGGCACGAGGCGGAGCAGAGGCACACCAGGAGCAAGACCGCGCCAATGACCCGGAACCGTCCGCGAAACGCTCGTCGCTGCATGAGTCACTCCCTGTAGCTGAATGGTTGGGTTCTGGTGTCCCTCGCGGAGTAACGGCGCGTGTGTTACACACAAACCCGGAATCTGCTCGGGCAATCGCACCTGAGGCGTCAACGAGTGCAATTGCGGCTGTAACGGAGCTTGCTTCCCTACGCGTTCTCCTGTGAACGACGACAGAAAGCAGGAGGACACATGAACAAGCTCAGACAGCGAGCCCTTCGCGCGGGGCTCCCTCTCGCACTATTGCTGGCCACCGGCTGCCCCGACGTCCGACGGGGCGCACAGATCTCGAGTCCTGATCGCAGCCAGACGCCTGCGTATCTCTCCGAGGCACTCGGCCCCGATTCCTTCCGTTGGACCGGCCGCACAACGAGCGGCGTGGAACAAGTCAACCTCTACATCGAAGTCGATGACGTGAACGTACCGCCGTCGTTCGACCAAGAAGCATGGAAAGCGATCGTTCCGAAGGCTCGAGAGATCTGGAAAGCGGCGATCAACGAGTTGACCGGCGTTCACATCGACAGTTGGACACGCTGGCGGAGCAAGGAGCGTTTCGACTCCAATCGCACGGTCGTGCACATCGGCTTCGAGGAAAGGTCCGATTCTTCCTGGGCGGGTCATACCGCGGTCTCGTCGTTGGCCAAGCAGGTGAACGACGTGAACATCACAATCGCGATGCGACGCCCCACGACGGACGAGCTGTTCAGCCAAGAGCAGCTTCTGATGATCACTCTGCACGAGCTCGGTCACGCGCTCGGTATCGCCGGGATCAATGGCGCCACGGGCCACAGCTCGAACGATCTCGACGTCATGTACTGGTCGGGCTACTGGGCCTCGTTGTCGGGGGGAGACGCGAAGAGCATCCGCGCGCTCTACAGCCGGCTGCCGACGTACACGCGCAGAAACCAATAGTCGGTTCGGACCGTCATGAGAGGTGCCCCGATGTCGAGATCGAGAACACGGCTCAACGCCCTCGCTTTCCCGCTCGCAATCGTTCTCACGCTGGCCTCCCTCGTCGCCCCCCATCTTCGACTGACGCCAGCGACTGAAGACGCCGACCTGGTCGTTGCCCGCTGGGAGCCGCTCTCGGCACCGCCGCGCCCCATCCAGCGGCCACCGACCGTGCCGACCCGAGAGCTTCGGACCGAAGGCCTGACTGCGGGTCACTCCACGGCTCGCTCGCACGGGTCGCCGAGACGCAACGCGTTCGACTTCTGGGTCGTCGTCACCGGCCGAGTGCTCGACGAAAGCAGCCTCGCGCCCTTGTCCGGTAGCACGATCCGACTGACGGCTCTCGGATGTTGTGGAGTCATCGGCAGATGCGAGCCTCTCGAGACGACGAGCACTGCCGACGGCCGATTCGAGCTGCGAGTGCCGGGCCCGGCAAGGTACCTGCCGACGATCTCGCGAGACGGCTATCTGGACTGTGCCACACCGCCTCTCGTCGTCGCCGAACGGCGGGATCATTCGCTGGAACCGACGTTGCTCGTGCGAGGTTCGCGTCTGCGGCGAACGGTGTGGATCGCCGGCACCGCAACGCCGGCCACGGACGCTGGCATCGAGCTCATTCCCGACCGGGATCTTGCATCGTATCTGCACGGCGGCAAGCTCACCGCGGGAGCCGTTCGCGCGACACTACGTAGCCGGGTCACGAGAACGGACGCCGAAGGACGGTTCGAGCTGACGGGCGTTTCTAGTGGTCGCTACACGCTCGTCGTTCGAGCGATCGGAACACCGGCCCGCGAGTTCACGTGCGAGCTGTCGAACGGGGGCTGCACGCTTCCGGCAGCCCTCGAGATCGGGAGAGGGAGCGAGATCCTAGGCACCGTGCTCTTCCGCGGAGACCCGCTTCCATCCCGGGAGGTCGTTCTGTTCGATGCCCGTGAACGCGGGGTGCCACTCCGCGATCGGACCCGGAACGACGGTACGTTTCGCTTCACGGGCCTCCGATCCGGAAGCCTCCGGCTCCGCGTCCTGCCGCGCCACGGCAACGGGGAGAGTCCCGTCGACTGGCAGGTTGCAGTTGCCCACGGAGGAACCATGCACCTGCGGCTACGGCTGCCGGACCAGCGGCCGTTTGTCTTTGCCGGCCACGTCATCTCTCGAGGCCAACCGCTGGCAAAGGCGAAGCTACTGCTCTTCCGCGAGCCCGACGCGCCATCCGGGCCTGTGCTGCCGCCGATCGAAACGCCCATCGACGAGGGCGAGTTCGAAGTGGAGTTGGCCGTACCCGGAGTCTACGCCTATCGCATCGTGTGGCACGACCACGGTCGAGCCGCCGACTGCTCCGGTCGCTTGCGGTGCTCGCCGGGCGGGCCTCCTGCCCGGATTACGGTCCCGAACAGCGAGATCCACGCGAGGCTGATCGACGGCTCTTCGGGAAGGCCAATCCCTGGCAGGGGACTGGCCCTCGCGCGGATCGAAACGGATGGACGTAAGACTGTCGTCAGGGATGCGACGGATTCCTCGAGCACCGACGAGCAGGGGCTGGCGGTCTTCACGAACCTACCCACCGGGCACTATCGGGTCATCCTTCCTCCTTCGCGAGAAACACGTGAGCTCGAGAGCGATCCAATCCACGTCATGAGCATGAGCTGCCGCCGCTCGACGACCCTGCGGGTTTTCACGCGAGTCGTGAAGTAGAAGAGGACGCAGTGCCCGTACCAAGGCGGGAGTCGCCTTCGCCGCGATACTGGTCGTGGCTTCGCTCAGGGTGCGATGTTAGTTTCCAGCTGGTTCGCCGCACTGTCTTGGAGTCTTCGATGGGTATGTCCCCGCGGCTCGAGGGGCTGTTTGCAGAGGCAAGGACGATCTGGGCCGCGCGCCAGGATCTTCGCGATCGGTTTCGGTCGATCGAGTCGCTCGGCTACTGGAACTGGCTCATGGCCGAAGGCTGGAGTCAATGTCCACAGCTCGCCAAGTGGCTTCCTACACCGCCTGAGTCGCTCATCGGCCGCGTGATCGGTCACGGTGCGACGACGGAAGACTATCTCCGCTCGGGGCTCTCCGATGCCCAGAACATCTACGAGATGCTGTTCGACGTCGCGACCGACGTGACTCGTGGCGGCAATCTCTTGGACTTCGGCTGCGGGTGCGGACGGATCATTCGATTCGTTGCGCGGCTTGCGGATACGTGGACGTTGTTCGGCGCGGACGTCGACGAAGAGGCGATCGAATGGTGCCAGTCACAGTTGGACTTCGCTTCCTTCAGCCGGATCCGGCCCGAGCCGCCCCTGAGCTTTCCCGACGAGCACTTCACTGCGATCTACTCGTTCTCGGTGTTCTCGCACCTGCCCGAGTCTCTGCACAGGAGGTGGCTGGAGGACCTTCGCCGGACTCTGAAGCCCGGGGGCACGCTCGTCGCCACTGTCATGGGCAGGCACTGCTTCGAACGGTTCAAGAACAGCGATCTCCCGCCGGGTACACCCGGTCTTGCTCCGGCCGTGCTGGACAGAGACGCCCGGGCGTTCGACACGAGTGGATACGTGTACTACGCGTACGAGGGTGACCCGATTTCCCTGCCGGAAGAGGACTGGCAAGAAGGGCTGTACGGGATGGCCTTCATCACCGACGACTATGTCCGCGAGCGATGGAGCGAGCTTTTCGAGGTCGTCGAGATCCGATTTGCGCCGCAGGGCTGGCAGGACTACGTCGCGTTGCGCCGGCCACGCTGACAGACCGCGCCCACATACCGGTCGCCGACGCTCCAGCTCTGCCGTCTCGAGAAAAAGCGCGAATTCGCTGAGACGACACACCTTCGCCGCGGCATCAGGTGTCCGTGGCTCAGCGAGCGCGGGTTCGTGCTGCTCAGAGGCTTGCCGAGCGCGTTCGCTCGTTGGTGGACCGCCCCCTCCCCGCGAGCAGACCCGAACCGTGAGCTACAGGAAGAATGACTCGCACACCCATCCCCATCCTCTTCGCCCTCTGTTCGCTCGGAGCAGCGCACCAAGTCGCCAGCCAGCGCGCGGCCGTGCCCGGTGCGAACCACGGAGTTGTGCCGGCGAGGCACGTCGCCGAGGTAGAGCGTCTGCGTCAAGCCGCAGAATGGCGCCTCGAGACCTGGCGCAACGACGACGGCAAGATCCCTCCAGGCGCACTCGCACGCGCCATCGCGCAGATGCAGTCGCTGCACCCGGAAGCCGTTGTAGGCGGACTCGACCAGACGAAATGGACCGAGCTCGGTCCGGGCAATTTCGGAGGCCGCATCCGCTCGATTTCGATTCACCCCACCAACCCGAACGACATCCTCGTCGGCAGCGTGAGCGGTGGGCTGTTCCGGACGCTGGACGGAGGTCAGTCGTGGAGTCCGATCAATGACCTGTTACCGATCCTGACGATCGGCTCGATCGCCCGCGATCCGAACGATCCGTCGGTGCTGTACGCGGGGACCGGTGAGAAGTTCGCTCAGTTCGACGCAACACCCGGCGGAGGGATCTACAAGAGCGTTGACTCTGGCGCGCATTGGACGCTGCTCGGTAAGACGGCCAACTCGCAGTTCGACAACGTCACTCGCATCGAGCATTCCCCGAAACCGAACCCGTACCCGAAGAAGAGGGTGCTTCTGGCCGCTACCTCCGCCGGCATCTTCCGCAGTAACGATTCCGGAACAAGTTGGACGCGCACGTTCGCAGGTTTGGGTAACGCTGGAGCCCTGGTCCAAGACCTGAAGTTCCATCCCACGAACGGGAATCTCGTCGTGGCTACCTACCGGGAGCTCGTAACTGGAGGGATCCGGTCCTCGCTGATCTACTCGACCGACGAGGGCATATCTTGGAAGTCAACCAACCTCAAGGCACCGCCGACCCGCACCACACCCCGCGGAGAGAGGTTCGAGCTCGAGTGGCATCGCGGTAACCCGAGCACGAACACGGTGACCTGGTCACCGAGAACTCCACCTTCTATCGAAGCACCGATGGCGGCGCCACCTACACACAGATCAAGACCGTGGGCCCGGTGCCGAACATGGGCGGCCTGGGCTGGTGGAACCTCGTGTTATGGGTCGATCCCTCGGACACGGACAATGACCCCACGAACGACGTCTTGATCGCAGCCGGCATCACGCTTTGGCGTAGCACGGACGGTGGCGTGCACTGGACACAGATCAGCAACGATCTCGTCCCCGGCAGCCTCCATGACGGCCATCACGTCATCGTCGAGCACCCCCAGTTCAACGGGGGCAGCAACAGCACGGTGTTCTTCGGAACGGACGGCGGTCTATACCGAACCGACAACGTCTACACGGTGACGATCCCGACAGGCTGGGTCAACCTCAACAACGGGCTGGCAATCGCGCAGTTCTACGGCGTAGCGCGTGACGCACAGTCCGGGCTTCTGATCGGCGGCTTCCAGGACGCCGGCGTCTTGCGCGACACCGAGGCGACGGGGCCGAACTCCTGGGCTCAGACATTCACGGGCAACGCCGGGTTCTGCGCGATCGACCCGACGGATCCGAACTTCCAATACATGGAGCGACCGTTCTTGAACGTCGTCCGGACGACGGACGGCGCCGCATCGCTGCAATCGATGATCGCCGGTCTGGTCGAGGCGGGCAACACTGCGAACTGGATCGCGCCGCTCGTCATGGATCCCAACATTCCGAACTGGCTCTTGGGCGGGGGAGCAAGCCTGTGGCGGTGCACGAACGCGAATTCGTCGACACCGACCTGGGCCGCGACGAAACGCCAAGTCGTGACGAACAACACCTTGGATCTCATCAGCGCAATCGCGGTCGACCCGACCAACTCGAACACCGTCTGGGTCGGGCACAACAGCGGTCGGCTGTTCAGGACCACCGCCATCGGCAACGTCAACTCGTGGACCGAGTTCAAGAACTTCAGCAGTTCCCAGCCGACGCGAATGCTCCTGCGCATCGTGATCGACCCCAACAACGTCAGCAGGATCTTCCTGTGCTACGGAGGCTTCCAGAGCCCCAATCTCTGGGTCTCGACGAACGGTGGCAAGTCGTTCTCCCCGCTGAGCGGTCTGCCCGTCGCCGCGCCCGTGCGTGACATCGAAGTCAACCCCGTCAACAGCAACTGGCTGTACGCCGCGACCGAGGTCGGACTCCTCGTCAGCCAAGACAACGGTGTCACCTGGTCGAGCAAGGCGACTCCAGCCAACGTCCCGATCTACGAGATGTTGTGGTCGGGCGGCTACCTGTATCTCGCAACGCACGGTCGTGGCGCTTTCCGGCAGACGCCTTATCCAGCGTCGATCGTTTCGGTCGGCGCGCCATGCCGCGTCGGAGGGCCGATCGCTGGCCCGAACCTCGTCAGCACGCTGCCGATCCTCGGACAGGAGATGACGATGTCCGTCTCCGGCGCCGTGCCCGGCGGTGTGGCCGCGATCTGGGTGAGCGCCGTGCCGCCCGGCCCGACTCAGCTCTCGCCGGGCTGCTTCCTGCAGGTGAACCCCGCAGCTTTCAACGTTCTGCCCGCGTTCCTGATCCAGCCGGACGGGACGGGGAATTTGGCCCTCGATCTGGCGAACAGCATCACGCTCGCGGGAACCTCGTTGATGACACAGGCGATCGTGCTCAGCGTGCAGGGCCAGGATCTGAGCAACGGCCTGCAACAGACCTACGGTTTCTGAGCCGAGAGCAAGGGCGCCCGACCGATCAGCGTAGATCGAGCTCGACGACTCGCGGCCGGGCTCCGGGTCGATCGACTGCGACCCGCGTTTCGAGCCGCGCACCCCAAGGCGTGTCAGCTCGCACACGATACTCCCCGGTTCGCAGCACGGTCGCGAATCGATACTCGGACGAAGCCCGGATTGTCAACCGCCGGTCCTCGACGACCTCTCCGCTCGAAGCCGCGACGACGAGGTGCATGCCGCCGACGGCTCCGGCGCGAGGATCCGTCTTCTCGTAGCGAAACACGAGCTCGACCCGCGTCCCCGATTCGATCGCGAGTCGCATGCGCACCGGCGGCTCGTGTGCCGAGATCGTGAACGGATGCCGCACGTGCAAGCCGCGCTCGAGTCTGACGTCGAGCGTGTAGCTGCCCGGGAACACGGAGAACCGTGGGCGATCGCGAAACGGCGTCGCGCCGAGCAGCGGCACTCCCTGGCTGTCCAGCACGTCGAACGTGCCCCGAGCCGAAGCTTGCCCGGGACGTCGTGCGAAGCTGACCTCGACCGGCGTCGCTCGCCCGGGCTCGAGCTCCCCGAGCTCGACGGTCTGCCCGGGTTCGACCCGAACGACTCCGAGATCGAGCCCGGGCGACGCCGGCCCCCTGGCGCTCGTGAACACGTGATAGCTGCCGGGCGGAAGCCGCTTCGTCTCGAACTCTCCGGTCGCTCGATCGACGCGAACGGACCAGCTCGTGTTCGCTGCGAGCGGTTGCAGCCCGATCTGTCGAATGCTCGAACTCAGGTTCAGCGGCAGGCGACCTCGGATGACACCCGGACTTCGACGGCCGGCGGGAAGCGAGAGTGTGACCTTCTCGCGTGGTTGGACTCGCCGTCGCCAGACGCAGGGTCGCTCGCCGTCTCCGGTCGGAATCCACGCGCTGAGCTGATACGGGTGGTCTTGGACGTAGTCGAACCGAAACTGCCCGTTGTCGTCCGTCCGCTTCGCCGCGACCCAGTTGGCTTCTGCGTCCCACTGGAAGCCGTCGGGCAGGAGCTTCACCGTCACGCCGACTGCGGGCGTCCCATCGCTTTCGAACACGGTCCCCGCGACGAAGCTCGCACTGTCGAGATAGACGTGCCGGACGTGAGACAGTCCCTCGACGAGCTGCATCTCGTCCTCGAACACCGCCCGGTTCTGGCGCTTGTCGAAGACCAACACCGTAACGCTACCCGACGGCACATGCTCGAGCGCGAACACTCCGTTCGCGTCGATCGCGCCGACGACCTGCGTCATGCCGAGCGCGTTGACCGCGTTGTTGCGTCCGGGATCCGGTGCTTTGGGGAGAACCGTGACGTAGAGATCGTCCAGCCGCTGACCCGCGGCCGGCTGGATGACGCCGGTGAGCCGTGCGCCTGTCGCGAGCTCGAGCTCGACGCGGTTTCCAGCAGAGGGCCGGACGAGCTCGAGCCGAGTCGTCCCGGCCGGGTGCGCCGCGCTCACGCGGTACTCGTGGTCGGGCAACCCCTCGAACGCGAACGTCCCGTCGGGGTCGGTCAGGGTGTACACCGTCCCAGGCGGCATCGGCTGACCTCGAGTTCGATGCCGGAAGTGAAGCCCAACCACGGCCCTCGCAAGCGGAGCGCCGCCCGGACCGCGAACGACACCTTCGAGCTGCTGTCCGCCGGGACCAAGAGTGACGCGCACGTCGTCGGTTTCGAGCGTGGGCTGCAGGCGCACCACCGTCGAGTACATGTACCCAGGAGCCTTGACCCAAAGGCATCCGCGCTGGGCGAACTTGTAGACCGTAAAGCGCCCGTCGGCTTCCGTCGTACCCGCGCGATAACCGGGCGTACCGACACCGAACGTCGTCGACAACCACACCTCCGCGCCGGCGACCGGGGATCCATCGCGTGTGACCACGAGACCTCGAATCCTCGCCACCGGCCTGATACGCACGTCCGCGCGAACGTGCTCTCCGGGGCCCAGGTCGTGCTCGAATCCCCGCACCGTGCCGTCGTCCAGGTAGAGGTGGAACGTCCCCGGAGCCAGATCGCGAAACACGACCCTGCCTTGCTCGTCGGACACGGACTCCGTCCACAGACGATAGCTCGTGGTCAGACACGCCATGATTGGCCGGAGCTTCGGCAGCAAGCGGACGGAGATCCCGCTGGCCGGGTGGCCCGTGTCCGCGAGCAACAGTCGCAAGCTCAACGAGGACCGCGCGGGATTCCCGGGAGCTCCAGGCGCACGCACAGAACCCGACCCGACGTCGGTCGGCGAAGCGATCGGCCGCGCTCCCGCGCTCGCAAGAATCCCGTTGTCGACTTTGACCTCGCCGGCCGGGAGCATCGAGCCCGACCACAGCAACGCCGCGACGAAGGCGACCACGATCGCGAGCGCCGCCAAGCGCGCAGGCGGGCGTTTTCCGCCCCCCGTCCGGGTCGCCGGGACAGCCTCGGCTTCCTTCGCGGCGAGCACCCCCATCGTAATCAGGACCTGGATGACGCGCTTCGCCGGTAGGATCTCGCGCAGCTTCTCTACGCCTCGCTGCACGCGTGTGCGAACCGTGCTGGGCGACATCGACAGTCGCCCGGCAATCTCGCCAGGTGTTTGGCCATCGAGCAGGTGCAGCCGCAGAACCTGTTGGTAGATCGCGGGCACCTTATCGATGGCTTCGCGCACAGCCTCGCGCAGCATCGCGAGGTTGACGGAGTTGACGGGATTGACGGGATCGCTGCTCGCAGGATCTGCGGGCAGCGGCCCGAGCGTACGCTGCCGATCGCGGAAGTAGTGACGGACGTGGTTTCGGAGGATGCCTTCGAGCCAGTTCGCGAACGGCGCGTGTAGATCGAGCTCGTCGATACGTTCCAACGCGGTCAACAACGTGTTCTGGACCAGGTCCGAAGCATCCGTGCGGTTACCGACGAGCGAGACCGCTCGGCGCAGGAGCCGCGGAGCGGCAAGGCGCAGCGACTCGGCTAGATCGTCGGGGTCCTGCGAGTCGCGATAACGGGCGTAGAAGTGATCAGGCGAGGACTCGTACATGAAGCCCGGGTGCTTCCGTGAACTTGGGCAGAGCGCATTCTACGGGATCCAGACGTCGGCCGCGGCGCCGAGTTACCCGTCAGCGAACCGTCTTCACGAATCCGTGCTTGACGAGGACGAGGCCCTCGTCCTGCACGAGCCCGATTCCGGGCGCGTGGATTTTGAACTCCTTCTCCCGGTCCAGCGGATTCTGCTCCTCGACCTTCAGGCATCCCTTGAAGATCCCGGCGGGCGTCGCGAGGGTCACGTTCGTCGCGGCGATCCGCGCCCTGTCCATCGCCACGCCGGGGGAGACCTCCTGGTAGTACGACGCGCCGATCAGTGGTTCGCCCGGCATCATCAAGCCGGCCCGGGCGCCGCCCTTGCCGTGGGTCCAGGCCCCGCCGTGCCCCACGACCTTGCCGTCGTCGTACTCGTCGACCTCCTCGCCGAAGTAGAACACGGACTTCGTCTGCGTACACATCGCGAAGAAGTTGCGCGAGACCTCGGCGAGCTCGCCGTCGACCGTCTCCCGTTCCTCCACGACCCGAGTCGTGAAGCCGCCGATCTGTCTGGTTTCCGCGAGAACGGTGACCGTGAGCCTGACCTTGTGCTTCCCCTCCTTGCCCTCGAGGACGAGTTGGTAGCCCGGCTCGAGGATGAAGTACCGGTTCCTGCCGGTGGCCGTGAGCTTCCGGTCCTCGAGGAAGAAGTCTTTCTGGAACGGCGCGGCTTCGGTGTCTTTCGCCTCCTCTTTTCGGTCCTCGTTCTCGTCCTCGTTCTCGTCCTCGTTCTCGTCCTCGTCTTTGTCGCCCCGTTTCTGCTGCGGCGTCGACTTGACGCCCTCGAAGCTCTTGCTCAGCGTCGCGCCGTTTCGCGCGAACAACACGTCGTATTCCTTACCGTCCACGACCATCTCGATCTCGTAGACCGTCTTGCCGTCCTTCTGGTACACGCCGATGTCGACGAGCTTGCCGCGTCCTACCTTCACGAGGATGGCTCGCTTCACGGCTGCCGGGACCTCGTCGATCGTGACCTTCTTCTCGCCGGCTTGGGCCGCCAGCGACGCGGCGGAGAGCAGGACCAGGGTTACACCTCGCGCGGCGACCGCTGCGCGCTTCATCCAACGGGTCATGACACACCTCCAAAACCGAGACGACTCACGTGCGGATCGGCCGGCGCACGGTGCGTCGGCGGCTCGACCAGGACCGATCCTACGCAGCCATGCTGAGGCCAGCCTGAATCGACATGGAATCACGTTCGGTCGCGCCCGGGCTCGGGAAACTCGACCGAGACGCGCGCACCCGGGTTCGCGTTCTCGATCCGACAGCTCGCGCCGTGTGCGTCCGCGACTTCCGCGACGATCGACAGCCCGAGACCGGCGCCTTCGCACGTTGCCGGAGCCTTGGCCCGATAGAACCGCTGGAACACGTCCTCCACGGCTGCGGGCGGCACACCGGGTCCGTGATCGCGGACCTGCAAGGTGACTCGTCCGTCCTCGTTACCCGTCACGCTCACGTCGACCTTGGTGCCGTCGGAATGCCTCAGGGCATTCCCGATCAGGTTGTCGACGAGCACGCGCAGCAGGCTTCTCTCCCCGCGAATCGCGGCCACCGCACCGTCGTGCACCGAGATCCGGTCTCCGTCGCCTGGGAGCGCCGCCACGGCGTCTTCCACGACCTCGGAC